>Ga0247820_10000038_pt1 | contig 60998 bp, 50 predicted proteins | sample 13C_Glucose_Day1_2_FD_192480 | JGI IMG/M metagenome (GOLD analysis project Ga0247820, IMG submission 192480) | Soil microbial communities from agricultural site in Penn Yan, New York, United States - 13C_Glucose_Day14 | ecosystem: Environmental > Terrestrial > Soil > Agricultural land | place...
GACGAGCCCTGCTTGCTGCGCTGGGCCTGGTTGCGGGCGACGAGGCCCTCCAGGGTGCTGCGCACGACCGTGGTCCTGACGGTGCGTCCGGGCTGCGACTCCCCGAGCGCACCGGCCACCTCGGCCGCCGAGCGCGGCTCGCTCTGCTCGCTCAGATGCCGGCGGACGAGGTCGACCAGCTTGGGCCGCTCCGTCCCGGCCTCCTCCTTGCGGGGCGTCTGCGCCCTGCTCACGGGCGACTTGCGCGCGGACTTCCCCGACGCGGTGCGCGCGGACGCCTTCTTCGCCCGTTTCGGCTTGTCCGCGGCGGTCTTGGCGCCCGCCCTCCGGCGCGGCGCCGGGACCGTCGTACCGCCCGTCACCGCACCGGCTTCCGGCGTGTCCTCGGGCCCGGACGCGGCCGCGGGCACGGCGGGTGCCGGGGCCAGGCCCAGGGCCTGCTGCATGTTCACCAGGATGGTGTGGTCGTGCTGGAGCACCGTCAACTGCTCCTGCAGCGCGGCGATCTCGGCCGTGACCCGCTCCTGTTCCCCGACGTTGCGCTCCAGGTCGCCCGCGACCTGCGCGGTGTACTGCGATGTGAGATCGGTGGCGGCGGTCGAATTCTCGGACACGGCGGTGCCCCTTTCTTCCTCTTGGTTCCCCGATGGCCAGCCATGGTACGGCCGGACGCGGCTGACCGTTTCTGCCGAGCGGCGCCGGGTTGACGTCCCGGCACGGTGCGAGGGCCCTGGCGTTCACCCGTTCGGGTCCGTGCGCGGGGTGCTCCCCGGCACGGCAGATGGGGGACTTCGCCGGACTCGCGCGGGGAGCTGACGCGTTTCCGGGAAGTCGAAGTCAGGCTGAGGACATGGCTTCATCGATCGACTGCCCCCGCCGCCCGCCGCATCGCGCCTCCCGCCGCGCCGGGCGGTGGGCCGGCGCCCGTGCGCGCGCCCGGGGGGTGCCGGCGGCCGTCGTCCTCGTCGTACTGGTGGCGTTGAGCGCCTGCGGGGCGGGCGGCACCGCACGGGAGGTCCCGGCGGCCGGGGCGCCGGACGCGGCCCCCACCGCGCCCGGCACCGCCGACCCCGTGCCGGGCACCGCCGACGCCGCGCCCGGCACCACCGGCACCGCCCAGGGCCGGGCCGGCGCCGTACCGCCCGCCCGGCTGCCGGCCCGGATCCCCGGCCTCGGCGCCCGGACCCTGGCCTGGATTCCCGCGAACGCCCGCCAGGTGGTGGTCGTCACCGGGCGGGACAGGGACGCCAACCATTCCGAGGCCGTGCTGTACCAGCACACCGGCTCCGGGTGGCGGAGCGGCCCGGCATGGCCCGCGCGCAACGCCCTCAAGGGCTGGACCGAGGACCACTGGGCGGGTGACCTGCGCTCACCCATCGGCGTGTTCACCCTCACCGACGCCGGGGGACTGCTGCCCGATCCCGGCACCGAGCTGCCGTACGACCGGTCGGACGGATTCGGCGTCGGCGGCACCGGCTTCGAGGGGGAGCCGCTGGAGGGCTCCTTCGACTACGTCATCGCCATCGACTACAACCGCGAACCGGGCACGTCCCCCCTGGACCTCACCCGCCCGCTCGGCGCCGGCAGGGGCGGCGGCATCTGGCTGCACGTCGACCACCGGGGACCCACCCAGGGCTGCGTCAGCCTCGAGGAGCCCCATATGAGGGAACTCCTGCGCACCCTCGACCCGGACCGGCACCCGGTGATCGTCATGGGCGACGCCGCCTCCCTGCGCGAGTGAGGGGCGCCGCCCGGACGGGCGGGGTCAGGGCGCGATGCCGACACCGTCGACGCGGCTCCAGGACTTCTCCTGCGCGGCCGTCATGGCCGGCCAGCTCGTACCGCCCGGCCGCGGCAGGACCCGCGAGGAGTACGACGACGGCCTGTACTCCGGTTCGTAGAGGCACCCGGTGCCGTACGCACGGTCGAATCGCGCGCAGGACGCGGCGATCGACCGAGGGGTCGGCCTGTCCCCCGTGCGCACCCAACCGTCGAGCGCCGCGATGGAGTTGGCGTACTCCGACGTGCTCAGCCCGCTGTGCTCGTGCTCGTCGGTGAACGTCTGCACCAGGTTCCGGTCCCGGTGGGCGCCGGCGAGCGCGTCACGGTAGGCGGCCTCGTGCTCGACGAACGCGGTGGGGTCGTCGATGGCGTGCAGGGTGAGCACCGGGATCTTCACCTTGCCGGTGAGGTCGCTGTCGTACGACAGGTCGCGGGCGGCCGCCGGGTCGGCGGTGAACCGCTCCACCCCCGCGTTGAGCGCCTCGTCGTCGTGCGAACCGGAGTACCGCACGCCCGTGTTGGTGAACGGATTGCGGTCACCCAGCCGCTTGTGCACGATGTCGCGGAACGTGAACACCGAGAACCGCAGGTGCGACTCCAGTGTGCGCTCGGGGATGCCGGTGACGGCGAGGATGTCGTCGAGGTTGCGCTGCTGGAGCGCGGTGCGCTCCGCGGGCGGGGAGGCGTGGCCGGTGCACTCCTCGAGCCGGGCGCGCAGCCCGGTCGCCGTCAGCGTCGACGTGGGGCGCAGCCCCTGCCAGAGCGGGTACTGCGGCTCGTCGGGGCGCGGCAGGTTGTCGCAGTAGTACTGGTAGACGACGCGCAGGTCGACCCGGTAGTCGTAGCCGCGGGAGCCGCCGCCCAGGACCCCGTTGGTGAGCAGCGCGCCGTCGTACGGGCCGTTCGCCCCGCCGTACATCTCGACGGTCTTGGCCGCCACGTTGCCGCCCCACGACTGCCCGTGGAGGTACGTCCGCTGCGGCCGGCCGAACTCCTCGGTGAACAGGCGGCGGAGGTTCTCGGTGTCGGTCGCGGCCATCCGGGTGCCGTAGCCGCCCCGGCGGTACGACGAACCGGCCCAGGCGTAGCCCTGGTCCACCATGACCTGCCAGCGCTCCAGGTCCCCGGTGCTGCGTTCGGGGTCGGAGCCGTCACCGAGGTCGGGGCCGCCGTGGGCGTGCACGACGAGCTTCTTGTTCCAGTGCTCGGGGATCGCGATGGTGTAGTACGCGCCGTTCGTGTCCCGGCCGGTGTAGCAGGTGGCCTTCCCCGCCAGGCCGGAGGGACAGCCGGCGGGCGCCGGGGCGGAGTCCCCGGCGAGGGCGGTGGCCGGCGCCTGGGCGAGGGCGCCGGTGACGGCGGCCGCGAGGCACAGGCTCAGCGCGCGCCACCGGCCGCCCCGGCGGGGGCGGGGCGAGCGGGGGGCGCGGGACACGTGACGGGATCTGTTCAAGGCGCGGCTCCTGGTTCGTCGGCGCGTTTTCGCGCATGGCCCGGGATGCTAGGAATCCCGGACCGCGAGGACCATGGACTCGGCCTTTGCGTTCATAGTGTTCGCCCGGCCCATGCCCCGCCCGCCGCCGGAGCCGGGGCCGAGGAGTCACTCGTCCGTGTGACGAGGGGGACGCGCGGGGGCGGATTCCCCGGCGGTCAGGTGCTCCAGCACCTCCACCAGTTCCTGACAGGCCCGTTCCACGGAACGTCTGGTGTTGTGCTGCTCGGTGATCACCGCGGACAGCAGCAGGGCGGTCAGCGCCATCGCCATGTTGAAGGCCTGGAGATTGATCATCACCTGTACTTCCGTCAGGTGCCGGAAGGGTCCGATCCGGTCGGTCGCCGCGGTGGTGGCCATGACGGAGGCGAACAGGGCGCACAGCATGCTGCCGGTCAGCTCGAACCGCAGAGCCGCCCAGATCAGCAGCGGGTAGATGGAGAACAGCACACTGCCCGGGCTGTGCGTCGCCAGCGGCACGAGCACCGCCGCGATCACCGCGAGCCCCACCGCCTCCCTCCACCTCGCCCAGTGCACCGGCGCGCGGGCGCGGTACAGCACGAGCAGCACCGGGGTGACGAGCAGGACGCCCATCGCGTCGCCGACCCACCACGCCAGCCACACTCCCCAGAAGTCGTCCGCCGGGAGGTCACCGGTGGCGAAGAGCGTCAGGGCGCCGGTGGTGGAGCTGATCAGCATGGCCGAGAAAGCGCCGAGGAACACCAGGTAGAGACAGTCGCGTAATCGGGAGAGCTCGATGCGGAAGCCCGCCCTGCGCAGCAGCAGATACCCGCACACCGGCGCGAGGGTGTTGCCCGCCAGGACGCCCAGGGAGGTCCACCGCAGCGAGGTGAGGTGCACGAGGATCAGCAGGGCGCCCAGCGCGATGCCGGCCCAGCACCGCAGCCCGAGGACCAGCAGACAGGCGACGGCCACTCCGGTCGGCGGCCACAGGGGCGAGACCACCGCGCCGCTGACGGTCAGGTCGCGCAGCAGCCCCAGTCGTCCCCCCGCGTAGTAGCAGGCGGCGACGGCCAGCGTCTCGAGCACGGAGACAGCCGGTGTACGAAGATCCTGGCGAGCCACCACACAGCCATCAGACACCGGGCCCGCCGCCTCGGCGAGGCGGGAGGGCCGGGCCTGCGCCCCTATGGCCGAGTGACGGGACCGTCGTGCCCTATCACCAGCACGGCTGCGTCGTCGTCGTGCCCCACCCGCTCCGCCTGCTTGATCACGGCGGCCGCGAGCGCGTCGGTGTCCATGCGCGCGACCGCCGCGATGCCCGCCAGCCGCACCACCTGGTCCAGTCCCTCGTCGAGCCGCATGGACGGGCCCTCCACCACCCCGTCGGTGAGCATCACGAACACCCCGCCCGTGTCGAGCCGGTACCGGGTGACGGGGTAGACCACGCCGGACTGGATCCCCAGCGGCGGGCCGCCCTCGTCCTCGGTCACCCCGGAGCGGCCGTCGGAGGTGGCCCAGACGCACGGCAGATGACCGGCCCGGGCGCTCTCCATCAGCCGGCTGACCGGATCGAGCCGCATGAAGGTGCAGGTGGCGAAGAGGTCCGAGCTCAGGGACAGCAGCAGTTCATTGGTCCGGGCGAGGATCTCCCCGGGGTCGCTGTCGACGGAGGCGAGGGCCCGCAGTCCGACCCGGACCTGCCCCATGAAGGCGGCCGCCTCGATGTTGTGCCCCTGGACGTCGCCGATCGAGAGACCGAGCCGGCCGTCCGGCATGGTGAAGGCGTCGTACCAGTCACCGCCGACGTTGAGGCCCTGGTACGCCGGCGAGTACCGCACGGCCAGCCGCACGCCGTCGGCGACCGGCAGCCCTCTCGGCAGCATGCCGCGCTGCAGGGCGACGGCGAGTTCGACCCGGGAGCGCTGTCCCTCCGCCTGCGCGCGTGCCTGAGCGATCAGCGTCCCGAGCCGGGCCAGCAGCTCGTCGCCGTCGTCCGTGGAGCCGGTGCGGGACATGGATCACTCACTCGGGCGGGGACGCCGCCGCTCGGCAGCCGCCCTCGATGGACAAAGTTCCCATTCTTCTATGAAAAGGATGATAGTCAGAAGGGGTTCGGCCAGGCCAGTCCATGTCTAGGCTGTGCCCATGGAGCAGCGGGAGATCATGCAGCGGGGCGTCGGCATCCTGACCGAGGCCCTGGAGATGCGACGGCGACTCCGTGCGGACCCGGGCGCCGACGTGGCGCGGAACGGGGCCGTCGCCCAGCTCCTGGAGGAGATGCTGCCGCGCATCCAGCTCCCGGCCGACGCGAGCGCGCGCGAGGTGGCGGAGATCGTCACCGAGAAGCTGGGTCCCGCCATCGTGCAGATCACCTCCGCACTCACCTTCGCCTTCGTCCAGCTCGCCGAGATCCACGACGAGGGCCGCACCGACGTCTCCTCCGCCGATGTCCTGCGCTCCATCTCCCTCCACTACGAGAGGAACGGCGAGGGGTAGCCCGGGGCGCCGCCTCCGGGCCGTACGGGGGGAACCGGACGATTCTCCGTCGTGCCGGCCCGTGCCCTTGACGTGGTGCGGGGGAGTGGCGATCCTCTGGCCATAGCTTGCGCCGGTCATGACAACTCCGTCGACGGAGGGACGTGCGTAATGGCCACGTATCGCGGACGGCGCCACGTCGCCGTCGTCTCGCTGCTCCTCCTGGTGCTGGCCGTGGCCCTCGGGCCGACGCCCACCGCCGCGGCCGGCGGCAACTGGTGGGATCCGGTGGCCCGTCCGGCGCCCGACTCCGGGATCGACGTCACCGGTGAACCGTTCAAGGGCACCAACGCCGCCGGCGAGGTACGCGGATTCGTCGACGCGCACAACCACATCATGGCCAACGAGGCCTTCGGCGGCCGGCTCATCTGCGGCAAGGCGTTCTCCGCGAAGGGGATCGCCGACGCGCTCAAGGACTGCCCCGAGCACTACCCAGACGGCTCGCTCGCCGTGTTCGACTTCCTCACCAACGGCGGCGACGGCAGGCACGACCCGGTCGGCTGGCCCACGTTCAAGGACTGGCCCGCCCACGACTCCCTGACCCACCAGCAGAACTACTACGCGTGGATCGAGCGGGCCTGGCGCGGCGGCCAGCGGGTGCTGGTCAACGACCTCGTCACCAACGGCGTGATCTGCTCGGTGTACTTCTTCAAGGACCGCGACTGCGACGAGATGACGTCCATCCGGCTGCAGGCGAAGCTGACGTACGACCTGCAGGCCCACATCGACGGCATGTACGGCGGGCCGGGCAAGGGCTGGTTCCGGATCGTCACGGACAGCGCGCAGGCGCGCGACGTCGTCGCGCAGGGCAAGCTCGCGGTCGTCCTCGGCGTCGAGACCTCCGAACCGTTCGGCTGCAAACAGGTCCTGGACATCGCGCAGTGCGACGAGGACGACATCGACGCGGGCCTGGACGAGCTGTACGCGCTGGGCGTGCGCAGCATGTTCCTGTGCCACAAGTTCGACAACGCGCTGTGCGGCGTGCGCTTCGACGAGGGGACGCTCGGTACGGCCATCAACGTCGGGCAGTTCCTGTCCACCGGCACCTTCTGGCGGACGGAGCGGTGCGCGGGCCCCCAGCACGACAACCCGATCGGCCTGGCCGCCGCCCCGGAGGCGGAGAAGAGGCTCCCGGCGGGCGTGGCGGTCCCGTCCTACGACGAGGACGCCCGGTGCAACGTCCGCGGCCTGACCGCACTCGGGGAGTACGCCGTGCGCGGCATGATGGAACGCAACATGATGCTCGAGATCGACCACATGAGCGTCAAGGCCACCGGCCGGGTGCTCGACCTCTTCGAGGCCGAGTCGTACCCCGGAGTCCTCTCCTCGCACAGCTGGATGGACCTGAACTGGACCGAACGGGTCTACGGTCTCGGCGGGTTCACCGCCCAGTACATGCACGGCTCGGAGGGCTTCGTCGCCGAGGCGGACCGCACCGGGGCGCTGCGCGACAAGTACGGCGTGGGCTACGGCTACGGCACGGACATGAACGGCGTCGGCGGCTGGCCGGCCCCGCGCGGAGCGGACGCGCCCGACGCCGTCACCTACCCCTTCCGCAGCGTCGACGGCGGCTCCGTCCTCGACCGGCAGACCACCGGCGAGCGCACCTGGGACCTGAACACCGACGGAGCCGCGCACTACGGCCTCGTCCCCGACTGGATCGAGGACATCCGGCGTACCGGCGGACAGCACGTGGTGGACGACCTCTTCCGGGGCGCCGAGTCCTACCTCGACACCTGGGGGGCCTCCGAGCGGCACCGGGCCGCGGTGAACCTCGCCAAGGGCGCCCCGGCCACGGCCAGTTCGGCGGAGTGGAACCCGTTCACCAGTTACGTGCCCGGCCGGGCCGTCGACGGCGACCGGGGCACCCGCTGGGCCAGCGACTGGAGCGACGACCAGTGGCTGCGGATCGACCTGGGCGCCACCCGGCAGGTGGGGCGCGTCACGCTGGACTGGGAACGCGCGTACGCCACCTCGTACCGCGTCGAGCTGTCCGCCGACGGCACGGACTGGCGCACCGTCTGGTCCACCGCCTCCGGCGACGGCGGCCTGGACACGGCCGCCTTCACCACCTCACCGGCCCGCCATGTGCGCGTCCAGTTCCTGGACCGGGGGACCGAGTGGGGCTACTCGCTCCGTGAGGTCGGTGTGCACGCCCGCTGACACCCCGCTCAACCGCCGTGTGACGACGCCCGGTCGACGAGCCCGCGCACCGCGTCCAGCGCCGTCGCCCGGTCGGCCGGGACGAGGCCGATGCGGGTACGGCGGTCGAGGACGTCCTCCTCGTCCAGCGCCCCCTCGTGGAGCAGTGACCAGAGCAGCTCGGCGCCGGTGACGGGGTACCCGGGCAGCACCGGCTCGCGCAGCCGGGCGTCCCGCGCGCCGAGCGCGTGCACGGCCGGGGCCTCGGTGCCGTAGTGCCGCACGAGGCGGCGCGGCGCGGGCAGGGCGGCGAGGACGTGCGGCGGCGCGGCGCCCACCAGGGGCAGGGTCGCGGTGGGGGACGGCCCCGCCCCCAGCCCGCGGACGCGGACGGCGGCGTCGACGGCGTCCTCGGCCATCCGCCGGTACGTGGTGAGCTTGCCGCCGACGACGGTGACGACGCCCTCGGAGGAGGTGAGCACCGCGTGCCGCCGCGAGATGTCGGCGGTCCTGGGCGCCGTGCCGGGATCTCCCGCGGTGGTGTCCAGCAGGGGCCGCAGTCCGGCGAACGCGCCGACGACGTCGGCCCGGTGGACCGGTGTGTGCAGGACGGAGCACAGGACGTCGAGGAGGAAGCCGATGTCCGTCTCCGGCGGACGGGGCACGTCGGGGATGTCGCCGTCCACGGGTTCGTCGGTGAGGCCGACGTAGACCCGGCCGTCGTCCTGGGGCAGGACGAGGACGAAGCGGTTGGTCTCCCCGGGGATCGGGATGTGCAGGCCCGCGGTCAGCGGGCCGAGGCTCTCGGGGCGCAGCACCAGGTGGGTGCCGCGGGAGGGCCGGATACGGACGCCGTCGACGAGGCCGCCCGCCCAGACGCCGGACGCGTTGATCACCGCGAGGGCACGGATCTCGCCCTCCTCGCCGGTGAGTTCGTCACGGACCCTGGCCCCCGTCGAGGTCAGCTCCAGGGCCCGGACCCGGGTCAGGATCCGCGCGCCGCGCGCCGCGGCCGTACGGGCCAGGGCGGTCACCAGACGCGCGTCGTCGGTGAGCCGGCCGTCCCAGGAGAGCAGTCCGCCGCGCAGGCCGTCGCGCCGCAGGGCGGGCGCGAGATGGCGGGTCTCCAGCGCGGAGAGCCGGCGCGGCGGGGGCAGGGTGGCCCGGGCGGTGCGGGCGGCCAGCCGCAGGGCGTCGCCGGCCCGGAAGCCGGCCCGCGCGAGAGCGCCCTGACCGCGCGAGACCAGCGGGGTGAGGGGCAGCACGAACGGCTGGGCGTGGACGAGATGGGGTGCGGTGCGCTCCATCAGCACTCCGCGTTCGACCGCGCTCTCGTGGGCGACGTCGAGCCGTCCGGAGGCGAGGTAGCGCAGTCCGCCGTGGATGAGCTTGCTGCTGAAACGGGAGGTGCCGAAGGCCAGGTCGTGGGCGTCGACGGCGACCACGTCCAGTCCGCGGGCGGCGGCGTCCAGCGCGGCCCCCGCGCCGGTGGCGCCGAGACCGACGACCAGTACGTCGGCGACGGGACCGCCCACGGAGCCGGTCAGCTCACGCGCGCGCCGGGCGGCGGACAGGGACGAGGCGGGGGCGGGGCCGCCCCGGGCGTCGGCGTTCATGGCGTGAGGGTCCTCTCCAGGATGCCGCGCAGTTCGCGGAGGAAGGCCTCGGAGGCGAGGTCGGGGTCGTCCTCGTCGGTCATGGTCCGCAGGGACAGGGTGAAGGACTGCACGATCAGCAGCACCGACCGGGCCTGCCGTTCGGGGTGGCCCTCGCGCACCGAGCCGTCGGCGTGGCCCTCGCGCAGGGAGCCGGACAGCAGCTCCAGCAGGGCCTCCTGGCTGGCGCCGCGGCGGTCCAGCACGTAGGGCAGCAGCAGTTCCGGGTCCACGTCGAGGATCTTCCGGAAGAGCGGATGGGCGCGGAAGGCCCGCACCGCCGTGATCAGTCCCTCGGTGAGCATGTCGCGGGCCGTCGTCCCGGGCTCGCGCGCCGGGATCGCCCCGGTGGCGACCGCGATCCACTCCCGGGTCATCAGATCACCGACCAGCGACCGCACATCGGGCCACCGCCGGTACAGCGTCATCCGCGAGACCCCGGCGCGGCGGGCGACATCGGTGAGCGTGGTGCGGCGGACCCCGACGGCCAGGACGCAGTCCCGCACCGCGTCGAGCACCGTGTCGTTGTCCGAACCGCCGGAAGCGTTGTGACGAATAGGCGTCATGTGTCACAGTGTAACGCCAGGTGAGGCCGTCGGTCGACGGCAGCGCTCCGTTCCGACCGGTGAGGACGACAGCCATGGACATGCTGTGGAGCGGCTGGGGCGACCCGGCCGAGGCGACGCCGCTGCCCGGCACGGTGATCGGGCTGTTGCGCGATCTGCTCGGTGTCCGGCCCCGCGAGACGGCCCCCGTCGCCCTCGACGGCATGGCCGTCCCCGAAAGCCCCCTGGAGCCCGCGGCGCGCCGTGCCCTGGTCGCGGCCCTGGGCGGCGACGGGACCCGGGTGCGCACCGACGCGGAGACCCGCGTCCGGCACACGCGCGGCAAGTCCACCCCCGACCTGCTGCGCATCCGCGAGGGCGACCTCGCCGACATCCCCGCGGCCGTACTGCTGCCCGCCGGACACGACGAGGTGCTCGCCGTCCTGCGGGTGTGCGCCGCACACGGCCTGCCGCTGGTGCCGTTCGGCGGCGGCACCTCCGTCGTCGGCGGACTCGCCCCCGAGCCGCGCGGCGCCTTCGTCGCCCTGGACCTGCGGCGCATGGACGCCCTGCTCGACCTCGACCCGGTCTCCCGCACGGCCACCCTGCAGCCCGGACTGCGCGGCCCCCGCGCCGAGGCACTCCTCGCCGAACACGGCTTCACCCTCGGCCACTTCCCCCAGTCCTACGAGTGGGCCACCATCGGCGGCTTCGCCGCCGCCCGCTCCAGCGGTCAGGCCTCCGCCGGGTACGGCCGGTTCGACGAGATGGTGCTGTCCCTCACCCTCGCCACCCCCGAGGGCACCCTCGACACCGGCCGCGCCCCCCGCTCGGCCGCCGGACCCGACCTGCGCCAGCTCGTCCTCGGCTCGGAGGGCGCGTTCGGCGTCATCACCTCGGTGACCGTACGGATCCGCCCCGTTCCGCGGACCTCGGTCCACGAGGGCTGGCACTTCCCCTCCTTCGAGGAGGGGACCACCGCGCTGCGCCGGCTCGCCCAGGACGGGCCCCGGCCCACCGTGCTGCGCCTGTCGGACGAGACCGAGACGTTCATCGGCCTGTCGAACCCGGAGGCCATCGGCTCCGGCGCGCCGTCGGCCGCCGGCTGCACGGCCGTCGCCGGTTACGAGGGCACGGAGGAGGACACCGCTTACCGCAGGGAACGCGCCGCGGCCGTCCTGCGCGACTGCGGCGGCACCCCCCTCGGCGAGGAGCCGGGCCGGCGCTGGGCGCACGGCCGCTACTCGGCCCCCTATCTGCGTGACGCGCTCCTCGACGCCGGGGCGTTCGCCGAGACGCTGGAGACAGCGACGTTCTGGTCCCGCGTGCCCGCGCTGTACGCCGCCGTGCGCGAGGCGCTCACCGACACCCTCACCGGGGCCGGCACCCCGCCGCTGGTCATGTGCCACATCTCGCACGTCTACGAGAACGGCGCCTCGCTCTACTTCACCGTGGTCTCGGCCCAGGGCGAGGACCCCGTCGCGCACTGGAACCGCGCCAAGCACGCGGCCAACGAGGCGATCCTCGCCGCCGGCGGCACCATCAGCCACCACCACGGGGTCGGCACCGACCACCGGGACTGGTACGTCCGCGAGGCGGGACCGCTGGGCACCGGCGCCCTGCGCGCCGTGAAGCGGCGACTCGACCCGGCGGGAGTGCTGAACCCCGGAGTCCTGCTGCCCTCCGACTGACCGGCCCCGGCCGGACCCTCACCCGTTCCCATCCCGTCGGCCCGCCCGGAGGCACACCGATGCGACAGTTCACCGCCGTCGTCAACCCCACCGCGGGAGCGGCCACCGGAGCGGCCGCGCTGCTCGCGCTGGCCCGGCACCTCCGCGAGGCGGGCGCCGAGCTGCGGACCGACTACAGCCACAGCCTGGACCACGCACGGGAGCTGGCCCGCGACGCCGGCCGGCGGGGACGGATCGTCCTCGCCGTGGGCGGGGACGGCATCGCGGGCGCGGTCGGCGGCGCCCTCAGCGGAACCGGCGCGACCCTCGGACTCGTCCCGGCCGGACGCGGCAACGACTTCGCCCGCGCCCTGGGAGTGCCCCGGGAGCCGGAGGCCCTGGCCCGCACACTGCTCCACGGGGAGCCGCGGCCGGTCGACACCGTGCAGGTCAGCTCCGCCGTCCACGACCGCGCCGTCGTTCTCGGCAGCGTGTACGCGGGGGTGGACGCGCTCGCCAACCGTCACGCCAACCGGTCCCGGCTGCTGAGGGGTTCGGCCTCCTACTACGCGGGCGGCCTGCGGGCCGTGACGACCTGGCGTCCGGCCCGCTACCGGGTCACCGTCGACGGCGAGGAGCACCCGCACACCGGGTACACGGTGGTCGCCGCCAACTCCGGCTTCTACGGATCCGGCCGGATCATCGCCCCCGACGCCCGCGTCGACGACGGCCTGCTGGACGTCGTCATGATCCGGGAGGCGCCCCGGCGGCTGTTCTTCACCCTGATGAACGAGCTCAGGACCGGGGCCCATGTCCGCCGGCCCGAGGTGCGGATCCTGCGGGGCGCCGAGATCCGCGTCGAGGCCGACCGGGACCTCCCCTACGGCACCGACGGCGAGGTCGACGCCACCCTCCCCGTCACGGCCAGGGTCCTCCCCGGAGCCCTGCGCGTCCTGTACTGACACCCGCACCACGGTGGGACGGCGGCGTCACCGGCGGCTCGTCGCCGGCTTCGCCCCGGACGCAACTCGGGAGCCACCCGCCGTTACCGGACAGGCCCCAAGACTGGACCCGTTCGTTCTCTGGAATTATTCGCGTCTGGGGCTCTAGGCTCACGCCCATGACCGCATCCCGGCCGCCGTCAGGCGCCGAGGAGCTGCGCGGTGCGGGCCTCCGTGCGACGGCCGCCCGCGTCGCCCTCCTCGACACCGTCCGCCAGGGCGGCCACCTCGGAGTCGAGGCGCTCGCCTCCGAAGTGCGCCGGCGCATCGGGCATGTCTCCCTGCAGGCGGTGTACGACGCGCTGAACGCGCTCACCGCGGCCGGCCTCGTACGCCGTATCGAACCGGCCGGCAGCCCCGCCCGCTACGAGGGCCGGGTCGGGGACAACCACCACCACGTGGTGTGCCGTTCCTGCGGCGCCGTCGCCGACGTCGACTGCGCGGTCGGCGACGCGCCCTGTCTGACCGCGTCCGAGAGCCACGGTTTCACCATCGACGAGGCCGAGGTCGTCTACTGGGGCCTGTGCCCCGCCTGTTCCCCCGCCCGCAGTACCTGAACTGCGCGAACCTTTTCGCCCGGAAGGACTTCCATGACCGAGAACCACGACGCGATCGTCACCGAACCCAAGGTGGAGGAGGCAGGTGGCTGCCCGGTCGCGCACGGGCGCGCCGCGCACCCCACCCAGGGCGGCGGGAACCGCCAGTGGTGGCCCGAGCGCCTCAACCTGAAGATCCTCGCCAAGAACCCGGCCGTGGCGAACCCGCTCGGCGGGGACTTCGACTACGCCGAGGCCTTCCGGTCCCTCGACCTCCCGGCGGTGAAGCGGGACATCGCCGAGGTCCTGACGACCTCGCAGGACTGGTGGCCCGCCGACTTCGGCCACTACGGCCCGCTCATCGTCCGGATGGCCTGGCACAGCGCGGGCACCTACCGCATCAGCGACGGCCGCGGCGGCGCCGGCGCCGGCCAGCAGCGCTTCGCGCCGCTCAACAGCTGGCCCGACAACGCCAACCTCGACAAGGCCCGGCGGCTGCTGTGGCCGGTCAAGAAGAAGTACGGCAAGAGCCTGTCGTGGGCGGACCTGCTGATCCTCTCCGGCAACGTCGCCCTGGAGTCCATGGGCTTCGAGACCTTCGGCTTCGCCGGCGGCCGCGCCGACGTCTGGGAGCCGGAGGAGGACGTCTACTGGGGTCCCGAGTCCACCTGGCTCGGCGACGAGCGCTACACCGGCGACCGCGAGCTGGAGAACCCGCTCGGCGCGGTCCAGATGGGCCTCATCTACGTCAACCCGGAGGGCCCCAACGGCAACCCGGACCCGATCGCCTCGGCCCGCGACATCCGTGAGACGTTCCGCCGGATGGCGATGAACGACGAGGAGACCGTCGCCCTCATCGCGGGCGGCCACACCTTCGGCAAGACCCACGGCGCCGGCCCGGCCGACCACGTCGGCCCCGACCCGGAGGCCGCCGGCTTCGAGGAGCAGGGCCTGGGCTGGAAGAACACCTACGGCACCGGCAAGGGCGGCGACACGATCACCAGCGGTCTGGAGGTGACCTGGACCAACACGCCGACCACCTGGGACAACAGCTTCTTCGAGATCCTCTTCGGCTACGAGTGGGAGCTGTTCAAGAGCCCCGCGGGCGCCAACCAGTGGCGGCCCAAGGACGGCGGCGGAGCCGGCACCGTGCCCGACGCCCACGACGCGTCGAAGAGCCACCAGCCGACCATGCTGACGACGGACCTCGCGCTCCGCTTCGACCCGGTCTACGGCCCGATCTCCCGGCGCTTCCTGGAGAACCCGGACCAGTTCGCGGACGCCTTCGCCCGCGCCTGGTACAAGCTCACCCACCGCGACATGGGCCCCAAGTCGCTCTACCTCGGCCCGGAGGTCCCCGCCGAGACGCTGCTGTGGCAGGACCCGCTGCCGGAGCGGACGTACGACCTCGTCGACGCCGCGGACGTCGCCGGTCTGAAGGAGCAGGTCCTCGCCTCGGGCCTGTCCGTGCCGGAACTGGTGTCGACGGCATGGGCGTCGGCCTCCTCCTTCCGCGGCAGCGACAAGCGCGGCGGCGCCAACGGCGCCCGCATCCGCCTGGAGCCGCAGCGCGGCTGGGAGGCCAACGACCCCGACCGCCTCGCGACGGTGCTGCGCACCCTGGAGGGCATCCAGGAGTCCTTCAACGCCGCGCAGTCCGGCGGCAAGCAGGTCTCGCTCGCCGACCTGATCGTGCTCGCCGGCGCCGCGGGCGTCGAGAAGGCCGCCAAGGAGGCGGGCGTCGAGATCGCGGTGCCGTTCACGCCGGGCCGGGTGGACGCGTCGCAGGAGCAGACCGACGTGGAGTCGTTCGCCGCGCTCGAGCCGGCCGCCGACGGCTTCCGCAACCACCTCGGCAAGGGCAACCGCCTGCCGGCCGAGTTCCTGCTGCTCGACAGGGCCAACCTGCTGACGCTGAGCGCCCCCGAGATGACCGTCCTCGTCGGCGGCCTGCGGGTGCTGGGCGCCAACCACGCGCAGACCGCACACGGCGTGTTCACCACGGCCCCCGGCACGCTGACCAACGACTTCTTCGTCAACCTGCTCGACCTGGGCACGGCGTGGAAGGCGACGTCCGAGGACCAGACCCTGTTCGAGGGCCGTGACGCGGCCACCGGCGAGGTGAAGTGGACCGGCACCCGTGCCGACCTCGTCTTCGGCTCCAACTCCGAGCTGCGCGCGCTCGCCGAGGTCTACGCGAGCGACGACGCGAAGGAGAAGTTCGTGGCGGACTTCGTCAAGGCGTGGGACAAGGTCATGAACCTGGACCGGTTCGACCTCGTCTGATCTCCGCGCCCCGCTGATCCGGGCCGGCCCCCGCGGGGGCCGGCCCGGACGTGCGTCGCTCCCGGGATGCGCCCCGGCCGCCGTGGCATCAGGGTGGAACCGGACCGGCCACCACCGAAGGAGGCGCTGGGAATGAGCAAGGGAAGCGACCGCGGAAAGAACCTCCGCGAGGGCGACGAGGTCGCCTGGAGCAGCCACGGCAGTGAGACGAAGGGCAAGGTCGAGAAGAAGCTCACCGAGCGCACCGAGGCGGCCGGACGGAAGGTCGCCGCCTCGGAGGAGGAACCTCAGTACAAGGTGCGCAGCGAGAAGTCGGGCAAGTCGGCGGTCCACAAGCCCTCCGCGCTCAAGAAGAAGAACAAGTGAGCGCGTCGGAGGGCGCACGCCAGGACGAGACCTGGGACGAGTTCCGCGAACTGGTCAACATGAAGCCCGCCGAACTGGAGAAGTGGCTGGGCACGGACGAGTCCCGCGGCGCGGGACAGCACGAGGACGGCGGCGAGTCCACCGGCCACGCGTCCGGCCGCCGCATCGTCGGCATCCTCCGCACAGGGAGGAAGGACCTCTCCGACGACGACTACGCGCACATGCGCAAGGTCGTCGGCTACATCCGCCGCCACCTCGCCCAGCGCCCGTCCGGCGACGTACGCGACACCCGCTGGCGCCACTCGCTGATGAACTGGGGACACGACCCGCTCGGCGACGGGACCTGACACCCCTCCCCACGTGCGCCGGCACCGTGCGGGGGCGGTGCGCGCCGGTGCACCCCATCGCGTGCCGCCGCAGTGTTGTGCGCACCGCTCCCACCACGGCGACCGCCGCCGCGTGCGGCGGACGGCGCCGGCGGCCCGCCGCACTCGCGCAGGACGAGCCGTCGGGGGGACCGGGCGTGGACCCGCGGACGGAAGTCGGGCAGCAGTGGGGACGCCTCACCTCGTGGCTGCGGCGCCACGCGCCCGCCACCCACGCCCGGCTCCGCCCGCCGGTGACCCCCGAGGCGCTCGCCTGGTACGAGCGGCGCATCGGCAGGCCGCTCCACGACGACCTGAAGGCGTTGTGTGAGCTGAACGAGGGCGCCTACCTGTTCGGCTTCCCCGGCTTCCTCGACGGCTGCGCGCCACTGAGCATCGACGGCTCGTTCTTCTGCCACCCGCTGCAGCGCGCGGGGGAGTGGGGCCGGGAACCGGCGCGGGTCCCGTTCGCCTGCGACGACCCGGCCGACCCGTACCCACGTGGCCGACCGCATGTGCGGGCGCGCACCTCCCCGCCGGCTCCGCCACGGCCCCGTGCACGCCCGGTGTGACGCGACAGGAGGTGTGACGGGAGGAAATGGGGCCATCAATGAGGGGAGCAGAACCAGTCGAGGCGAGGAGCGTGCGCCCATGGGAACCGTCGTCCGTGTCCCGCAGACCCGGGACATGATCGGAGAGGAACTCTCCGGAGACGAGGCGTTCGCCGCGCTGCGGCACTACGGGAGCCTGCGGCTGCTGACCGACTCCTTCGCCCGCTTCCGCTTCGCCGACGGTTTCACCAACGCCCGCGCCCTCGCCTTCCAGTTCGTGCTCGGCCTGGTGCCGTGCACGGTGGCGCTGGTCGGGCTCGCGACCTCCGTGCACACCGAGAGCGTGGGCCGCGTCATCGAACTCACCCTCGGCCGGATCGTGCCCGGTACCGGCGCCGGGCTCGTCGAGGACGCCCTCGACGGGACCCGGCGCAGCGCCCACGACGACTTCGCCGGCCCGCTCGCGCTGTGGCTCGGCCTCGGCTTCGCCCTGCTGAACCTCGCCTCCGCCATGGGGCAGATCGAGCGGGGAGCCAACCGCATCTACGGGATCGAACGCGACCGCCCGCTCCCCCGCAAGTACGGCAGGGCCGTGGTCCTGGCGCTCACCGCGGGCCTGCCCCTGGTCCTCGGGTTCGTCGTGCTGGTCGCCGGTGACGCGGTGACCGACGCGGTGGTCGAGGTGGCCGGGGACCCGGACGGCGGCCCGGGGTGGTGGACCGCCCTGGAGCTGCCGCTGGGGCTGGCGCTGGCGTGGGTCGCCTCGGCGGTGATCTTCCGCTGGTCGCCCCGGCGGACCCAGCCCGGCTACACCTGGCTGGCCTTCGGTTCTGCCGTCCACCTCCTGCTGTGGGTGGCGGCGACATGGCTGCTCGCCCTGTACGTCAAGGGCAGCGGGGCGTTCGGCGCCCTCTACGGGCCGCTCACCGCCGTCATCGCGCTGCTGCTGTGGGCCTACCTCACCGCCGTCGCCCTCTTCCTGGGCATCGCCTTCGCGGCCCAACTGGAGGCCGCGCGCGCCGGAGTCGGCGAGGCGGTGCGGCCGGACCCGGGACCGGGCGGCTGACCTCGAATCCGGACACGCCGGAGCGGGAACAGGGCGCGCCGCCGACGCATTGTCAGTATGAGGTTGCACAATAATCAGAAAAGGAGATCAACTCCGGGGCCGTGCTGGGTAGACGGTCTGGTGTCCCGGCTCCGGAAAGGTCCTGCTGATGCTCGCCACCGTCGACCGCCCCACGACCCTCGTCGCGCTGCCCACCGCCCGCGGCCGGCGCTCCCGGAGTGCCGCCGCCCCGGTTCCGGCCGTCCGGCCGGCGGGCGCCGCCACCGATGTGCTGCGCATCATCGCCGACCCGCGCACCCCCACCTACGTCACGGTGCACGCGAGCGGCCGCCGCCGGTACAGCTACTGGCGCCCGCTCGACTCCACCACCGGCGCGGGCGGTTGCTACGCCTCCCTGCCCACCGCCGAGTGCGACGCACTGCACGAGGCCGGGCGGATCACCCTCGGCGAGCCCGTGGTGGACCCCCACCGCACGACGTACCGCGTCAGCACGGCCGCCCGCGTCCAGCCCGCCCCGGTCCGCGGCACGGCGCGGGAGGGCTCCCGGGTGCGCGAGGCCTCCCGCCGGGAGGGCTTCCGGGTCGCGTAGCGCGTCGACGGCCGGACCGGGGCGGTACGGTCCGGCGTCAGCCGGCTCGCGACGCCCCGGCGCCCGGGCCGGTAGCGGGTCAGGCGATGGAAGCCGAGATGATCGCCGACACCGCGAGGTTGCAGGACGCCGTCACCCAGACCGCCGGGTGGGGTTCGGGCTCGACCAGCGTGGCGCCCAGGCGCCCCGGCGTGATCAGGTCGACCACCAGGAACGCCAGGGCCATCATCACCAGGCCCAGCAACCCGAACGTCGCGGTCGACGCGAGTCCCTTGCCGAAGTCCTCGTACGTCGTCCAGATCGACGTGAACACGATCCCGCCGATGCCGAGCAGCGAGGAACTGAGGACCACGGCGGCGTTGCGGTTGCGCTCCTGCCAGATCTGCCTGCCGAGTTTTCCGGGCGTCAGCACGTCGACCAGCACGATGCCGAGAACCAGCAGGACCAGTCCGAGTGCGCCGTAGGCGGTGGCCCGGCCGAGTCCGTTGACGATGTCGCTCATGGGGTTGCCGGCTCCGTAGCGTTGGGGATCGTGAGTGATCGCGGTCAAGGGCGAGCAAAAATGTAGCGCACCCGTTCGACGCCTTGAGCTGGTGCCCCGTCATGTCCGGCTGCCGGGGGCGTCCGCGGGGCGTCGACGGCGAGTCATGCCCGCGCGTATCCGGGGCATCAGGAATCCATCGGACGGACGGAGAAGGGGAACCAGCCATGAGCAGGGGCAGCCGCACTCTCACCGTCATGTACGCCGCCGTCGCCCTCTGGCTCTCCTTCTGCACCGTACGCACCTGGGGCACCGTCCCCGCCTGGACCACCCTCGCCATGGCGGTCGCCTCCCTGGCGCCGGTGATCGGTGTGGTCCGGGAGACCGTCGTCGCCGACGAGCGCCGCACCGTCGCCGTCCTCCGGGAACGGGAGGGCCGTCGCGCGGCGTGGCGCGACGCGGCGGCCGCCGCGCTCGCGCGGGCCGAGGTGGAGGCGGCCTGCTGCGAACGCTGGTGGACCTCCTGCGCGACGTCGCACGACCCCGGCTGCGCACACCGGACCTCCCGGGGCACGACGGCGTGAACCGGGGCTCTGCCCCGGCCTGAGGTCCCGGCCGTCGAATCCTGGTACGTACCAGGGTCTTGACGCCCTCTTATCTCACTTCTTAAATCAAGTGGTTGCACCTACTTGCCCCCCACAACCTCGGTCGGCGCACCCGCACACCGGGTCGCCGTACGGAAAGGGAGAGCCATGTCCTCTCCGCGCAGACTCCGCAGATGGCTGATCGCCGCCGTGTCGGCCGCGCTGGTCGCGTCCGCCGCGGCCGGCACCGCGAAGGCGGAACCGGCGGACGCCACCGCCGCGGCGGCCGTGACCTTCTCGGACACCTTCGACGGCCCCGCGGGCGCCGCCGTCGACTCCTCGAAGTGGCAGATCGAGACCGGCGACAACGTCAACAACCACGAGCGGCAGTACTACACGTCCGGCAACAAGAACGCCGCCCTGGACGGCCAGGGCCATCTGGTGATCACGGCCCGCAAGGAGAACCCGGCCAACTACCAGTGCTGGTACGGAACCTGCCAGTACACCTCGGCACGGCTCAACACCTCGGGCAAGTTCACCGCGCAGTACGGGCACGTCGAGGCCCGGATGAAGGTGCCGCGCGGACAGGGCATGTGGCCCGCGTTCTGGATGCTGGGCACTCCGGTCAACTGGCCGGACTCGGGCGAGATCGACATCATGGAGAACGTCGGCTTCGAACCCTCCACGGTGCACGGCACCCTCCACGGCCCCGGCTACTCCGGCTCCGGCGGCATCGGCGCCGGCTACACGCTGCCCGGCGGCCAGGCCTTCGCCGACGCCTTCCACACCTTCGCCGTCGACTGGGCCCCCGACTCGATCACCTGGTCCGTGGACGGGAACGTCTACCAGCGGCGCACCCCCGCCGACCTCGGCGGGAAGCAGTGGGTGTTCAACAAGCCGTACTTCCTGATCCTCAACCTCGCGGTGGGCGGCTACTGGCCGGGCGACCCGGACGGCTCCACCGTCTTCCCCCAGCAACTCGTGGTGGACCACGTGTCGGTGACGACGAGCGACTCCTCGACGGGCGGCGCGATCCGCGGCCTGGCCGGCAAGTGCGTCGACGTCGCGGGCGCCAACACCGCCAACGGCACGCCCGTACAGCTCTACGACTGCAACGGCACCGCCGCCCAGAACTGGACCGTGGGCGGCGACGGCACCCTCCGCGCCCTCGGCAAGTGCCTGGACGTCGCCTCCGGCGGCACGGCCGACGGCACCCCCGTACAGCTGTGGGACTGCAACGGCACCGCCGCCCAGAAGTGGGTCGTCACCGGGGCGCGCGACATCGTCAACCCCCAGGCCGACAAGTGCCTGGACGTGACCGGCAACAACTCCGCCAACGCCACCCGCCTGCAGATCTGGACCTGCTCGGGCGGCGCCAACCAGAAGTGGACCGTGGACTGAACCCGTGAGGCGCCCCCGCTCGCCGCGCCCGGCGAGCGGGGGCGCCGGCGACCGTCCGGGCGGCGGCCGATCGTCCCCCGGTCAGCGCCTGAACGCCCAGTGCGGCTTCGGCTCGACCGCCCAGTGGAAGACCCGCCTCACCGGCGCCGTGCACAGCACCGTCACGATCACGGCGGCGACCACGGTGACGGTGATCTCGCCGAGCGGGCGGTACAGCCACTCCGGGTCGTACCAGCCCCAGTACTTGCTGACCTGCGCGACGAAACCGTGCAGCAGGTAGCCGTACATCGTGGCCGCGCCGAGGGCCGTGAACCAGGTGCGCCGGCCCGGCACCCAGGCCAGGAAACAGGCGACGAGGACCAGCGCGCAGCCGAACAGCAGCAGGGTCATCAGGGGGCCGTACCAGGCGGGCGCGGACAACTCCTGTGCGCTGTCGCGGTGGTAGAGCCAGCCGGCCGTCACCCGGGGGACCGCCCAGTACGCCAGGGCCAGCGCACCGGCGAACACCGGTACGGCCAGCACCCGCACCCGGCGGCGGCGCACCATCCGGAAGTGCTCGGAGCGCAGGCAGAGACCGAGCACGAAGTACGGCAGGAACTGCAGGGTGCGCTGTATGTCCAGGTCCTCGCCGAGCGAGGGGGACACGGTCGCCAGCATGGCGACGACGAGCGCGAGCGGAACCGGCCACCGCACGAGCTTCCACAGCGGCGTGGTGAGCCGCCAGATGAACAGCGCGGCCAGGAACCAGGTCAGGTACAGCGGCTCCAGCAGAGTGACGGGGCGGTCGGGCACGCCGTCCGTCCACCGGGTGAAGAAGGTGTACGCCGTCTCGAACACGACGTACGGCAGCGCGACGCCGGTGACCAGCCGCTTGACCCGCTCGGGGCTGCCGTCGAAACCGCGCGAGTGGTACCCGGCGAGGACGATGAACGCGGGCATGTGGAACGCGTAGACCAGCAGGTACAGCGCGCTGACTGCCCGGCTGCCGTCGCGCAGCGGCTCCCAGGCGTGTCCCACCGCGACCAGCACGATCGCCAGGTACTTGGCGTTGTCGAAGAACGCGTCACGACGTGGCGCCCGCCGGGAGACGTCGTCGCCTCCGGCGGGCGCCTCCCGCTCCGGCCCGGTCGCGTCGTCGGCCCCGGCGGGGCGCGACGCGGCGAGAGGTCTGGCTGGGGAGGCGGCGGCGGGGACGCGGGGCGACGACATCCCAGCCGCCTCACCCGTCCCGCGGGGGGTTAAACCTGTGATCCGATCGGCAGCTGAGCTGATTTTGCCTTTCTTTTGCCATCGGGGAACCTGGCCGCCACGGTGTCCGTTTGACCGGACGAACCGCGACAGCGACAGCGACAGAAGAGGTGGCACCAAGTGGCGATGTGGGACCGGCTCAAGGAACAGGCCAAGACCCTCCAGCAGTCCCAGGGCGCACGCACCGGGAGCGGCGGTGGCCACCAGCAGGGACAGGGCCCGTCCTCCTCCGGCGGCTCCAAGAACCAGCTGATGGGACTGTTCAAGTCCCAGCTCGCGTCGGCCAAGGCGGAGCTCAAGAGCGGCGCCTACCGCGACGCCAGCATGGCGATGTGCGCGCTGGTGGCCGCGGCCGACGGCCGGGTCGACCCGGCCGAGCGGCAGCGCGTGGAGGAACTGATCGTCTCGAACGAGGTGCTGCAGAACTTCCCGGCCGACCAGCTCCGCAAGCGGTTCAACGAGCACGTGGACCGGCTCACGGCCAACTTCGAGCAGGGCAAGGCCCGGGCCCTCGAGGACATCGCCAAGGCGGCGAAGAAGCCGGTCGAGGCGCGGGCCGTCGTGCAGACCGGCATCGTCGTCGCCGGGGCCGACGGCAGCTTCGAGCCGGCCGAGCAGTACGCCGTCCGCGACGCCTGCTCGGCCCTCGGCCTGTCACCGACGGAATTCGGCGTCTGACGGCGGCTCGGTCACACCGGCGCCCGCTGCGGGGGCGACGGTGTGACCGAGCAGGTGCAGCGGCGCCGCCGTGATCCCTGCCTCCTCCACCGCGTTCCAGTGCGCCCGTGCCACCGCCGCGTCCACCAGCCCGTGCACCAGCGGCAGCCGGGCGTCGGCGGCCCGCAGCAGCGATTCGGCGCGGCAGGAGGCCAGGGTTCCGTCGATCCAGGGCTGGGCGAGATGGCCGGCCGCCGCCGCGGCCGGGAGGTCGGCGGCGGCCTCCCGGTCGGTACGGCCGACGTGCAGCAGCCCGCCGCCCAGGACCAGGACGTCCCCGCGCTCCCGCATCCGGGCGAGGGCCCGCCCGGTGTCGAAGCAGTGCGGGAACGAGTCGTCGACCACCACGGCACCCGGCCGCAGCCGGTCGACGTCGAGCACCGCCGTCGCCCCGCTCACCGCCGTCACCAGCAGATCCGCCCGGTGGACGGCGTCCGGCAGCATCCGCTGCGCCTCGGCGATCTCCACCTCGCCGGCCAGCCCCCGCTCCCGCAGCCGGCGTCCGAGTTCCGCCAGCCGGGGCGCGCTGCCGCGCACATCGCACAGCAGCAGCCGCCGTGGCGGGCGGGCGGCCAGCGACAGCAGCAGTTCGAGCGACGACGCCCCGATCGAACCGAGGCCCGCGAACGCCACCTCCAGCTCCGCGAGGTCCCGCCCCGTCGCCTCGAGCGCGGCGTGCACGGTCTTCACCACCGACACCACCGTCGCCGCGTGCCCCGTCGTCACGGCCGCCGGATACTGCCGGTGACGCAGCACGTCGAAGCCGTACCCGGTGAGCGAGGGGATCATCCCGGCCAGGGACACACAGCGCGCGCCCAGCGAAGCCGCCAGCGACACCGCGCGGGCGGTGTGCTCCACCAGACCATTGCCCCGCCCGAGTTCGTCGGCGAAGAGCGGCACGCACACGAAGCCCGACCGGCCCAGCGGTGTCCGCACCGTCTCCAGCAGCCGCGGACGGCCGTCGGGGAACAGCAGCTCCCGGACCTCGGCCCGGGGCAGTGCGGCCTCGGGCATCCCGGCCAGCCGCGCCAGATGGGCCGGAGCGGGCAGATAGCCCACGAGGGCCGCGTCCATCGTCTCCCGCCGCCTCCTCGGCGGCGGCACCACGATCCGCGGGCTCTCCGCCGCCCGCACCAGACGGCCGCGCACCGCGCGGGCGAAGTCGTCCAGCGCGTCCGGCGAGAACGCGGCGGCGGAGCCGCGGACCGTGACCCGCAGCCCGCCGCCGGCCGGCCGTACCGCCAGGAACAGGTCCGTCGCGGACGACGGCGGCAGGAAGGTGCTGTCCCCGTCCTCCCACGACACCCTCAGCGCGCCGTCGCCCCACGGGGCGAGCGCGGCGAAGTCGAGGTGGGTGAAGAAGAACTGCGACGTCACGGGCAGACCGTCGGCGTGCCGCGGCACCACGTCCTCATGGGCGCGCGCCTCCTCCGCCTCGGCCGCGACCCGGCGCAGCGCGTCCGTGAACTCCCCGTCCGTGAGGGGCTCGTCGGCCGCCCCGGCCGGCCGCACCGGCACCGCGGTGGCGAACGGGCCGAAGACCAGGTGCGCGTCGGGCAGCGCCTGGTCCCGTCCGCTCACCGCGAGGCCCACGACCAGATCGGGACTGCCCGTCACCGCCGCCAGCTCCTGGTAGTAGGCGGTCAGCAGCGGCGCGTACAGCGTCGTCCCCGCGCGGGAGGCGACCGTCCGCAGCGCCGCCGTCACCTCCGCGTCGAGCGTGAACTCCACCGACCCGAACCCGGCGTCGGCGTCCGCGGCGGTACGCAGCACCGGCGGCCGGTACGGAGCGCTCAGCCGAGCGGCCCGGGCCCCCCGCTCCACCGTGGCGGGGGCGCCGGAACCGGACCCGGCCCGCGCCAGGGCGTGGTCCCGGAAGCGGCTCCGCGGCCCCGGCGTCGCGGGCGCGGCACCACCGGCCAACCGGTCGTAGGTCTCGGTGAGTTCCCGTATCAGCAGGGCCGAGCTGTATCCGTCGCCGATGAGATGGTGCGCGTGCACCAGCAGGACGTGGTCGTGCGGGGCCAGGGTGAGCACCCGCAGGCGCAGCAGGGGCCACGCCCAGGGCTCCAGGCGCCGCTCCGCCTCGGCCGCGGCGTGTGCGTCCACCTCGGCGGGGCCGGCGGCCTTCTCGAAGTCGACCGGCAGCCGCAGCGACCGGGGCAGCTCCTGCTGGACGGGTGGCCGGGCGCCGGCCGGGAAGACGGTGCGCAGCATGCCGTGACGCTCCACCAGCAGGTCCACCGCCCGCTGGAAGAGGCCGGGATCCAGCGGCCCGGTGAGCCGAAGCCGCGCCAGCCACGTCCCGCCGCCCGGTGAGAGCGCCTCGGCGAGGAGGAAGCCGCGCTGGCCGGGGGTGACGGGGAACGGGCCCTCGGCGCCGTCCCCGACGGCGTCCCGCACCTCTTCCTCCACCCCGTCCCTGACACCGTCCACAGCGGGCGGAGCGGCGGCCGCCCCCGCGGGGCCGGGGTCCGCCGCGGCGGCGTCCACGGCCTCGGCGAGCGCGGCGAGGGTGCGGTGACGGTAGATCACCGTCGGCCGGGGCAGCGGTCCCGCCCGGTCGTCGAGCCGGGCGAACACCTGCAGCACGAGCAGGGAGTCGCCGCCCAGCTCGAAGAAGTCGTCCTCCCGGCAGACGGAGGCCACCCGCAGCACCTCGCGCCAGACCGCCGCCAGCCGCCGCTCGGTCGCCGTCGCGGGGGGAGTCCTCCCCGCCTCACCGGCCGGAACGCCGGGGACGCCCCCGGTGTCCACCGGCAGCGCCGTCCGGTCGACCTTGCCGGTCCCGGTCAGCGGCAGCGCGTCGACGAACGTGATCCGCGCCGGGACCATGTACGCCGGCAGCAGCCCGGCCAGCCGCCGGCGCAGTTCCCCGGCCGCCGGCCGTACGGCCCCGGCCCGGGTGGTGACGAAGGCCAGCAGCCGCCCCTCGTGCGCGAGCACCACGGCCCGCGCGACACCCGGGCAGGTCTGGAGCGCCGCCTCGACCTCCCCCGGCTCCACCCGGTTCCCGCGGATCTTCACCTGGTCGTCGATCCGGCCCAGGAACTCCAGGACGCCGTCCGCCGACCGGCGCACCCGGTCCCCGCTGCGGTACCAGCGCCGCCCCTCGCGGAGCGTGAACGCCCGTGCGGTCAGCTCCGGTTCGCCCAGATAGCCGGGGGTAAGACCGGTGCCCGCGATGAGCAGTTCGCCGGCCTCGCCCGCCCCGCACACGGAGCCGTCGGCACCGATGACCTCCAGCAGGGCGCCGGCGGCGGGGAGCCCGATCGGCAGCCGCCGCACCTCGTCCCCGGGGCGGGAGTCGACGATGTGGCAGGCGGCGTTGATCGTCGCCTCGGTCGGCCCGTACAGGTTCGCGATCCGCGTGCCGCTCCCGAACAGGTCGAACCAGCGGCGCACATGGTCCACCGGCAGTGCCTCACCGCCGACGTGCACCCAGCGCAGCGCCGACAGGTCCACCGGATCCCCGCCCCGTGCGGCCCGCGCCTCGGCGGCGGACAGCAGCTGCTCCCACAGCGTCGGAACGGAACTCCACACGGTCACCCGCGTCCGCTCCATGTGCGCCAGCAGCAGCTCCGGGTCGCGCAGCAGCGGCCTGGGCACGGTCACCACCGTGCCGCCGGCCAGCAGCGGCGCGAGCAGCTGGCGCACCGAGGCGTCGAAGCACGGCGACGCGGTCTGCGCGAGCCGGTCGCCCGCGCCGTAACCGAAGGTGCCGACCGCCCAGTCGAGGTAGTTCTCCATCGCCCGGTGGGTGACGGGAACCGCCTTCGGGCGTCCGGTCGACCCCGAGGTGAAGATGACGTACGCGATCGCCTCGGCCGCGGAGGGCACGGAGACGGGCACGGACGGGCCGGTGGTACCGCCGTCGTCCGGCGGGCCGTCGGCCGCCACCGCCCGTACGCCGGTCAGGGCGTCCGCGAGGTGCCGGGTGGGGGAGTGGCACACCACCACGGCGGCGCCGGTACGGGCCAGCTGACCGTCGAGCCGGGCGCGGGGGTGCTCCGGGTCCAGCGGGACCCAGCCGGCGCCGGCGCGCAGGACGCCCACCACGCCCACCACCGTGTCCGGGCCGGGTTCGGTGAGCAGCCCGACCAGGTCGCCCCGGCGGACGCCGTGCGCGCGCAGCCGCGCCGCGAGGGCGGCGGAGGCGCGGTCGAGCGCCCCATAGGTGAGGGACGCCTCCCCGGCGTCGACGGCTGTCGCACCGGAGCGCGTGCGGAAGGTTTCGAGCAGCCGGTCGACCAGGGAGCCGGCACCGCCTGTTCGCGGGGACGGCGCCGGTCCGGCCGGCGGGGGCGCGAGGGCGGCCAGTTCCGCGCGGAACTCCTCGTCCAGACGCGCCACGGTCGCCGAATCGAACAGTGGGGCCGGGTAGTTCCACGACATGCGCAGCACCGGACCGTCCGCCCAGCACAGCAGCGTCAGCCGGGTCGCGGCCGACCCGGTGCCGGCCGCGGTCGCCCGCACCTCCACGGGACAGCCGGCGGCCGAGGCGGCCGGGAAGCGGGCGAAGCTGAAGCCCGCGGGGCTCACCGTGCGGGGGCCGGCACCGGTGCCGGGCAGCATCCGGGCCAGGTCCAGGCTGCTCACCCCTGCGTGCCGCTCGCTCTCCAGCCACAGCCGCCGCAACCGCTCCGCCAGCGCCACCACCGGCTCCTCGCCGGTCACCTCGCACAGCAGCGGAAGGGTGTCGGCGAGCGGCCCGACGAGTCGCTCGACACCGTCGAAGCGGTCGTCGCGGCCGGCCCTGGCCACGTTGACCGCGACGTCCGGGCGGCCCGTCCACCGCGCCAGACAGCGCGCGTAGGCGGCGAGCAGCAGATGGAACAGGGACACGCCGTGCGCGGCGGCCAGCCGTTCCAGCCCGGCGGCCGACTCCGCGTCGAGTGCGCCGTGGTGCTGCACGATCGGTCCGCTCGCGGGCGCGTCCGGATCACCGTCGTAGGGCAGCCGCGGGGGTTCACCGCGCCCGGCGAGCCGCTCCGCCCAGTGACGTCGTACGGCGTCCGGCACGCCGGAGCGCCGGGTGCTCGCCGTGTACCGCGCGAAGTCGGGGGCCGGCGCCCCCGCCGCGGGCTCCCCGTGCCACAGCGCGGTGTACGCGGCCCACAACTCCTCGGCGAGGACGCTGAGGCTGTACCCGTCGGCCGCCGCATGGTGCACGACCAGCAGCAGCTGGGCGAGCCCCGGCTCGTGGCGCAGCAGCACGGCGCGCACCGGCGGCTCCGCCGTCAGGTCGAAGGGCCGGTTGCAGACCGCCGATTCGACATCGGCGACGTCCTCGGCGGCGCAGTCGAGCACCTCGTACCAGTCCGTCACCGGAACGGGCGCAGCCACCCGCTGGACCGGCTCCCCGCCGGTCTCCGCCACCCGCAGCCGCAGCATCCCGTGCCGTTCGGCCAGCGACGACAGCGCCCGGCCGAGGAGACCGGTGTCGAGCGGCCCGCGGACCGTCAGCCGCAGATGGCCGCGCGCCGGGACGTCCGGGTGGAGCCGGCCGCTGGTGTACAGCGCCAGCTGGACGGGCGTCAGCGGGAAGGGCTCGCCGTCCGGGCCTTCCGGTGCCCCGCCGTCGAGGTGGGCGGCGAGTTCGCGCACCGTCCGGTGCTCGAAGAAGAGCGTGGTGGGCAGGTCCCGCCCGAGCGTCCGCTCCAGCCGCTTGACGAGGTCGACGGCGCCCAGGGAGTCCAGACCGAGGGTCAGGAACGGCGTGTCGTCGTCGACCGACGCCTCCGGGACGTCCAGCGCCCCCGCCAGCAGCTCCCGCAGCACGGCGGCCGTGCCGGACGCGGCAGGGGCCGGCGTCGCCGGACCGTGGGGCCGCTCGACGGCCCGGGACGGGACGCCGGCCGTGGGGGGAACGGCGGCCGGCGGGGCCGCGGGCTCCGTATCGGCGAGGACCAGCTGTGCCACGTCCACCCCGCTCGCGGACCGCAGTGCCGCCAGCGCGGGCCCCGTGGTGAGGGGCCTGCCCGCGCCGCTCGCGACGGCGGCGGCGCCTCCGGCGGCGAGGCCCGTGTCGCGGAACGGGCCGAGGTTCACCGACAGCCACGGCCGGCCGGCCGCCCGCTCGGCCCCGGCGAAGGAGTCGAGGAAGGCGTTGGCCGCCGCGTACGCGCCCAGCGCGCCGGCCAGTCCGGGAAGCACCGACGACACCGACGAGAACGCCACGCACACCCCGGGGCGCTGTCCGTGCCGGTTCAGCGCCTCGGCCAGCAGGACCGTGCCGAGCGTCTTCGCGCCCAGCGCGTCCACCGTCTCCGGTACGTCCGTCCCGCGCAGGGTGCCGGGCCGGGCGACTCCGGCCGCGTGGAATACGGCGTCCAGCGGCGGCAGCCCGGCGACGAGCCGCTCGACGTCCTGCGGCGCGGTGAGGTCGGCCGGGACATGACGGGCGTCGGCGCCGAGAGCGGCGAGCTGCTCCAGGAGCCCCTGGGGCGGCTGCGGGGAGCGTCCCGCCAGGACGAGGGTGGGACGGCCCCGGGCGGCGAGGTCCCGGGCCAGGGCCGAGCCGATGCCTCCGGCGCCGCCCGTGATCAGGTACGTGCCGTCGGCGGGCAGCGGGTCCGCGCCCGGTGCCGCTCCCGCGGTCCGCGGCACGACCACCCGCAGCAGGCGTTGCCCGGCCCGCCGGGCGAGGGCGCCCCCCGCCTGCGGTGCCGCCGTCTCGGCGGCCAGCGCCCGCAGCCGCTCGTCCGGGTCGTCGAGGGAGGACAGGTCCACCCAGTTGGCGGTCACCCCCGGCGATTCCCGGGGGACGGCCAGGGCCAGGCCGCCGAGGACCGCCTGCGCCGGGTTCGGACGTTCCCCGGTCCGGCCCGTGACGTGCGCGTCCTCGGTCACCACCACGAGCCGCCGGGCGCCGGTGCGGTCGAGGAGCGCGAGGGCGTCGCGCATCGCCGTGACGGCTTCCCGCTGGTGCCTGCCGAGGTCCTCCGCCGTGTCCGGCCGGGTCGCGTCGCCGAGCAGGACGACGGTTTCCGGGGACCCGGCGTCGTCCGACGCCGTGACCGCGGGTACGCCGTGCGCGGTGAGCCGGTGCGCCAGCCGGCGTGCCGCCGCCGGATCCGCGCCGGTCACCACGACGCCGTCCCCGGCCCGTTCGGGCGAGGGCGCCGGCCGCCACACCACGTCGTGCAGCAGGGCGTGCGGAGCGGGTTCGGGCCAGTACGCGCGCCGCTGGTACGGGTAAGGGGGCAGCGGTACCCGTCGGTGGTCCTCGCCGGGGCCCGCGCGGTGCACGGGTACGCCGCGCGCCCACAGCCGGGCCACCGTCTCCAGCAACTCGCGTGCCCCGCCGGGTGCGGCGGGCGCCGGGACCGTGAAGGGGCCGCCGGCCGCCGCGGCGGCGCGGATCGGGCCGAGCTCGACGAACGTGTCGTAGCCCTCCTCCACGAGACGCTCCACCGCCCGGCCGAACAGCACCGGCCGCAGGGCGTGTTCGCGCAGGTGGTCGGGGTCCGTCGGCGGGTGCCACGCGGCGGTGAGGGTGCTCATCACCGGCGTCGTGGGCGCCTTCGGGTCCAGTGCGCGCGCCGCGTCCGCCAGGGCCCGCGCGACCGGCTCCATCAGCGGGGAGTGGAAGGCGCGCGACACCCGCAGCGGGCCGACCGCCGCGCCCAGCCGGACGAGCCGGCGCGTCGCTTCCCGGACCGCGTCCGGGGTGCCGGAGATCACGGTCCGGCCGGGGCCGTTGTACGCCGCGACTGCGAGGTCACCGCCGACGGCTTCGACCAGGGCGGTCACCTCCCGCTCCGACGCGCCCCGCACGGCCGCCATGGCGCCCGGCGCGGTCGACGCGCCCATCAGCCGTCCCCGTTCCGCCGCGAAGGTCACCGCCTCGCGCAGCGACAGCGTCCCGCCGGCGCAGGCGGCCGCCAGTTCGCCGACGCTGTGCCCGACGAGCGCGTCGGGCCGTACGCCCCAGGCGGTCAGCTGACGGGCGAGCGCGACCCCGTGCGCGACCAGCAGCGGCTGCGCCACCTCCGTGGCGGCGAGGTCGTCCTCGGACGCCCCCTCGTCGGCGCACCAGTCCGCCAGCTCCCGTCCGTTGATCCTCCCGGCCGCCGCCGACGCCTCGTCGATCGTGGCGCGGTACACCGGTGCCGTGGCGTACAGCGCCCGGCCGGGCCCCGGACGCAGCCCGCCCTGACCGGGCAGGACGAAGACGGTCCGGGGGCGGTGCGTGACCGTCCCGGTGACCGCGCCCCGCCCCGTGGCGCAGGCCGCCGCGAGCCGCTCCCGCAGGTCGCCGTCGGCCACGACCGCCAGGCGGTGGGGCCGCTCGTCCCGTGCCGCGGCGGCCGCGGCGCACACGTCGGCCTCGTCGAGCTCCGGATGCTCGCCGAGGTGCTCCGCGAGCCGCGCCGCCCACGCCCGCAGCCCCTCCGCGCTGCCCGCCGAGAGGGTCAGCAGACGGGGGCCGCCGTCCGCCCGGCGCGGTACGGTCACGGGGGCGGGCGGGGCCTCCTCCAGGACGGCGTGCGCGTTGGTGCCGCCGAAGCCGAAGGCGTTGACGCCCGCCCTGCGCGGCCCGGCCGACTCCCAGTCGGTCACCTCGGTGACCAGGGCGAACCCGGACTCCGCCACCGCGGGAGAGGGCGGCGTGTGATGCAGGGAAGCGGGCAGCCGGCCGTGTCCCAGGGCCAGCACGACCTTCACCAGCGAGGGCAGCGCCGCCGCGTTCAGCAGGTGACCGATGTTGGTCTTCACCGAGCCGAGCAGCCGGGGCCGGCCGTCCGGGAGGGGCGGGAAGGCGTGCGCGAGGGACCGCAGTTCTATCGGGTCGCCGACGGCCGTGCCGGTGCCGTGCGCCTCGACGTACGTCACCGACGCCGGGTCGACGCCGCAGTCCCGGTGGGCCCGGCCGATCACCTCCCGCTGGCGCAGCGGGTTGGGCGCCAGCAGACTCAGCGACGTCCCGTCGTTGTTGACGGCGGTGCCGCGCACCACGGCCAGCACCGTGTCGTCGTCCCGTCGTGCGGCGGCCAGGGGCCGCACGACGAGGGCAGCCCCGCCCTCGCCGGGCACGAACCCGTCGGCCGCCGCACCGAAGGCACGGCTGCGTCCGGTGGGGGAGAGGGCCCGCGCCGCCTCGAGCGACCGGTGCGCGGCCGGGGTGAGATGCAGGTTGACGCCGCCGACGACGGCGAGGTCGCACTCGCCGTCCGCGAGGCTGCGCCGGGCCAGGTGCAGGGCCACCAGACCGGAGGAGCAGGCGGTGTCCACGGCCAGCGCCGGGCCGTCCAGGTCCAGGCAGTGCGCCACGCGGGCGGCGACCAGGTTGGGAAGGTTGCCGGTCAGGGCCGCCTCGGCGGGCGGCGCGCCGCCGGGCGCCGCGTCGGCGAGGACCTGCCGGTAGCCGCTGTCGCCGACCGCGGCGAAGACGCCGATCCGCAGGCCGCGGCGGCGCGGCCCGGCGTAACCGGCGCGTTCCAGCGCCTCGTGGGCGAGTTCGAGGAAGACACGCGCCTGCGGGTCGAGGGCGCGTGCCTCCTCGGCGCCTAGCCCGAAGTGCCCGGCGTCGAAGGCCGCGGGGTCGTCCAGGAACGCGCCCCAGCGTCCGTCCTCCGCCGTCCCGTCCGTGCTCCAGCGCCCCGCGGGCGCCGCCGTCACGGCGTCACGGCCGGCCGTGAGCAGCTCCCAGAACTCCTCCGGCGTCCCGGCTCCGGGGAACCGGCACGCCATCCCCACCACGGCCGTCCCCGGTCCCCGCGGAGACGGCGGAGCGCCGTCCGCGGCCCGGGGCTCCGGTCTCCCCGCCGTGCCCTCCAGCGCGGCCAGGAGGTGATCGGTGAGAGCGGCCACCGTGTCGTCGCGCATCACGGCCGGCCCGAGCGTCACGTCCAGCGCCCGTTCCAGCTCGGCGAGTACCTCCATCGCCTTGAGCGAGCCGCCGCCCAGCCCGGCGAACCGGTCCCGGTCCCCGAACGACGGCTCCGGCACCCCCAGCACCTTCGCCCAGGCCTCCCGCACCACGCCCCGCACGTGCGCACGGGAGCGGGGCACCGGCACCGGTTCCCCGGCCGGCCGCGGCGTCCCCCGGCCGGCCGCGCCCGTCCCCGCACCCGAGGACGCCGTGGGGCGGTACGCCCCCGCCTCGTACCGCGACCGCATCCGCTGCCGCTGCACCTTGCCGCTGGTCGTCCGCGGGAAGGCGGACGGCGGCAGCGCGAACACCCGTACGTCGTCGTGGCCCAGCGCCGCCCGGACCCGGCCCGCGACCCGGTCCAGCACCCCGGCCGCGGAGCGCGGCGGCCGCGGCCAGGCGACGAACACCACCACCCGCTCGCCGCCCGTCACCGGATCAGGCGACCCGATCACCGCGGTCGTGCCGGACGGCACGCCCGGGGTGCCCGCCGCGACCTCCTCCATGTCCGGGGCGTGGAACGTGCGGCCGTTGACGAAGAGCACGTCCTTGTGCCGGCCGCTGACACACAGCCGGCCGTCCCGGAGGAAGCCCAGATCACCGGTGCGCAGCCAGCCGCCGGTGAAGGATGCGGCCGTCGCCTCCGGCAGACCGTGGTAGCCGCGGGCCACCTGCGGACCCCGCACCTCGATGTGACCCACCCGCCGGTCGCCCAGCGGGCGGCCGCCGTCATCGGTGATCCGCACCTCGCAGCCGGGCACCGGCCGCCCCACGTCCATCAACTCCACGACGTCATCGCCCGGTTCGGTCTCCACCGCCCGCCCGCGGCTGAGCGCGGCACGCTCCAGCGCCACGGGCACGGCCACCTCGCCCGGCGGCGGGAAGGTCACGGCCAGGGTCGCTTCAGCCAGTCCGTACACGGGCGTCGCCGCCCGGGGGTCCAGGCCGGACGGCCGGGTCCGGGCGGCGAAGTCCCGCCACACCGTCGCGGAGATCGGCTCGGCGCCCACCAGGAGCAGCCGTACCGTGCCCAGGTCGAGCCCGGCGAACACCTCCTCGGGCACCCGGCGGACGGTCAGCGCCAGCGCGAAGTTGGCGGCGGACAGCAGTGTGGCCCGGTGCGCGGCCGCCACCTCGAACCACAGCCGGGGGTTCTTCGCGAACGTCAGCGGGCCGATCCTCACCTGCTTGGCCCGCGCGGCGAGCGGCGCCAGATGGGTGCCGATGAGCCCCATGTCGTGGAAGTACGGCATCCAGCTGACCACCACGTCCCGGTCCGTGAGCGCGGCCGCCCCGGTCAGCTGCCGCAGATTGGCCAGCACGGCGGAGTGGGTCAGCTCCACGCCCTTGGGCGCCCCGGTGCTTCCGGAGGAGAACTGCAGGAACGCCAGGTCGTCCGGGCCGACGACGGCGGGCGCCCCGACGGCGGCGGACCCGCGCAGCACGTCGAGCCGCAACACGGCGCAGTCCTCCCCGAGTTGCCCGGCGACGTCCGCGCAGGCCGCGTCCACCGCGACCGGCGGACGGCCGAGGTGCTCCCACACGGCGCGCACCCGCCGCACGTCGGGCGCCAGCGGCACCGGCACCAGACCGGCCGCGAGCGCGCCCCAGAACAGCGCCTGGAAGTCCTCGCCCCGGTCCGCGACCACCGGCACGGGGGTGCCGGGCCCGACTCCCGCGTCGCGGTAGCCGCCCGCCACGCGCAGGGACTCCTCCAGCAGCCGGGCGAAGGTGACGGGGACTTCCCGGCCGTCCCCCCGTACGTGGACGACCACCTGGTCGGGGGCGCGGCGGGCGGCGTCCAGCAGGACGTCCAGAAGCGTGGTGGCGTTCATGTGTCCGTTCGTTCGTCCGGGGCGGCCGAGAGGTGGCGGGGAGCGACCGACCCCATTGTCAGTGGCTGCGCCTACGGTTCGATCAGTAGGACCCGGCGGAGCGGCCGCGGGTTCCGTCCGGGAAGGGGTTCGCCATGTCTGCCGGGTCCGCGGTGTCGACGACGTATCTGGAGCTTTCGCAGGAGGGCGAGGGCGCTCACAAGTTCTACGAAGTGACCGTCGACGCGGTGACGGTGACGGTCCGCTACGGCCGGATCGGCGCGGGGGGCCAGACCCAGACGACGACGTTCCCCTCCGCGGCGAAGGCACAGGCCGCCGCGGCGAAGAAGGTGGGGGAGAAGGTCCGCAAGGGCTACGCGCCCGCGGTGCGGGGGCAGCGGGCGCCGCGCTCGGTGACCCGCCGTCAGGTGACGTCCGCGCCGTCCACCGCGCGCGCCGTGGCGCCCGTGCTGTGGCGGTTCGGCACCGGCTCCTCGGCGTTCGGCATCCACGTCGACGACGACCGCTGCTGGGTCGGCAACCAGTCCGGCGACGTCTTCACCCTGGACCACGAGGGCGAGGTGCTGGCCCGCTTCAGCCTGCCGGACGGAGTGAAGTGCCTGGTCGCCGACGACTTCTGGATCTACGCGGGATGTGACGACGGCCGGGTCTACGACCTGTCCTCGAAGCTCCCGTTCGCCGCCTACGACATCGCCGCCGACGTCGACATCTTCTGGCTGGACATCCACGAGGGCGTGCTGAACGTCTCGGACCGCGCCGGCCGCCTCACCGTCATCGACCACGAGGACGAGCACCAGTGGACCCGCCGCAGCCAGGGCGAGCACGCCTGGATGGTGCGCGCCGACGACCGCGCCGTCTACCACGGCCACCACCGGGGCGTCACGGCCTACGCACCCGACGGCGGCGGCGAGTTGTGGCACACCCCGACCCGCGGCGGAGTGCTGTTCGGCTGGCAGGAGGACGACACCGTCTACGCCGGGACGGCACACCGTGTGGTGCAGCGGCTGTCGAAGGCGACCGGCGCCGTCGAGGCAACCTACGCCTGCGACAGCGCCGTCTACTCGTGCGCCACCTCCCCGGGCGGGCGGTTCGTGTTCGCCGGGGACGCCGCCTCGTCGGTCTACTGCTTCGACCGGGACGGCACCCGGCTGTGGAAGCTCGGCACGGGCGGCGGCTCGGCGCTGTCGATGCAGTACCGCGACGAGCGGCTCTACCTGGTGACCACGGACGGTTCACTGGTGTGCGTGGACGCGAGCGAGGCGGCCGTCACCGCGGCGCAGCAGGGCTCCGTGCCGGTGGTGCGGGACGTCAAGCTCGCCGCCGCCCTGCCGACCTACGCGCCCGCCACGGCGGCGACCGCGGTGGCCACCGTCGCGCAGGCGCCCTCCGGCGCCGTCGTCGTCGAGTGCGTCCAGCAGCACGGCCGGATGCGCGTCCACGTCGTCTCCGACGGCTACGACGGCTCCTGGAACGTGCAGTTCCCGCGGGCGATACGGGAGCCGGGGGCACGCTACGTCGTGGACGCGCTGCACCCGGCCGCCGGCGGCTTCTACCGGGTGCGCGGAGAGATCCGCCGCCTGCTCTGACGTCCCGCCGCGAAACCGTGAGCCCTGCACGCGCCCCCGGCTCCGCACGGACAATGCAGTGCCCGTGATCGCCCCGCCGAGTGCCGTGTTCCCCGCCCCCGTCGAGGAAAGCAGGTCGAGCGTCGTGCTGTTGCGTCTGCCCACGTCACTGTCCGAAGCACAGCGGTATCTGGCCGAGGGGGCGGTGCCCGTCGGCGGAGCCACCCTCGTGTGGGCCCTCTGGCAGCGGGAGGGCTTCCCCGAGCAGGCGATGTCCCTGCGCCGGCTCCCCCAGGCCAACCGCCTGGAGCCCGGGGAGCTGGGCGCGGCCGTCCTGCTGCACCAGGTGGACGACCGGGTGCCGGACGTGCTGCACCGCGCCGCCGCCACGGTCGGCACCGGCGCCGTGCGCCGGACGGCCACCGTCGGCGGCAACATCGTGGGCAGCACCCTGCGCTGTCTGCTGCCCGCCGCACTGGTCCTGAACGCGCGGGCGACCGTCCTGGACCCCGACGGCGCCTACGAGACGGATCTGGCCGAAGTCGTGGCCAAGCGCCACCTGCTGCTCGGCCTCCGCTGGAGCGACCCCGTCGCCAGCGGTTACTACAAGGCGCCCGGCGAAGCGGGCGGGCCGCCGCCGCTCGTCGTCGCCACCGCCGTGCACGCCGGGAGCGACGGCCGCCGCCGCCTCGACGTGGCCGTCCGGGACGGCTACGAGGTGACCGGCGAGACCACGCCCTGCGACACCGGGGCCGAGCGGGTGCTCGAGGAGCTGGGCCGTACCGGCCTGGGATCGCTCCCCGTGGAGGCACGGGACGAAGTGCGCCGGGAGGTGACCGGGATACTGGACCGCACCGCCGGCTGACCCGCCCCGGTGTCCTCGACGGCCGCCCCGGTGCCCTTGAAGGCCGCGCCGTCCCCGGCGGCCCGCCACCGGGGACGGCGCGCGGCGGTCCGCGTCAGCAGATCCGCGGCAGTTGCTCGCCCATCGGCAGGTCGACCACCCGGGTGCCGCCCAGCCCGGTCCGCGCGACGACCATGCCGGGGTGCTCCGCGACCGCCTCACCGATCACGGCGGCCCCGGCGCCCAGCGGGTGTGCCCGCATCGCGGCCAGGACCGCGTCCGCGTGCTCCCGGGGCACGAACGCGACGAGCTTGCCCTCGTTGGCCACGTACATCGGGTCGAGCCCCAGCATGGCGCAGGCCCCGGCCACCGCCGGCGGCACCGGGACGGCACGCTCCCGGACGACGACCCCGCACCCCGACGCCACGGCGATCTCGTTCAGCGAGGCCGCCAGCCCCCCGCGGGTCGGATCGCGCAGCACGTGCAGGTCCGGGGTGACCGCCAGCATCGCCTCGACCAGCCCGCCGAGCGGCGCGCAGTCGCTCTCCACCTCGGCCTCGAACGCCAGGTTCTCCCGCTTGCTGAGGATGGCCACACCGTGCACGCCGACGGCCCCGCTCACCAGGACGACATCGCCCGGCACCACCCGCTCCGGGCGCAGGTCCACCCCGGCCGGGACCAGTCCGATGCCCGACGTGCTGATGTACACGCCGTCACCGTGGCCGGCCTCCACGACCTTGGTGTCGCCCGTCACCACGCGTACCCCGGCGGTACGGGCCGCCGCGCCGAGCGCCTCGGCGACCCGGCCCACGGTCTCGATCTCGACGCCCTCCTCCAGGATCAGGCCGCACGACAGGAACGCCGCACGGGCCCCGCTCATCGCGAGGTCGTTGACCGTGCCGTTGACCGCGAGGTCACCGATGCTGCCGCCGGGGAAGAACAGCGGCCGCACCACGAACGAGTCGGTGGAGAACGCGAGCCGGGCGCCGTCCAGTTCGACCACGGCGGAGTCGGTCAGCGCGGCCGGCGCCGCCGCCCCGAGTCCCGGCAGGACGACCTGCTCGATCAGTTCGGCGGACAGGGCGCCGCCCCCGCCGTGGCCCATCACCACGCGGGGCCGGTCGCGCAGGGGCGCCGGGCAGGACCAGGAGAGCATGTCGGGGGCGGCGGTGGTGTCAGACAACGGAGCTCTCCTGCCGCCGCGGGCCGGTCACGTCCAGTTCCAGCCGCCGGTACAGGTAGTACGCGGCGCAGGCGCCCTCGCTGGACACCATGGTCGCCCCCAGCGGCGTGCGCGGGGTGCAGGCCGTCCCGAAGGCCTCGCACTCGTGCGGCTTCAGCAGCCCCTGCAGCACCTCGCCGCTGCGGCACTCCGCCGGTTCCAGCGTGGCGATGTCCCCGACCTGGAAGCGGTGCTCGGCGTCGTAGTCCCGGTAGCGCGCCGACAGCCGCCAGCCGCTGTCCGGGATGACGCCGATGCCCCGCCACGCCCGGTCGGTGACCTCGAACACGTCGTCGAGCATGGCCCGCGCGGCCGGGTTGCCCCCGGCCCGTACGGCGCGCGGATAGGCGTTGTCGACCGTGTGCTCGCCCCGCTCCAGCTGCCGCACGGTACGCCGTACGCCCTCCAGGATGTCCAGCGGCTCGAACCCGGTCACCACGATGGGCACCCGGAACCGCTCGGCGAGCGCCGGGTACTCCTCGGTGCCCATCACACTGCATACGTGTCCGGCCGCCAGGAACGCCTGCACCCGGCAGTCCGGGGACTGCATGATCGCCTCGATCGCCGGAGGCACCCGGACGTGCGAGACCAGCAGACTGAAGTTGCGGATGCCGCGTGCGCGGGCCTGGTGCACCGTCATCGCGTTGGGCGGCGCGGTGGTCTCGAAGCCGATGCCGAAGAACACCACCTCACGGTCCGGGTTCTCCTCCGCGATCCGCAGCGCGTCCAGCGGTGAGTACACCACCCGCACGTCACCGCCCTCGCCGCGGACCTGGAACAGGTCCCGGCCCGTGCCCGGCACCCGCAGCATGTCACCGAAGGAGCAGAAGACGACGTCGGGCCGCGAGGCGATCGCCAGCGCCTTGTCGATCACCTCCAGCGGCGTCACACAGACCGGACAGCCCGGCCCGTGGATCAACTCCACCTCGTCGGGCAGCAGTTGATCGATGCCGTGCCGGATGATGCTGTGCGTCTGACCGCCGCACACCTCCATCAGCGCCCACGGCCGGGTCACCGTGGCCCTGATGTCGTCGAGCAGGCGGGCCGCCAGCTCGGGATCCTGGAACTCCTCGACGTACTTCACCGCCGTACCTCCCCGCTCAGTTCCTCGCCGCCCGCCTGCGCGGCCTGTTCCCACGGATCGCCGAACTCCTCCTGGAGCATGCCGAGGTTCTCGAACAGCTCCAGCGTCCGGCGGGCCGACTCCTCGTCCAGCCGCTGCAGGGCGAAGCCGACGTGCACGATGGCGTACTCACCGACCTGGAGGTCGGGCAGGTACTCCAGGCACACCTCCTTGACCACCCCGCCGAAATCGACGGTGGCCATCCGGGTCCCGTTCCGTTCCTCGACGCCCAGCACTCTGCCGGGTACCGCCAGACACATGCGGATCTCCTCACTCGTCGCGGGCGGGGGCGCCCGCGCCCGTCATCGGCTTCCGGCTCCCGCCCGCCCGGCCACGACCAGCTGGCCGAGGGCGAGCCCGCCGTCGTTCGGCGGGACGTCGCGGTGACGCAGTACGGTGAAACCGGCGGCGCGCAGCTCACGGGCGCAGGCCGAGGAGAGCAGCGCGTTGGAGAACACACCGCCCGTCAGGGCCACCGTCCGCAGTCCCGCCGCCGCTCGGGCCGCCCCGCACACCTCCGTCACCAGCCGGGCGACCGCCAGGTGGAAGCGGGCGGCGATCACGGCCGGGGGAACCTGCCGCCGTACGTCCTCGACGACCGCCGCCAGCAGCGGTCCCGGCAGCGCGGCCAGCGGTCCCCGCCCGTCCGTGAGACGGAAGGCGTAGCGCGGGTCGGGGGGTTCGCCGTCACCGGCGCGCACCGCCGCCGCCTCCAGTTCGATCGCGGCCTGCGCCTCGTACCCCGCGTGGTGGCACACCCCCGCCAGGGACGACACCGCGTCGAAGAGACGCCCCATACTGGAGGTCGGCACACAGTTCAGTCCCCGCGTCAGCTGTGCGCGCAGCACGTCGAGTTCGCCCGGCGGGCAGGCGGCGGCGCACGGCAGGTCGGGGTCGAGGGCGAGGCCGGCGGCGTACAGATGCGCCAGCGCCATCCGGTACGGCCGCCGCACCGCCGCGTCACCGCCGGGCAGCGGCACGTAGGCCAGGTGCGCGAACCGCCGGAACCCGTCGTAGTCCGCGAGCAGGAACTCGCCGCCCCAGACCGCGCCGTCGTCCCCGTGCCCGGTGCCGTCGAGGGCGACCCCGATCACCCGGTCGCCCTCCGGCACCCCGTTCTCGGCGAGGACGGAGGCGATGTGCGCGTGATGGTGCTGGACCCGCAGCACGGGACGGTCCCCGGCGTGCCGCCGGGCCCACGCCCCCGACCGGTATCCGGGATGGGTGTCGGCGGCCAGCAGCGCCGGCCGCACACCGGTCACGGACTCCAGATGGCGCTCGGCGCGGCCGAACGCCTCCTGCGCCGCGAGGCCGTCCATGTCGCCGACATGGGCGGACAGCCAGGCCCGGCCGCCCTCCCCGAGACAGAACACGTTCTTCAGGTCGCCGCCGACCGCGAGCGCCGGCACCACCTCGACCGGCAGGGTGACCGGCAGCGGCACGTAGCCGCGTGAGCGGCGCAGCACCAGCGGCTCGCCGTCGCAGACCCGGACCACCGAGTCGTCGCACGGCACCTGGACGGGCCGGTCGTGCGTCAGCCAGCCGTCGGCCAGCCCCGCCAGCCGCTCCAGGGCCTCGTCGTCGTCCGTCACGATGGGCTCCCCGGACACGTTGCCGCTGGTCATCACCAGCAGCCGGGGCGCGCCCGGCGCCCCCAGCAGCAGATGGTGCACCGGCGTGTACGGCAGCATGACACCCAGGTCGGGGCTGCCCGGCGCGACGGCGTCGGCGGGGACGGGCGCTCCCGGGGCCGGCCGGACATCCGGACGCCGCCGCATCAGGACCACCGGCCGCACCCGCCCCGTGAGCAGTTCCCGCTCCGCCGCGCCCATGCGCACCAGATGCCCGACCTCCGCGGCGTCCCGGGCCATGAGCGCGAACGGCTTGTCCCCGCGGGCCTTGCGGCGCCGCAGTTCGGCCACCACCTGCGGCCGGGTGGCGTCACAGGCCAGGTGATAGCCGCCGAGGCCCTTCACGGCGAGCACACCGCCCGCGGCGAGCAGCGCGACCGCCGCGCCGACCGGGTCGCCGCCGGTGTCCGTGGACGGGCAGCGGGGCCCCGCGACGAACCGCAGCCGCGGACCGCACGCGGGACAGGCCACGGGCTGCGCGTGGAAACGGCGGTCGCCGGGGTCCCGGTACTCCCGGTCGCAGTCCCGGCACAGCGGGAACCCGGCCATCGTGGTGTGCTCACGGTCGTAGGGCAGACCGGTGACGACGGTGAAGCGCGGCCCGCAGTGCGTGCAGGTGACGAACGGGTGGCGGTGGCGCCGGTCGCCGGGGTCGCCGAGCTCGGCCAGACAGTCGTCGCAGGTCGCGGTGTCGGGGGCGACGAGCGTGCGCACCGGTCCGTCGGAGCGGGAGGCGACGATGCCGAAGCCGGTCTCCCGTGTGACGGGCAGTTCGCGGGTCTCCACCGACTCCACCACCGCCAGCGGCGGCGCGTCGGGCGCGACCCGCGCGCAGAACCGGTCGACGGCCGAGGACACCCCCTCGACCTCGACCACCACACCGTCACCGGTGTTCGTCACATGCCCCGCCAGCCGCAGCTCGCCGGCCAGCCCGTACACGAACGGCCGGAAGCCCACACCCTGCACCACACCCCGGACGACGACCCGGACGCGCCGCACGGGGCCGGCGTCCGGCGGCGGCGCGGGGCGGACGCCGGGAGCGGTGCTCACGCCCGGGCCCGCGCCATCACCGGCGCGTGGACTGTCTCCCCGTCGGCCGCCGCGAGCGCCCGGTCCACCAGGACTCCGGCGCCCTCACCGGTCCGCACCGACGTCAGCACCACCTCCACACCGGGGTTGACCCGCTCCACATGGGCGCGGAAGGCGGCCTCGTCGAACGCGGCCGGACCGGCCAGGTCGGACTTGGTGACGACCACCAGCTGGGCCGTCCCGAAAGCGGTGGGGTACTTGAGCGGCTTGTCCTCGCCCTCCGTGACCGAGGCCAGGACGACCCGCAGCGACTCGCCCAGGTCGTAGGCGGCCGGGCACACCAGGTTGCCCACGTTCTCCACGAACAGCAGCCGGGTGGCGCCGGGCAGCCAGTCGTGCAGATGCCCGGCGAGCATGTCCGCCTCCAGATGGCACAGCCCGTCGGTGAGCACCTGCTTGACCGGGACGCCCGAACGGGCCAGCCGGGTGGCGTCGTTCTCGGTGGCGAGGTCCGCGGTGAGGGCCGCGGTCGCCACGCCGCGTTCCCGCGCCAGCAGCAGCTCACGCTCCAGCAGGGCCGTCTTGCCGCTGCCGGGGCTCGACAGGAGGTTGATCACCGTCGTCCCGCGGGCGGTGAGTTCGGTGCGCAGGACGTCTGCCGCCCTCGTGTTCTTGGCGAGCACGGCCTGCCGGAGGTCGACGGTGCGGCACATGGTCAGCTCTCCTCGGGTTGCGGTACCGGAGTGGGGTCGGGTGCGGTGGGGGGCGCGGACCAGTGCACCTCCGAGATCCGCAGTTCGCGGCCGGAGAGCAGTTCGGTGGCGCCCCCGCGGCAGGCCGCGCAGATCATGTCCGGCGGCATCCCGGTGTCCCAGGCGCGCCCGCACGGTGCGCAGCGGGCCCGGGCGGGCACGGAACGGGTGACGAGCTCGGCGCCCTCCAGCAGCGTCCCGGCGCAGGCGAGTCCGAAGCAGAAGGAGAGCGAGTCGGGCACGACCCCGGCCAGTTCGCCGATGTCGACCGCGACCCGCCGCACCCCGGGCGCGCCGCCGGACCGCGCGGCCCGCTCCACCTGGTCGACGACCGACAGGGCGACGGACATCTCGTGCATCGCCGCTCCGTCCTGGGCCGGGGGTGGGGTTCGCTGCCATTAGAGGCGCGGCCGGAGCGGCCGGCGGCCCGGCGCGCCGGGCCCGTAGCCCGATCGGAGGGCGTCACATGCTGCGGATGCGCAGGTACCGCCGTACGTCCGGCCAGACGTTCGCGGCGACCGCCACCAGTGCGGACATCGTGAGGACGGCGGCGGCGCCGCCGATGAGGCGCTTGCTCATGGTGCTCTCCGAAGGGGTGGGAGTGAGGTGTGGCCGGGCCGGGCGACGGCTTCGCCGCCGACCGCTTCGCCGAGCAGTTCGCGGACCAGGCGCACCGCCCCGGGCACCGCCGCGGCCACCGGCGGGCTGAGGCCGATGCCCTCCTCGACGGTGGCGGGTTCGCAGCCCACGACCAGCGTGCGCCGGGGCGGCACCGCGCCGGTGCCCGCGCACAGGGTGTCGAGCAGGGCGAGCACCGCGTCGGGCGACATGCGGTGGCCGTCCAGGGCGACGGCGTCCGGTGGCCGCCGGCTGCCGGGCTCCGCCGCGTCGATCACGTACAGGGTGCCCGGCTCCGCGCCCCGCGCCGTCGCGTCCAGGACGACGAGCGTGTCGTAGCCGTCGAGGAGCTGGTAGGCCAGATGGACGCCGCGGATGCCGATGTCGGCGACCTCGACAGCCTCCGGAAGCGCCTCCCCGGCCAGCGCGCGGGCGGCCTCGACGCCGAAGCCGTCGTCGCCGAGGAAGATGTTGCCGACCCCGGCGACCAGGGTGCGCGGGAGCGCGGCGCCGCTGGTCACAGCGCCTCCACGTCGATCTCGTCGGGCTGGAAGTAGAGGTAGCGGCCCTGTTCCCGGCGGATGTCGGCGCCCGGGTCGTCGTCGACGGTGACCGCGAGGTGCACGCCCCCGTCGACGTCGTGGAGGACCGCCTCCACCTGTGCGCGCCGCCCGGCGAGGAACAGGTCCTGGGCGTCGGTGTGCCGCAGCCCGGGCCGCAGGACGACCCGGCTGCCCGCCCGCACCTCCCGCCCGTCGACCAGGACGTGGTCGTGGGCCGGGTCCACCGAGGCGTCCGCGCCCGGATCCCACCAGGGCGCGTCGGGCCGGAGGGGGCCTCCCCGCGCGTCACCGGGCACCGCGGGAGCGGGCGCGGTCACCTCGCGCAGGCCGCGGACCGCGCCGTGCAGCCGCTCCAGCACCTCGGCCGGCATCGACTCGGTGAGGTCGATCACCGCCGCCGCCCGGTCGTCCGTGCCCCTCGCCTCGCGCTTCTCCTCGTCCGTGAGGGCCGCGGTGCGCAGGGCGAGGATCTCGTCGATCTCCGTGGCGTCGTACAGGGCGCCCGGGCTCTCCGGGGCGATGGCCGGATGGTCCTCCAGGATGATCGGGGAGGAGAGCACCAGGTCCCGGGAGTCCGGCTCGCCGGCCAGCACGGGCCAGGTGTGCAGATTGCGGCAGGCGGCGGTGGGGCCCTTCGCCCACTCCGGAGGGTCCGTCAGGGACAGGAAGCGTCCGCCGTCCAGGTGCAGCAGCGTGTGTGTGGCGACCAGGGAGCGGGAGAGCGCCTCGTCGCGGCCGGAGCCCTCGCCGGGCAGCCACTCCCCGGTGTTCTCCACCACCACGCTCAGCCGCTGTGTGGCGTACGGGCCGTCCAGCGGGCTCGCCGACAGGCGCACGACGCCGTCCAGCGCCTCCCGGCGCCGGACCAGCCGGCCGACGAGCGCCCCGCCGTCGTCCGTGACCGGCTCGGTCTCCTCGCCCGCGGGCCGGCCGAAGCGGACCACGGTGCCGGCGTCCGCCAGTTCCTCCACCGGGACGGTGAGGCGGATCCGTTCCTCCCGGCCCTCGTCCCACGGCACGATCACCCGGTCCGCGAGGCGCAGTTCGCCGACGGTCCGGAAACCGCCGTCCGGCAGGACCCGCTGCACCGTACGCCGCTGGGCGTGCAGGAAGCGCACCTCGACCGAGAGGGTGGCGCCCCGGCGGGGCTCCATCAGCAGCTCGGTGCGCTGGACGTCGTGCTCCGCGGCCGTCGCCGTCCAGGCCGGGGGCACCAGCACCCCGAACTGCCAGCGCAGCCGGTTCTTGGCGGCCGACGCACGGTACGGGTAGAGCACGTACCCCTCGAACAGCACGGCGTCGGCGACGTGCCGGGCCACCGCCAGGCGGGCCTCGGCCCCGGAGGTGAACGTCGTCGTGGTCATCGTGTCCCCTCACCCGCCGCGTCCAGCAGCCGGCCGACGGTCTCCTGCCACGACGGCAGCGCCTCGCGGGACCGGTAGGCGAGCAGCGCGTCCATGGCGTCCCTGGGCAGCCGGATCCAGCCCGAGCCGGGGAAGTGCTGGTCGACCATCTCCCGCCAGGTCTCCACCGGCATCCGGAACACGGCCTCCTTGTCCCAGGGGACCGGCTCGACCCGGAATCCGCCGGCTCCGGTGAAGGCGGTGCCGGAGAACAGCATCCGCAGCGGCACCTCCCCGTCCGCCAGGGCGTGGAAGTAGCGGGAGGAGGCGATGTCCATGTCGTAGGTGCAGGGCACCACCACATCGGCCTCGGTCTCGCCGGTGAACCCCCGCACCATCACCGGGACCTGGGCGAACTCCAGGGGGTTGAGGGTGCTGCCCCAGCGGGACCGCTCCCCGAACAGGTCGGTGAGGGCCGCGGCCTCGGCGCCGTCGTACCCCCGGCGGGCGGGCTCGATACGGAGCTGGCAGCGCAGCGCCAGCGCGTGCACCCGGGCCTTTGGGGAGGCGGTCACGCGCAGCCGGAACACCAGCGTCGGACCCGCCGCGTACGGGTCGGCGCGCACCCCGGTGCACGCGAAGCCGAACTCGGTCACGGCCGGCCCCCGTGGATGTCCCGGGCCCGCTCGCGCACCTGGGCGAAGAAGGCCGTCAGATCGGCGCGCGCCTCGGCGCCCCCGTCGAACCCCTGCCAGCGCAGTCGCATACGGCCCACCAGTTCGTAGCAGATGTCGATCGGTACCAAGTGGCACTCCACGCGGCCCTCGTGGCGGCGCAGCAGCAGCGCCTCCACATCGGGTTCGAGGAGCCCGGCCAGCGGGGTGGCGTCCAGGACGGACTGCCAGGACTCCGGCTCCAGTTCGCTCTCGGTCGCTCCCGCCGGGCTCGGATACAGCGCGACCAGCCGGCCGAGGGCGGAGTTGCGGAAGAAGAAGGCGACGCCGACGGGGATGCGCAGCCGCTCCCAGGCCGCCTCGTCGAGGCCGTGCGCGGAGTCGCTCAGACAGCGGCCGGGCACGGTGCGGAACCGGCCCGTGTCCCCGCCCTGCCCGGTGAGGAGCTGTGCGCAGGGGTCGCAGGCGCAGGCCAGCGCGCGGTTCTCGGTGTCGACGAGATGCCGGTGGCCGGGGTCGGGCAGCGCGGCCGCGCACAGCTCGCACCGTTCCTCGCGGGCCGGCCGGGGCCCGGTGAACCGGGACAGGCCCCGGCGCACCGGGGCTCGCCGGGTGTCCGGTCCGGGCGGGTGGGCGCTCATGGCGCCGTGGTGGCCGGCGGGCGGCCGTCCGGCGCGGACGGGGACGCTCCGGGCGGGCCGGAGCCGATCTGGAGCAGCACCGGCCCGGGAGTGTCCGCCTCCACCGTCACGGCCGTCACCTCGGGCGCGAGACACGCCAGCGTGTCACGTGCCGCCTGCTCGACGGACTCCCGGGAGTCACCGCAGCCGCAGCCCCCCGAGCCGAGGAGCCGCAGCCGCAACTCGCCCGTGGCCGGGTCGAATCCGGTGCTCTCCACGGACTGCGGGAGGGCGTCGAGGGCGTGGGCGATCCGGGCCGGGACGTCCTCCGGGTGCAGTCCGTGCAGCACCAGCAGGCCGCCGACCAGTTCGTCACGGAGCAGCGCGGCCACGGCCTCGCGGGCCGGCCGGTCCGGGCCGTGCCGGAGCAGATCCATGGCACGGGCGAAGGCGGCGCCGTAGAACTCCATGAGCACACGCACGAGTTCCTCGGCGGACTCGCACGCCGCGCGGTCGCCGGCGGAGGCGATCCGGTCGAGGACCTCCTCGACCATCCGGCCCGCCGTCTCCGCGTTCGGCCCGGCGCCCCTGCCGCTCATCCGGCCAGACCGCTCAGGCCGGTGGGCACGTGCATCGACTTCACCGTCCGGCCGTCACCGACGTACATGTGCACCCCGCACGGCAGACACGGGTCGAAGCTGCGCACGGCGCGCATGATGTCGATGCCCTTGAAGTTCTCCGGGGAGTTCTCCTCGAAGATCGGCGTGTTCTGCACCGCGTCCTCGTACGGGCCCGGAGTGCCGTAGGTGTCGCGGGTCGAGGCGTTCCACGGGGTCGGCGGATACGGGTGGTAGTTGGCGATCCTGCCGTCCCGGATGACCAGGTGGTGCGAGAGGACCCCGCGCACCGCCTCGGTGAAGCCGACGCCGATCGACTCCTCCGGCACCTCGAACTTCTCCCAGGTCTGGGTGCGTCCGGCGCGCACCTCCTCGAGGCCCTTCTCCGCGAAGTGCAGGGCCACGGCGGCGGAGTACGCCTGGAAGTAGGTGCGGGCGCGGTTGCGCTCCAGGGCGTTGGACCACTGCGGGATCTTCCACTCGAAGGTGGTCTCCGGCTTGGTGAGCGTACGCGGCAGGTTGATGACGACGCTGTGCCCGGTCGCCTTGACGTACCCGACGTCGACGAGCCCGGACAGCGCGGTGGACCACAGCCGGGCGAGGGGGCCGCCGCCGGTGTCCAGCGGCAGGTGCTCCTTGCCGTCGAACCAGCGGGGGGACATCACCCAGCTGTACTTGTCGTCGAAGTTCCGCTTCTGCGGGGCGGGGACGGTGTGCTGGTTCCACGGGTGGCGCGGGTCGACCGGGTTGCCGAGCGGGTCGTGGGTGACGAACTGCTCCCGTCCCTCCCAGTCCTCGTAGTACGAGCTGCCCAGCAGGATGCGGATGCCGAGGTTGATCTCGGTGAGGTCGTTGGTGACCAGTCTGCCGTCGACGATCACGCCCGGGGTGACGAACATGCGCCGTCCCCAGTCGGTCATGTTGGCGTAGGTGAAGTCGCAGTACTCGGGGTCGTTCAGCGCGCCCCAGCAGCCGAGCAGCACCCGGCGGCGGCCGACCTCCTCGTAGCCGGGCAGCGCCTCGTAGAAGAAGTCGAACAGGTCGTCGTGGAGCGGCACCACCCGCTTCATGAACTCCACGTACCGCATGAGGCGGGTCATGTAGTCCGTGAAGAGCTGGACCGAGGCGACGGTGCCGACGCCGCCCGGGTACAGCGTGGAGGGGTGCACATGGCGGCCCTCCATGAGGCAGAACATCTCCCGCGTGTACCGGCTGACCTGGAGCGCCTCCCGGTAGAACTCGCCCTCCAGGGGGTTGAGCGAGCGCATGATGTCGGCGATCGTGCGGTAGCCGTGCTCGGCCGCGTGCGGCGCCTCGGTGCGCTCGGCGAGTTCGAGGACGCCCGGGTTGGTCTCGCGGACCATCTTCTCGCAGTAGTCGACCCCGACCAGGTTCTCCTGGAAGATGTTGTGGTCGAACATGTACTCCGCGGACTCGCCGAGGTTGATGATCCACTCGCCGAGGTGCGGCGGCTTCACCCCGTACGCCATGTTCTGCGCGTAGACGGAGCAGGTGGCGTGGTTGTCACCGCAGATGCCGCAGATGCGGCTGGTGATGAAGTGGGAATCGCGCGGGTCCTTGCCCCGCATGAACAGGCTGTAGCCGCGGAAGACCGACGAGGTGCTGTAGCACTCGGCGACCCGCTTCTGCTTGAAGTCGATCTTCGTGTGGATGCCGAGACTGCCCACGATCCGGGTGATCGGGTCCCACGCCATCTCCACCAGGCCGGTGCCGTCACCGGTCGTCGTCGAGGTCGCCATCGTGTCTGTGCTGCCCTTCGGTCGTTCGGGTCGGTGAGCGGGTCACGGGGCGGCGGTCCGCCTGGGCGGGGGAGCGCCGGTCACCAGGGCGGCCGGTAGCCGGTGGTGATCTTCCGGCCGGTGTGCCGCCACTTGGGCTCCTTGTCCACCGTCCGCGCGGTGATGTCCCGCAGCTTGCGCACCACCGCCCCGTAGGCGCCGCTGGCGGTGCTGGAGAGCTTCGCGCCGGGCGGCTCGTCCATGAACGGCATGAACTTGTCGGGGAAGCCGGGCATGGTGCAGGCGATGCAGATGCCGCCGACGTTCGGGCAGCCGCCGATGCCGTTCATCCAGCCGCGCTTGGGCACGTTGCACTTCACCACGGGTCCCCAGCAGCCGATCTTCACCAGACAGGTCGGGGAGTCGTACGCCGTCGCGAACTGGCCCTGCTCGTAGTAGCCGGCCCGGTCGCACCCCTCGTGGACGGTGGCCCCGAACAGCCAGGTGGGGCGCAGCTTGTCGTCCAGCGGGATCATCGGCGCGGAACCCGCCGCCTGGTACAGCAGATAGGTGAGGGTCTCGGCGAAGTTGTCCGGCTGGATGGGGCAGCCCGGCACACAGACGATCGGGATGCCGGCCGCCGACTTCCAGTCCCAGCCCAGGTAGTCGGGCACGCCCATGGCGCCGGTCGGGTTGCCGGCCATGGCGTGGATGCCGCCGTAGGTGGCGCAGGTGCCGATGGCCACGACCGCGAGGGCCTTGGGCGCGAGCCGGTCGATCCACTCGCTGGTGGTGATGGGCTGGCCGGTCTCCGGGTTGTCGCCGAATCCCGACCAGTACCCCTCCTTCTTGATCGCCTCGTTGGGGACGGACCCCTCGACGACGAGCACGAACGGATCGATCTCGCCGCGCTCGCCCTTGAAGAACCACTCGATGAACGTGTCGGCCCCGCCGACCGGCCCGCACTCGAAGTCGATGAGCGGCCAGTGCACGGCGATCTTCGGCAGGCCCGGCAGACCGCCCAGGGCGATCTCCTCGATGCTGGGCTGCATGGCGGCGGTCAGGGCGACCGAGTCGCCGTCGCAACTCAGCCCGGCGTTGATCCAGAGGATGTGGATCGGCTTCTCGTCCGTGCCGATACCGCCGGACGTGTCCGCCTCGGCGTGTGCGGCCGGGGGTGCTGCGTTCATCAACGCCTCCAGGGGAGGAATGCGGCAGTGCCGATGTCTCGGCCCGGTTCCTTGGGTCAAGCGTCGGCCGGTCCGGCCGGCACCGCAGGCGGGGCGGCCGGTGGTTCGCTGCGTACGGGCGTCGGCGCACCGGGGTCGAGGAAGATCCTGCGCGTGTGCGCGCGTTCCCGCTCGCGCACCGCCGCCGGCGGGGTGACGGCCCCGCGGCGCCCGCTCCCGGCCGTCCTCGCCACGAGCCGTGCGCGCGTCCCGGAGGAACCCGCCGGACGCTGCGCCGACCGGGTGATCTCGCGTGGCCGGCCGTGCCTCCGGCGCGGGGCGCGGCTGCCGGGGACGCTGAGCGGGACGCGCATGACGAGGGCCCTTCCGGGGATGCTGCGGCCGTCGGTGAGGGGCGGCCCGGATGAATGTGATCGTCGGACATATCGGACCGTGAGCGTGGACACGAATCCCGCTCGTCACCCTCAGGTGTGACTCTTCGGGGCACCTGGCAGGCGGCCGGCCGTGGCGGGCCGACCGCCACCCCACCCGATATGCCCTCTTCTGTCACGAGTGGGAGGCTTTTACTGCCGGGGCGCCGAGGGACGTGCCCCACGAAAGCGGACAGGTGGGCCGACACATGCCCGAAGACCGTAAGTCTCCGCAGCCGTCACGGGGCCAGGGGCCGGGCCGTCACCGGGGGAGCGAACAGCACGGCTGGTCCCCGGACGTCGACGACACACGGCAGGAGGAGAACCCGAGCGCGCGCAGGTCCTTCCACGCGGAGGAACACGCGCCGTCACGCGGAGCGGGCCGCGAGCCCGCCGAGGAGGAGCGCGCCTCCGTCCCGGGGGACGTGGCGCGCAGTGACGCCCGGCGGGGCGAGGAGTACGCGGACCAGGAGGAGGAGGGCAGGCGGGGTACGGGCCGCCGGGGCCGCTCCGGGCGCCCCAGCGGAACGAAGGACGAGTCCGCCTTCACCGGGGTCGACCCCGACGACTCCGACACCGGGCGCCGGCCGGGCTGACGCGCCCGCCCGCTTCAGTCGACGGGCCAGGTGTGGACCGGGGCGTTGAGGTGCATGTAGTCGATGTACTGCTGGGTCATCCGCCGCAGCGCCTCGTGCCGGCCGCAGTGCGCGACGGCCTCGATGTGATGGAACATCTCCTTCTGCCACACCGCCCCGTTGCGGCCGGTGACACAGCGCTGCTCGATGACGCCCAGCAGCGGCTCCCGCCAGGCGTCGTCCATGCCGGAACGTTCCAGCCCGCGGTGCGCCAGCGGCAGCAGCCGCCGCAGCACCAGTTCGGACGCGGGCACCTCGCCCATCCCCGGCCAGAACAGCCGGGCGTCGATGCCGTACCGCGCCGCCGTCCGCAGATTGTCCTCGGCGGCCGAGAAGGACATCCGCGACCACACCGGCCGGTCCTCCTCCACCAGGGCGCGGGTGAGCCCGTAGTAGAAGGCGCCGTTGGCGAGGGTGTCGGCGACGGTCGGGCCCGCCGGCAGCACCCGGTTCTCCACCCGCACATGCGGTGCGTCGTGGGCGACGGCGTAGACCGGGCGGTTCCAGCGGTAGATGGTGCCGTTGTGCAGGGTCAGTTCGCCGAGTTCGGGGGTGTCGCCGCGCTCCAGCGTCTCGGCGGGGTCCTGGTCGTCGCACAGGGGGAGCAGGGCCGGGAAGTAGCGCAGGTTCTCCTCGAAGAGGTCGAAGACGCTGGTGATCCAGCGCTCCCCGAACCAGACCCTGGGCCGCACCCCCTGCACCTTGATCTCCTGCGGGCGGGTGTCGGTGGCCTGCTCGAACAGCGGGACGCGCGTCTCGTGCCACAGTTCCTTGCCGAACAGGAAGGGCGAGTTCGCCGCGAGCGCGACCTGGACCCCGGCGATCGCCTGCGCCGCGTTCCAGTAGTCGGCGAACCCCTCGGGGGACACCTGGAGGTGGAACTGCGTGCTGGTGCAGGCGGCCTCCGGGGTGATCGTGTCCGCGTACGTCCGCAGCCGGTCGATGCCGGTCACCTCGATGTGCAGGTCCTCCCCGCGCGCCGCGAAGATCTGGTCGTTGAGCAGCCGGTAGCGCGGGTTCTCCGACAGCGACCCCTCGCCGACGTCCTCCTGGCGCAGGGTGGGGAGGATGCCCGTCATGATCAGGCGCGCGCCGACCGACCCGGCGCGCCGCTCCGCGTGGTTCAGCGCGGCACGGATCTCCGCCTCCCAGGCGTCCGGGCCGCCCGCCGTGAGGCGCCGGGGCGGGATGTTGATCTCGAGGTTGAACCGGCCCAGCTCCGTCGACCAGGCCGGGTCCGCGATCGCCTCCAGCACGTCGGTGTTGCGCATCGCGGGCTCGGCCCGGTCGTCGACCAGGTTCAGCTCGATCTCCAGGCCCACCTGGGGCCGCTCCGCCTCGAACCGTGACTCGCGCAGCATCTGCGCGAACGTGTCGAGGCACTCCTGCATCTTGATCCGGTAGCGGCGGCGGTCCTCGCGGGTGAAGGTGAGCGCCGGGACGTCCCGTCCCATCGGTCTCCCTCCAGGTCTCGTCCTCGGGCACCTGTCCACCCCAGCGTCGCACCGGCGGACGGGTCCGACCACGCGGGGCCGGGCGCGCCGGGCGCCCTACGCGCCGTCGGCCAGATAGGCGGTCAGGCTGTCGAGGAGCATGGTGCTGCCCTGCTCGGCCATGTCGCGTTCCTCCGCCGTGTCGCAGGTCTGGCGGAGCGCGATCCGCGTCCGGCCGCCGTCCTCGCCGAGTTCCACGGTCATCGCCGACGGCTCCGGCTTGCCGGGCACGTCCATCCCCACCACCAGCCGGCGGTTCTCGTCGACCTCGAGGTAGGACCCGGTCAGCGGGAACCGGCCGCCGTCGGGCGTGAGCATGGTGGCCTTCCAGGCGCCGCCCGGCCGGACGTCCATCTCGACGGAGCCGGGGGCGGCGTACGCCCACCGGGCGTACTGGCCGGGCGTGGTCCACGCCTGCCACACCCTGGCCGCGGGGGCGTCCAGCAGACGGGTCAGGTGGTAGGAGAACTCGTTGTCCGTGATGGTCCGCTCGGCGCTCATGGCGTCGTCCCCTCGTCGTGGGTCCGGGTCGGTGGGTGAGGCTTTCGCATGGTGGACGTGCGGCGGCGCCGGAACTCATCGGGCGTCCGTGAAAATATTTCATTGACAACAAACTGTTCATGCTGCGATTCTCCCCGCATGGCACAGAACACCCCCGAAGAGCCCGACGACCCCTTCACCCAGCCGAGTTCGGACGCCGCACGGGTGCAGCGGACGCACGCCTCCCTGTTCCGCATCGCCGAGCGTCACGCGGCCACCGACGAGCAGCGCCGCCGCCAGGTCCACCCCGGTGTCATCGGCCCGCACGAGGCCGTCCGGCTCGTGGCGTTCCTGCTCAGCGGCGCCGCGCTGCCCCAGGTCGGCGAGCCCGAGGTGGACCGGGCGGACATCACCGCCGCGCTGAGCCTCGTACCGCGGGCCCGCGCGGAGATGGACGAACTCGAGGCCGGCCTGCTGCAGATGGCACGGGGACGCGGCATGACCTGGCCGGAGATCGCCTTCGGCCTGGGCCTGCGCAGCCCGCAGGCCGCCCGGCAGCGCTACGAACGCCTCGCCGACCGCACCGAAACCACCGAGGGGTAGCGGTGCCGCCGGGCGGTCAGCCGCGGAGGGTCGGCTCGCCCACCGCGCGGGCGGCCCGCTGCCAGGCAGCGCCGACCGCCCGGTGCGCCGTCGCCGTCCCGGTCGCCGTGTCCGGCGGAAGGTGCACGGGCCGGCCGATGTGGACGTGCAGACGCGGACGGCGCAGCGGCGCGGTGAGCACACCGGCGAGTTGCTTGGCGGCCGTTCCCGAGGCCAGCCGCCGGGCCCCCGCCTGACCCACGGGGACCACCGGCGCGCCGGTGGCGGCCGCCAGCCGCGCCAGACCCGTACGGAACGGCCGGGGCGCCGCACACGCCGCGTCCAGGCGCGACGGCAGGCCCCCTTCCGCGTAGATCAGCACATGACGTCCCGCCCGCACCGCCTCCGCCGCGGCCTCGAGCGCGTCCGCCGCGCGGGCCGATCCCCGGTGCACCGGAACATGGCCCTCCCTCGTCAGGGCACGCCCCAGCACCGGCACCCGCCACAGCCCCGCCGTCGCCATGACGACCGGGGTCACGCCCGCCCGGCGCAGGGCGGCCAGCACCAGGGCCGGATCGGCCGTCGAGTCGTGGTTGGCGACGAAGACACTCCCCGCGGGAAACGGCCCCTCCGTCTCGCGGGTGACGGTGAGCCGCCCGAACAACGGCAGCAGGGCGGCGGCGGCACGGCTGAGCAAGGGACGTCCTTCCGGCAGACGGGATTCCTGCCGGTCAGCCTCCGACGCTCCCGGCCCCCCGCGCCTGAGTACGCCTACTCGGATCGGCTGCGCCGCCTACTCGTGCCGGCCGTGGACGGGGGCTGCATCACCTCCCGGCGACCGGGTACCCGCCGGATTCCCGCGCGGACCCGCCGCGCCGCCCCGTCACGGGAGGGCTGCCATGACCGACTCCGGGCCGACCGGCCCCCGGAAGGCGCTCGACGGCGCCGGCCGCGCGCCGGCCGCGCACCCCCTCTCGGTGGCGGGGAGCGAAGGCGCGACCGACACTCACGACAGGAAGCCGGCACAGACCGGCGGCGAGCACTCCGACGGCCCCTACCAGGCGCGGAGGACGGTCCCCGGCGACGAACGACGCCATGCAGCCGGACCGCCCCCGACCGCCGGACACCCCGACCCAGGAACGGCACCGCGATGACCGAGTACGAGCGTGCGCACACCATGCCCGCACCACCCGAGCACGTCTTCGACCAGGCGGCCGACATCGGCCGGATGGGTGAGTGGCTCCCCGGCGACCTGCATGTGCACGCCGGGGAACTGCCCGCCGTCACCGTGCACGAGGACCGCACCGACGAGGACGTCTCCGCCCTCTTCCGCGCCCGGCGGGACCAGATGCGGCTCGAATGGGGCACCCGCGAGCAGGGCGGCTACACCGGCTGGCTCCAGGTCGCCGGCACCGACGGCGGAGCCAGTGAGGTCACGGTCCACCTCTCCTTCTTCGACGACAGCCACGACCCGGGCGAGAAGACCGTCGGCGACGCCCTCGACACCAGCCTCCGGCGCCTGGAGGACCAGGTGCGGCTGCGCGTCGACAACGCCGCCGGCTGACCGCCCGCCCCGCCCGGAAGGCCACCACCGCATGAGCAGCGAGTCCCCCCACGAGCACCGCTCGGAAACGACCCTCAGGGTCAACGGCAAGCCGCACACCCTCGTCCTCGACCACCGGAGGGTCCTGCTGGACGTCCTGCGCGAGGACCTCGACCTCGTGGGCGCCAAGAAGGGCTGCGACCACGGCCAGTGCGGGGCCTGCACGGTCCTGGTCGACGGCCGCCGCGTCAACAGCTGCCTGCTGCTGGCGGTCTCCCTGGACGGCGCCGAGGTCACCACGGTCGAGGGCCTGACCGACGGAGGCGACGGACTGCACCCGCTGCAGCAGGCCTTCCTCGACCGGGACGCCTTCCAGTGCGGCTACTGCACCCCCGGGCAGATCTGCTCCGCCGTCGGCGCCCTCGCCGAAGCCGCGGCCGGGCACCCGTCCCACGTCACCGACCCCGCCGCCCCCTCGGGACGGCCGGTCCCGCTGGACGCCGCCGAGATCCGTGAACGGCTCAGCGGCAACCTGTGCCGCTGCGGCGCCTATCCGCGCATCGTCGAGGCCGTGGAGGACGTGACCCCGTGAAGCCCTTCGGATACGTACGGGCCCGCACCGTCGAGGAGGCGACCGGGGCGCTCGCCGCGCACCCGGGCGCCCGCTGTCTCGGCGGCGGCACCAACCTCGTCGACCTGATGAAACTGGGCGTGGAACGCCCCGACGTCCTCGTCGACGTCGGCCGCCTGCCGCTGGACGCGGTGGAGGAACTGCCCGACGGTTCCGTGCGCGTCGGCGCCACCGTCCGCAACAGCGACCTCGCGGCCCACCCCCTGGTCCGCGACCGCTACCCCGCGCTGTCCCAGGCGCTCCTGGCCGGCGCCTCCGGACAGCTGCGCAACTCCGCCACCACCGGCGGCAACCTCCTCCAGCGCACCCGCTGCCCCTACTTCCAGGACCTGTCCAAGCCGTGCAACAAGCGGGCGCCGGGCAGCGGCTGCGGCGCCCTGGAGGGCACCGACCGCGACCACGCGGTGCTCGGCCACTCCGAGCACTGCGTCGCCACCCACCCCTCGGACATGGCCGTCGCCCTGGCCGCCCTCGGCGCACGCGTGGAACTGCTCGGCGACGAGGGCGCCCGGGACGTCCCCGCGGACCGGTTCCACCGGCTGCCCGGCGACCATCCGGAACGGGACACCGAGATCCGGCCCGGCGAGCTGATCACCGGCGTGGTCCTCCCCGCCACCACCGCGTCGCTGCCCTCCGCCTACCGCAAGGCCCGCGACCGCGCCTCCTACGCGTTCGCCCTGGCGTCGGTCGCCGCCGTCCTGGCCACGTCCGAGGACGGCACCGTCGCCCATGTGGGGCTCGCCTTCGGCGCGCTCGCCCACAAGCCGTGGCGGGCCGAACGCGCCGAGGCCGCGCTGCGGGGCGCCCCCGCCACCGCCGACACCTTCGCCCACGCCGTCGACCTGGAACTCGAGGCGGCCCGGCCGCTGCGGGAGAACGGCTACAAGGTGCCCCTGGTCCGCAATCTCGCCGTGGACGTCCTGACCCGGCTCGCCCGGTCCGCCCGGACCTGAACCATCGGCCCCGAACCTTCGGCACCCCCACAGGAGGAACCATGACCGGCACCGCGCTGGGTGCCCCGGCCGTACGCCGCGAAGGACGCCAGAAGGTCACCGGCGTCGCCCGGTACGCCGCGGAACACCCGCAGCCGGACCGCGCCCACGCCTGGCCCGTCCCGGCGACGGTGGCCCGCGGCCGGGTGACGGCCGTCGACACCTCCGCCGCCCGGGCCCTGCCCGGCGTCCTGACCGTGCTCACCCATGAGAACGCGCCCCGGATCGCCGAGCCCGACGACCCCACCCTGGCCGTGCTGCGGGACGCACGGGTGCCGCACCGGGGCTGGTTCGTCGCACTTGTCGTCGCCCGGTCCCCCGAGGAGGCCCGCGCCGCCGCCTCGGCCGTCCGGGTCGAGTACGCCGTGGAGGACCACGACGTGACGCTCCGCGCGGACCACCCGGAGGCGTACGAGCCGGAGACCGCCAACGGCGGCCACCCCGCCCGCCGCGAGTACGGGGACCCCGACGGCGCCTTCGCCACCGCCCCCGTCCGGGTCGACGTCTCCTACCGGGTGCCGCCGCTGCACAACCACCCCATGGAACCCCACGCCAGCACGGCCCGCTGGGAGGGGGAGCGCCTCGTCGTGCACACCTCCAGCCAGGGCGGCACGGCGGTGCGCGCCACGCTCGCCGCGCTGTTCGCGCTGCCCGAGGACCGCGTCACCGTCCACACCGCCCATGTGGGAGGCGGCTTCGGCTCCAAGGGCACCCCGCGCCCCGACGTCGTGCTCGCCGCGATGGCCTCCCGCGCGACCGGCCGGCCGGTGACCGTGGCCCTGCCCCGCCGTCAGCTGGCCGCCGTCGTCGGGCACCGCGCCCCCACCCTGCATCGGCTGCGGCTCGGCGCGGGCACCGACGGCCGGCTGACCGGCCTGACCCACGAGATCGTCACCCACAGCTCCCGCATCAAGGAGTTCGTGGAACAGGCGGCGGTCCCCGCACGCGTCATGTACGCCACGCCCAGCAGCCGTACGCTGCACCGCGTGGTCCGCCTCGACGTGCCGAGCCCGTCCTGGATGCGCGCACCCGGCGAGTCACCCGGCATGTACGCCCTGGAGTCCGCGATGGACGAACTCGCCGCCGCCCTCGGCATGGACCCGGTGCGGCTGCGCCTGCTCAACGAACCCGAGCGGGAACCGGACAGCGGAAAGCCGTTCAGCAGCAGGCATCTCACCGAGTGCCTGGAGGAGGGCGCGCGACGCTTCGGCTGGGAGCACCGGGACCCCCGCCCCCGCTCCCGCGCGGAGGGGCAGCTCCTCGTCGGCACGGGCGTCGCGGCGGCCACCTACCCGGTTCTCGTGCAGCCGTCCACCGCCGAGGCGCGGGCGCTGCCCGACGGGACGTTCGTCGTACGCGTCAACGCCACCGACATCGGCACCGGCGCCCGTACCGTGCTCACCCAGGTGGCGGCGGACGCCCTCGGAGTGGCCCTGGACCGGGTACGGACCGAGATCGGCGACAGCGACCTGCCGTCCGCGTCGCTGGCCGGAGGGTCCTCCGGCACCGCCTCCTGGGGCTGGGCCGTGCACGACGCCTGCACCGCGCTGGCCGGGAGCCTGGCCGGCCGCACCGCCCCGCTGCCCGACGAGGGCGTCAGCGCCCACGCCGACACGGCCGGCCGGGCGGACGCCGAGAGCCCGTACGCCCGGCACGCCTTCGGGGCGCACTTCGCCGAGGTCACCGTCGACTCCCTCACCGGCGAGGTCCGGGTGCGCCGGCTGCTCGGCGTCTTCGCCGCCGGACGGATCCTCAACGCCCGCACCGCACGGTCGCAGTTCGTCGGCGGCATGGTCATGGGGCTCGGCATGGCGCTGACCGAGGGCAGCACGATGGACGCCGCGTTCGGCGACTTCACCGAGTCCGACCTGGCGTCGTACCACGTGCCCGCGCACGCCGACGTGCCCGCCGTGGAGGCGCACTGGATCGACGAGGACGACGCCCACCTCAACCCCGTGGGAGGCAAGGGCATCGGCGAGATCGGCAACGTGGGCACCGCGGCCGCCATCGGCAACGCCGTCCACCACGCCACCGGCGTCCGCTTCCGCGACCTCCCGCTGACCCCGGACAGGATCCTCACCGGGCTGCGCGGCTGACGCCGGCCCCGGCGCCCGGCCACGCACGCCGGCCGGAGCGGACGCCTACCAGTGAGCCGGCCGGCCCAGGGAAGCGGGCAGCGTGGTCGCCGCGTCCCCGCGGGCCGCGTTCAGCTGCGCCTGCGTGAGGAAGAGGGCGCCGGTGAGGTCGGCGCCCCTCAGATCGGTGTCGCGCAGGTCGGCGCCGATCAGGTCGGCGTCGCGCAGATCCGCCCCGCTGAGGTCGGCGGCGACGAGGAGGGCACCGCGCAGGCTCGCCCCCCTGAGGTCGGCGCCGGCCAGCCGGGCGCCGGCCAGATCGGCGCCGCGGTGGTTCTTCCGGCGCCCCGGGACCCTGGCCCGGGCGAGCTCACTGGCCCGCAGCAGCAGCGGGTTGACCTCGCCGCGCAGCGCGTTCACGTCCAGTGCGGTGATCGACTCGGGGCTGCCGAGGGTCAGGTCCTCGATACGGGCCAGCGCCCGCCGCAGCTCCTTGTGGACGGGCCGGGCCGCCGCCAGGCCGAGGGCCTCGTCGACGTACCGGAGCAGCTCGTGCAGCTGCCGCATCACGGGGAACACCGCGAACATGGCGCGCGCCGACTCCGGCGCCCGGCGCCAGTCCGTGCCGCCGAAGGTGACCTGTGAGACCTTCTGTCCGGCGCCGAAGCAGTCGAAGACGGTGCAGCCGCGGTAGCCCTCGTCGCGCAGCCGCTCGTGGATGCCGCAGCGGAAGTCCGTCCGGAGATGGGAGCACGGCCGTCCCGCGGCCTTGTCGGCCGCGAAGTCGGCGGACCGGGCGAACGGCAGGGCCGCACAGCACAGGCCGAAGCAGTCGGCGCAGTCGGCCTGGAGGTCCGTGCGGCGGCCCTCCGCGGAGCGGGGGGCTTCGTGCTGTGGCGACACCGTGCGTGCTCCAGTGGTTGCGACGGGCACCGTACATCCCCGGCGCTCCGAGACGGGGCCGCCATTCTCGCAGACGGCCGGTGCCGGACGTCTCACGGTTGCCGCGCGACCCTTGTGGATACGGGGCCGGCATCGCGATAAGTTGAAAGTGAAACATCCTTGGTGGTGGAAGGATCAAGCGCATGAGCAACACGGAGACCCACCCGACCGAGTCGGTCTGCGGAGCGGACGTGGACGGACCGCCGCCGCCCGGCATCGAGATCCTGACCCCCAGGGACGTTCCCCTCGGCGGCCCCCGGGCCATGCGGGTACGGCGGACCCTGCCCCAGCGGGCACGCACCCTCATCGGTGCCTGGTGCTTCGCCGACCACTACGGCCCCGACGACGTCGCCGAATCCGGCGGCATGAACGTACCCCCGCACCCGCACACCGGGCTGCAGACGGTGAGCTGGCTGTTCAGCGGCGAGATCGAGCACCGCGACAGCCTCGGCAGCCACGCCTTCGTCCGGCCCGGCGAACTGAACCTGATGACCGGCGGGTACGGCATCAGCCACTCCGAGGTCTCCACCCCCACCACCCGCGTCCTGCACGGCGCACAGCTGTGGGTTGCCCTTCCCGAGGAACACCGCCACACGGCCAGGGACTTCCAGCACCACGTCCCCGCCCCGGTCGCCCTCGACGGCGGCGAGGCGCGGGTCTTCCTGGGCACGCTGGCCGGCGACACCTCGCCCGTGCGCACCTTCACGCCGCTGCTCGGCGCGGAGATCGTCCTGGAGCCGGGCGCCGCCGTGACCCTCGACGTGGACCCCGGCTTCGAGCACGGCGTACTCGTGGACAGCGGGGACGTCCGCCTCGCCGGCACGGCCCTGAAGCCGGCCGAACTCGGCTACGCGCCCCCCGGCCACGCCTCCCTCACCCTGGCCAACGCGGGGGAGGAGCCGGCCCGCCTCCTCCTGCTGGGCGGACCGCCCTTCCAGGAGGAGATCGTCATGTGGTGGAACTTCATCGGCCGGTCGCACGACGACATCGTCCAGGC
>Ga0247820_10000040_pt1 | contig 58927 bp, 52 predicted proteins | sample 13C_Glucose_Day1_2_FD_192480 | JGI IMG/M metagenome (GOLD analysis project Ga0247820, IMG submission 192480) | Soil microbial communities from agricultural site in Penn Yan, New York, United States - 13C_Glucose_Day14 | ecosystem: Environmental > Terrestrial > Soil > Agricultural land | place...
CGTGATGGCAGTCGTGGCGGTGACGGACATCCTGGCGGGGCCGGGTGTCGGGTTCCTGCCGTTGGTCTCTCTCGGACCGGCCTTCGCCGGGCTGGTCGGCGGATGGCGCCGAACCGCGCTCTACGGCCTAGCGGCCCTCGTACTGTGCGTCGCACTGGGCTTGTACGACGGACTGTTCGATGAACGCCGCGGGTACACCGCACTGGCCTCGGTGGCCGGTGTCACGGGCGTCGGCGTCGCAGCCGCCGTGATGCGCTCGAACCGGGAGGAAGAACTGGCCAACGTACGGTCGATCGCCGAAGTCGCCCAGCGAGTGCTGCTCCGCCCCGTTCCGCGGACCGCCGGACCGCTGCAAGCCGCGGTGTCCTACACGTCGGCGGTCGCCGAGGCGCGCATCGGCGGAGACCTCTACGAGGTGGTGTCCTCCCCCCACGGTGTGAGGGTCATCGTCGGGGACGTGCAGGGCAAAGGACTGGCGGCGGTGGAGACGGCAGCGTTGGTGCTGAGTGTCTTCCGTGAGGCGGCCTACGACGAGGGGACGCTGTCCGAACTCGGTGAACGCCTGGAGCGCAGCGCGGCAAGGGAACTGGAAGGGGAGAAGTTCGTCACCGCCGTCCTCGCCGAGATCAACACCGAGCACGAGGCGGTCTTCGTCAACTACGGGCATCCGGCGCCGATGATCCTGCGGAAGGACGGAACGGTCGACTTCCCTCAACCGCCCGCCTTCGCGCCGCCGCTGGGCCTCGGAGAGTACGGCAGCGAAGGGCCGAAACCCTACCGGGTGAGCTTCGCGCCGGGTGAGCAGCTCCTGCTCTACACCGACGGCGTCACGGAAGCCCGCGACGAGGAGGGCCGCTTCTATCCCCTCGGTGAGCGGGCGCACCTGCTGAAGGACCCGGGCGCCCACCGGGCCCTGGCAGCCCTGCGGGAGGACCTCGCCCGGCACGCGGCCGGACCGCCGCACGACGACGCTGCGATGCTTCTGCTGCGCTACCGCGGTCATGAGAACGGAAAGCCGTCCCCTCCGCGTGAGTGAGCACCACTGCCACGATGTAGAAAGGAAGCATGCCGGAGCGCGAGGACCCCGCGGGAACGACGGACGACGTGGATCTGGTGACCCGGTCGGTGCTGACCGCGTCCCGACTGCTGGTCGCGGTGTCCGCGCAGTCCCTCGCCGAGGTCGAGGAACGGGTGACGTTGCCTCAGTTCAGAATGCTCGTCGTGCTGTCCACCCGGGGCGCGACCAAGCTCGTCACGCTCGCCGACCTGCTTCAGGTCGCCCCGTCCACCGCGATGCGGATGATCGACCGTTTGATCGCCGCCGGCCTCGCCGACCGCCGGCCCAACCCCGCCAACCGACGCGAGACGCTGCTCCAGCTCACCGAGGAAGGGCGCCGCACGGTCGCCGACGTCACCACCCGCCGCCGCGCCGCGATCGCCGCGATCGTGCAGCGGCTCAGCCCGACACAGCGATCGGCCCTCGTCAAGGCGCTGGCCGCTTTCAACGAAGCGGGCGGAGAGCCGCTTGCTCCGGTCCGGGACGACACGGTGAGCCCTCACCCGCTGGGGTGGACGACAGGTCTCCCGGCGACTGGAGACGCCTGACGGGCCTGCCGGTCTTTCTGCTTGATCAGGAGTTCTGCATGGTGCGATGGGGAGAAGGCCGGCGTTCTCCGCGCGACCCGCGGTTCTGATCGGTGTCCCGCAGACGTGCGACGTTACCGGACCGGTGGCATGCGCCGGACATCGCCGCATGTCACCGGCCTGTTTCCTCATGGAGTCCTACTCGGCCACCGTGGCTTCGTGCGGAGGCGGTGGTGGCCGGCGGCCATGATGTCGAGGTGCCTACGGGACTGAGTCCACGAAGGGGCGCCCGTGTTCTCTCATCATCCGGATGGCGTGTTCGTACTCGTCGTCGTCCTCGATTACGAGAGCCTGACGCGTCATGGTGTTGTAGATGGCGCCGGGACCGCTCTTCGTCCGGACAACCACCCAGCCTTCGTCCGACCCGTCCCAGAGGAATTCGTATCCGCCGGTCTTCTGTGTCACTTGAGCTGGCTCCACTCTGAAATCCCGTCCTTGGTGAAAGTAGTCACCAACCCATTTCACGTTCGCTGCCTCCCGGCGGGCCTCGGCACTGGTCCACTCGCAGTAGTCGAGACTCGGGACCCTCGGCGCTCCCTTGAGGCGCGAAGGCGTCGACGTGGCCAAGCTCGCCGCCGCCTGGCAGCGCATGGCCCAGGCGACCTGATCCGCGTTCGTGTCGGGAGGGGCCGGTCACGCCTGATCGGTGAGGCCCACCGGAGCACACTCGGCGGCGGGGAGGCCATGCCTCGCCGCCGCCTTGTGCAGAAGAAGGGCGCGAAACTGCTTGATCACCATCGGCCGAGCCTCACGGGCGATCCAGCCTTTCGTTCCGGGCCGGATGCTGGCGCGTTTCCGCTAGCGGCTTCCGTCATGCCGTTATAGCGTTGTGATCAGCAGTCGTGGTTCCGAAGTTCCGTTCGCCCGTGATCGCCATCACGGGCGTTCTTGCTGTTCAGCGCCTCTCCGGACCAGGGCGATCACCTCCCGGTCGCGCAGCGTGCGTGCCCGGTTTCCCTCGAAGGAGACAGTCATGGCCAAGGGCACAGTGAAGTGGTTCAACAGCGAGAAGGGCTTCGGCTTCATCGAGCAGGAGGGCGGCGGCCCCGACGTCTTCGCCCACTACTCCAACATCGCCAGCCAGGGCTACCGCGAGTTGCAGGAGGGCCAGAAGGTCGAGTTCGACGTCACGCAGGGCCAGAAGGGCCCGCAGGCTGAGAACATCCGCCCCGCCTGATCGCGCCCCGGTAAGGGGGCCCGGCATCCCGGCTTCGGGACGCCGGGCCCTTACCATCGCACGACGGTTCATCTGACTACGGCACCGCTGGACCATCGAGCGCACGATGGCCTGGCTCGCCGGCTGCCGCCGACTCCACCGCCGCTACGAGCGTAAGGCCGAACACTTCCTCGCCTTCACGAGCATCGCGGCAAGACTCGACGCGAGATCATCCGATGCCTCGAGCGATACGCAGCCCGCGAGGTCTTCAACCTGGTCAGACCGATTTCCCGCGCCCCCGCGTTATAGGGGCGTCGGCGACACTGCCTGTTCCTCGAGGTTGCGTGAGTCGCGTGGACATGACCGTCCCGGCGTTTTGAAGGCGACGCTACCGGGCCGGTGGCATGAGCCGGATATCGCCGCATGTCACCGGCCTGTTTCCTCATCGGGTCACACCAAAGGGCGTGACGGGACAGGTCAGAAGAGGTCGAGCTGGGCGGACTCGGTCGCTCCCAGCATGCGGCACTCTCCTGTTTCCCCGGCGACGCTGACATAGCCCGTGCCGACAGCCATGTCCCGGAGGTCTCCGCTACGGAGGTAGGCGACCGATTGGCAGTCGAAGTAGAAGATGCTTCCCACCTGGGTGCGCTCTCCCTCAACAAGCGCGAAGGCCATGCCCTCGTGACTGACCTTCTCGTCCAGGAACTTCTCGGCCAGCCTCGTCGCCTCTTCCATGTCCAACATCAATCTGTCCTCAGGAGGAGAAGTTTCACCAGGGTCAGAGGTTGGCGTACCCCGACTGGCCATCCAGGACACCACGTCTCCTTACAAAGCGAAAGGGGTGTAGGCCAAAGCAGTGTCCACGACCTCTTCTGCCGTCAGATCGGCTGTAAAGCCTTCCGCATCGGGGTGGTAAATGAGATTGAGAACGCGAGGATGAGGTACGTTCGCTTCGAGAATCTCAATGAGCTTATCGTCTTCTTCCTCCGTCCCATTTGCGACCATGATTTTCCGAACGAGCTCGACGAGCTGATCGCGAGTAAGGTCACGCACGTCCACCACGCCTCGCTGGTGATAGTCGGGGTCCAACAGCTCAGCATGATACCGAGGTGTCACAACTCCTGGCCTTTCTTGGACCCACCTCATCGCTGTGCTGCTTCAAGCGATTCGTTACCTCTCCCTCATGGCTTCGGTGTTAATCAAGATATTCCACCCTGAGGCGCTGAAGGTAACTCGCATTTTCTAGTGCCGATAGCATGTGCGGGGTCGGGGAAGTGATATATACGAGCGTGAAGTATTGTGAGAAGTCGGGTTCAGCGAGATAACCCTCATCATCTGCCCAATTCTTTTCAATTGAAATCTTTCCGGATTCTTGAAATCGCGCGAGATAATATTCACCTCCCCTGAAGTCACTTTCCCGAGTGTTGAATGAGATTTCCAAGGCAATTGATAGGGCATCGCATACCCCATTTGCGTCCATTTGGTCAGAGCCGAAGAGGTAGTAGCGATGCCCCATGGTATTCCTCTCTTTACTTTCTTGGTGCAATCATGCTCGGTGCGCGGCCGGTTGCACCCTCAACGGAATTGTAAATCATGAAATTAACATCCCGTCCGACTTTCTCCGAGAGTGCTTCAGCGAGTCCGCTCAGGCGCATTTTCCGCAAATCTATGTCCCTTAGCGGGCCAGTTCGGGTGCCACCTGACCGGAGTCCTATTCCGGCTTTTTTCGCCTGTTCAATCAGGTCCGTCCCTGCTAGTGCGATATCATAGTCACTATCTGGACGGAATGCTTCACCAGTCTTGAAGCTCTGCCCTGTGACGGAACTCCCCTGGAATATGGCCGTGGAATCATTGTAGCCAGCTGCGCGCAGGCCGGCATACAGCTCCTGCGTGAATTCACGGTACCCCGACGCGCTGAAACCGCGAGGGGTGTAGGGGTTCGTTCCGCTTAGTGCCGGATCGTTGGCGTGTGCTGCGCCCGGCCCGAATCGACTCGACGTCTCGGGTTCGACGGCGGCCCGGCGCCAGCCGGTGAGGCCGCCGATGCCTACGAGGGCGATCTGCTGTGTCAGTTCTTCGGCGGTTTCGGCGTACAGATCGGCGAGCGCGTCGCAGCCCTGCTGCCGGAGCATGTACTCGGCGCGGTAGAGCCGGTAGGCGGGCCGGACGGGAAGGTACTTGTCGACGAAGGCGCCGGCGCCACCGTTCTGGCCGGTGACTGCGTCGTACGCGTCTCCGAGGAAGACGAAGGGGGACTTGAAGACGTCGACGAAAGCGTCGCCGAAGATGCCCGCTGCTTCGCCGAGGCTGTCGACGCTGTCGTTGTTCGGGTCGTCGGGGGTCAGTCCGCTGGGGTCGGTCAGGAGGGTGGGGACGTTGTCGGCGTAGGCGTAGGGCGAGATGTTCGGCGTGGTCTGGGCGCGGGTGGCGGGGTCGGGTCGGGTGAAGCGGCCGGTGGTGGTGTCGTACTGGCGGGCGTGGAGGTCGAGGTTGCCGGTGGTGGTCTCGTAGCGGGCGCCGGTGTAGGAGGGAGGGCTGGCGGGGGCGCCGCCGGTGACGGTGCCCAGGACCCGGGTGCCGAACGGGTCGTAGGCCCAGCGCTGGTAGAGGGTGCCGGTGCTGTTGGTGACGTCGACCGGGGAGCCCTGGGTGTCGTGGTGGTAGTAGAAGAGCGCACCGGTGCCGGTCTTGACGGAGGTGGGCTGGCCGAGGGGGTCGTAGCGGAAGGACTGCTTGATGGTCCAGGCGCTGTCGTATTCGGTGGCCAGGATCGGCAGCGGGGCGTTGGGGTCCCACTGGGTGCGGTGGGTGACCGTACCGTCCTTGAGGGTGGCTACCTGGTTGCCGCTGGCGTCGTGGTCGTAGGTGTAGGCGGCGCCTGCGACGGTGGCGGCGGAGATCTGCCCGGCCAGGTCGTAGGTGTAGGTGTCGGCGCCCTTCTTGGTCTGGTTGCCCTCGGCGTCGTAGTCGTAGGCGGTGGTCGTGGTGCCGGTGGTGGTGGAGGTGAGCTGGTCGGCCGCGTCGTAGGCGTAGCTGGTGGAGGTGGTGCCGAGGGTGGAGGTCAGGCGGTTGCCGACCTTGTCGTAGGTGTAGGACGTGGTGCGGCTTGCCGCGCAGCCGGCGACCCAGGGTTGCGGGAAGCAGCCGGAGGTGAGGCGGCCTGCGGTGTCGTAGGTGAGGTCGTAGCCGGTCGTGCCGACGTTGGCGCGGGTGATGTCGACGTGGGTGGGCAGGCCTGCGGGGGAGAGGGTGTGCGCGGTCTTGGTGACCGTGGTGCCGGCCTTGGCGGAGGTGACGGCGGTGAGGCGACCGGCCCGGTCGTAGGCGCGGTCCTCGGTCTCGGTGCTGGGCAGCGCGGACTTGGTGAGGTTGCCGGCTGGGTCCCAGGTGTAGGTGGTGGTCTTGCCGTCGGCCAGCATCGTGGCGGTGCGGCCGTCGTTGTCGTACGTGTACGTGATCGTGTTGCCGTCGGAGTACTTGCGGGTGAGCATCTGTCCGGCGGCGTCGTAGGTGTAGGCGAAGCCGCGGGTCTTGGTGAGGTTGCCGACCGCGTCGTAGACGAAGTCCTCGGAGATCTTCGAATTGGCGCGGGCGGTCAGCTGTCCGGCGTCGTCGTAGCCGAACGTCGCGTCGGGGGTGGAGTCGGAGTGGTCGACCTTGGTGAGCAGGCCGCGCGGGTCGTAGGTGTAGCCGGTGGAGCCGCGGGGCGTGGTCTTTTTGGTGAGGTTGCCGGCGGCGTCGTAGGCGTAGGCGGTCTCCCGCTTCAGCGGGTCGGTGACCGAGGTGGGGCGGCGGGCCGCGTCGTAGCCGTACGTGGTGACGTGCCCGTTGGCGTCGGTACGCTCGGTGACGTTGCCCACTGAGTCGTAGCCGTACGTGGTGACTGCACCGCCCGGAGCGGTGACTTCGGTCAGCCGGTCCAGCTTGTCGTAGCCGTAGGCGGTGGCGCGCTTGTCGGCGTCCGTCTGCCTGACGACGTTGTTCACGGCGTCATAGGCGGTGGCGGTCACGCCGCCGAGCGGGTCGGTGACCGTGGTGGGGTTGCCGGCCGGGTCGTAGCCGTAGGTGGTCGTGTACTGGTCCGGGTCTGCGCCGGTGGCGTTGCCGCGCGGGTCGACAGCGGTGGCCTGGCGGCCGTCGGCGTCGTAGGTCCAGCTCTCCTTGTGGCCGAGCGGGGAGGTGCGGCTGAGCAGGTTGCCGTCGGCGTCGTAGACGTGGGAGGTGGTTTTGCCCAGCTGATTGGTGCTGCTGGTCAGCCGGTTGTTCTTGTCGTAGACGGAGGTGACCGTCTCGCCCGCGGCGTCGGTGATCCTGGTGACGTTGTCGTTGGCGTCGTAGGTGTAGCCGGTGGTGTGGTCCAGCGGGTCGGTGACCGTGAGGGGCCGGTTGATCGCGTCGTAGGTCGTGGTGGTGGACGCGCCGGTCGGGCCGGTGACCTCGATGGTGTTGCCGGCCGCGTCGTAGGAGTAACTCGTGGTGTGGGCGGCCGGGTCGGCACCGGAGACGTTGCCGCGCGGTGAGACGCTGCTCAGCAGGCGGCCCACCTTGTCGTAGGTGTAGGTGGTCTTGCCGCCGGCCGCATCGGTCTCGGAGTCCAGGCGTCCACTCGCGTCGTAGGTGCGGGTGACGGACTCGCCGGACGGGTCGGTGGTCCGGGTCAGGTGCCCGGCGTCGTCGTAGGCGAACGTGGTGGTGTCGCCCGCCGGGTTCTTGGCCGACGTCAGTTGCTCGGCCCCGTTGTACGCGTAGGTCGTGGTGCGTCCCAGCGGATCGGTGGCCGAGCTGAGCAGCCCGCGGCCGTCGTAGGCGTACGTCGTGGTGAAGTCGGCCGGGTCGGCGCCGGTGACGTTGCCGCGCGGGTCCGTCTTCGTCAGGATCCGGCCGGTCTTGTCGTAGGTGAACGTCGTCTTCTCACCCAGCGGCGTGGTGACCGAGGTCCGGTTGCCGGCCGTGTCGTAGCCGTAGACGGTGACCTTGCCGCGCGGGGTCGTCACCGTCTCCAGCGAACCGAGCGCGGTGTACGTGTAGCCGGTCGTGCCGCCCAACGGGTCGATGGTGGACGTCAGTTGGTTCGAGGAGTTGTAGGTGTACGTCGTCTTGTTCTTGCGGCCGTCGGTGTGACCGGTGATGTTGCCCGCACCGTCGTACGTCCAGCTCTCCGAGTACCCGAGGGCGGACGGCGCGCTGCGGGTGAGCATCCGCCCTGCGCTGTCGTACGTCATCTCCGTTGTGTTGCCGCGCTGGTCGGTGATGGCGACGGGCCGCAGGTGACGGTCGTAGTCGTAGGTGATGCTCTTGCCGTATGGGTCGATCGTCTCCATCAGGACGTTGCCGGCGTACACATCCGTCCATACGCCGCCGTCCGGTGCCGTTGTGTGCGACTCGCTCTTACCGTCCCAGGTGAACGTGGTGGTCTCGCCGTTCTGGTCGGTCTGGGACGTGATGCGGCCTGCGGAGTCGTAGACGTTGGTGACCTCGCCGCCCGCCGGGTCGGTGTAGGAGGACAGCCGCTTGTTCGCGTCGTACTCGTACGACGACGCCTTCCCGGCCGGGTCGGTCACCGAGGTCAGCAGACCGCCGGTGTAGCCGTACGACACCGACGTACCGTCCGGCAGGCCCACCTTGGACAGCAGCCCGTCGGCACCGGGCGTGAACGTGGTGGTGCGGCCGGCGGCGTCCTTGACGGAGGCGAGCGTGCCGGACGCGTACGTCAGGGTCAGCCCCTTGCCGGCTCTGTCGGCCACGGATGTGAGCCGGCCGCTGCTGTCGAACGTCCGCCTGGTGTGGTCCGGCGTGGTGATCGTATAAGTGCTTGTGCCCTTGACCAGCTTGGCCGCCGACCCGGCCGGGGCGGCGTACGTGCCGTCGCTGTTCTGTGTGAAGACGAACGACGCCCCGTCGTCCGTCCGGTAGGTCACCTTCCCCGTCGCCGCGGTCAGCTTGGCGTCGAACGGCGTCGCCCAGCCGCGCCCCAACAGACCGACGGCACTCGAGTCGGAGCGGTAGGTGCGCTCCAGGGTCAGCGGCACCCCGGGGCTCACCAGTGAGGCGTCGGTGAGCTGTTCGAAGAACATGCCGGTGGCCGTGTTGACCGGGTCGGCGCGGTGCGCCTGTGCGTAGCAGGTACAGATTCCCGCCTGCGCTCCGGGGATCACCGGAGTGTAGAACGCCTCCACCAGCGGCGAGGTGGTGCCGCCCGGACTCGACGTCCCGTCGGCGCTGTTGAGGAAGACCCAGGCGTAGTACTCCTTGCCGTCCTCGAGAATTCCGCCCAGCGCGCTGCCGGCCCACCAGAAACACTGGTCCGTGGGATAGGAGTTGCTCGCCCACCAGTCGTAACACCAGGCCCCGGTGTCCGGGGTGTCGCCGCTGGGATCGTCCGTGGACTTCTTGATCTCCTGCTGCACGACGGGGTAGCCGCCCTCATCCAGGACATACAGCCACATCCCGGTGTACGAATCTCCCCGCTTGGGCAGCTTCACCTGCCCGCCGATCGACAGCATGCCCGGGTACGCGGTGGCCCAGGACGACACCCAGGTCGGGTTCTCGGCCGCCGCCGCGAGGGGCTGCAGAGCCACCTTCGACTCGGCGGCGGGACCGCGTTCGACGCGGTTTGTGTCCGGTCGGCTGTGGGGCTCGCCCTTGGGCTGCATCCGCTCCGGTGCGTTCATGTAGTCGCGCATCGGCGACCGTTCGTGCCGGTCCTCGTCGACCTGCTTGCGGCGCTCGGCCAGCGTCATGGCCTTGGGGGGCTTGGGCAGGTCGGCGGCTGTCCGGGCCTGCGCGTGTGTGATGGCCGTGGTGACCGCGGAGTGGGGCCGGTCCACGGGCGACGCCCACGAGGGGGCGAGCCCGGCCGGTGCCAGCAGAGCCAGGGCCAGAACGACCGTGACAAGTCTTCGCGCTTGTGTGCGCACAGTGCATCACCTGTGGGTCAGGAGTGAAGAGAGGTCGCGGTGATGCATGATCAGAACAATCTCGAACTAACGTGCCGTGGAAAGCGGGGCCGAAACGCGACGGAGTCCCCACTCGCCCTGGCCATGAGAGGGCAGGCTGAGCGGACGGAGGGCTCCGCTTGGCCGCGCGTTTTGGCGCGAAGGTGATCCAGAGCGCGAGGTGGCGCGGGTAAACGGATCCTGGACGGTGAGCCAAGGAAAGGCAGCGGACCGGCGGCGACCGCCGGGTCGACGCCGCCTGCGCCGCCTCGTGTTCACTCGCCTACGCGTCGATCCCCGCACCCAGGCGTACTACGAACGCCGCACCCAGGAGGGCAAGATCCGGCGCGAGATCGTCCGATGCCTCAAGCGATACGCAGACCGCGAGGTCTGCGACCTGGTGGACCGGATTCCCGCTGAGCGCACCGTTGGTTTCGGCCCTGAGGCGACGGGGCCCGTCAGAGCTGCCGTGCCTGTCCGCCTCTCGTATCGATGAGGATCCGCGCCGCCGTACTGGGATTGCCGGCCACGACGGCCTGGGCCATCGCCGCGCGGGCGGCCTCGGGTGTTGCATCCGGCGGGACCAACAGCAGTGAGAACAGGTCGTTCTCGCCCCGGGTGATCAGGACGGTGTCGTCGCTCACCGGGAACGAGTCGATGTGCACCACCCGGTCGTCGGCGACGATTCGCGTCGGCAGCCCCTCCCAGGCCGCGGCGTCCAGCCCGACGCGCGTCAACGGGCCGAGGTGTTCGGTGAGGGCGCTGAGCAGCGCGGGCAACTCCGCACCGATGTCGCGCGACCTCGGCCACCACGCCCCGTCCAGCACGCCTTCCCGCGATGCCGTCGTCTCCAGCCGGAGCAGGGCGCATCCGGGTCGTACCGCCGTATGGACGCCACCTGGCAGATGGCGGGAACCGGAGGAGGTGCCGGAGTCGGTCATGAGAACCAACCGTTCAGGGGTCCGGGACGAAGGCTCTGTTCCGCTCGCCCCTGACCACGCTACTCCTCGCTGGGGCGAGCACCGGCGTCGCAGAGAACGGCGGTGACAACCCGGCATTCCGCCGCGGAAGGCCGCATGCGCGCAGTCGGGCGGGGCACCCGAACGTGGGGCGCCATGAGCGAGGCCGCAGGGCCGGCTGCCTGTCGGCGTCCGCAGGGCCGGCCGCAAAGCCTTGGGAGCGCCGGCCATGACGACGCTCCGCGATCGCAGGGCCTACCGCCACGCAGTCCTGCGATGCCTGTACGGCGCCATGGAGCGCAACCGTCCCGAGGTCAGCGGGACGGTCAAGCTGCGGCAGGTCTCCGAACAGATAGTGGACTGGCTCCACAGCGAACAGATGTCCGACGAGACCCGCGCCGCTCTGGACAAGGCACTGGCCACCGTGCGGTCCATCTGACCACGGCACAGTTCCCGCCGCCCGCTGTCTGGAGTTCCGGACGGTGAGGACGAGCCGGGAACCACCGCACACCTTGGCCAGGACTGATCCCGAGGAGTCCGCCGTCCCGGGCGAGTGGCTACTCCTCGGTCATGTCCCTGCCCTGCCCCGAGGACGGCACCCGTCGAGACGACAGGCTGTCGAGATTCGGCACTCGTTGCCTGGAGGGGAGGCGCTGTCGTCCCGACTTCTCATCGGATTCGGGCCCGAGCAGGGCAACCACAGTCCGCGATGCCGGACTGTGGTCCCCTCACGGATTGACGCCGACGGCGGCGGTTCCCAAGCTGGTGGGAGGGGCTGGTGGAAGGGACCACGGTCGTGAGTGGTGAGCAGAGTGGACTTCCCCGATTGCTGACGGCAGCGGAGGCGACGGCGCCGGCGGACGCAGTCGATGTGATCGCGGAGGATCTGCGACGGCGTTTCGACGCCACGAGGGTCTCCTTCCTCATTGTGGACCTGACAGGAAGAGCGGTGGCGCGGCTGTCCACCGCTGCCGCGGAGAGCGAGCGGGAGACGGAGCGGATCCCCCTGTTCGGCAGCGTCTACGAAAAGGTCATCCGCACCCAGCGGCTGTATCAGGAGGCGACCGGCCAGGGGCAGCGGGTGATCTCGCCGGTCACCAACCGGGGGGATGCGATCGGGCTGCTGGAACTGCTCCTGCCGACGAACCCGGGCGAGGACGTCCTCGAAGAAGTCGGGGAGGCCGCTCACATCCTGGCTTACGTCGTGATCGCCAATGGGCGCTTCACCGACCTCTACACCTGGGGGAAACGCTCCCGTCCTCCCACGCTGGCGGCCGAGATCCAGTACCAGCTACTGCCTCCGTCACTGTCGTGCGAGGCTGCGCAGTTCACCCTCTGCGGGAATCTTGAGCCCTCCGAGGACCTCAGCGGGGACTCCTTCGACTACTCGCTGGACCGTGACACCCTGCATGTGTCGGTGACCGATCCCATGGGCCACGACATCGACGCCGCCCTGGCCGCCACAGTCCTGGTGGGGGCGCTGCGCGGCGCCCGCCGGGCGGGAGCCGGCCTGGCCGAGCAGGCCCTGCGTGCCGACAAGGCACTGAACGACCACGGCCAGGGCCATGCCACCGGACAACTCCTGCGGGTCGATCTCCGGTCCGGGCGGGCCCGGCTCGTCAACGCGGGTCATCCCTGGCCACTGCGCATGCGTGGGGGCGCTGTGGAGGTGATCACCTGCCAGGTGGACCATCCCTTCGGGCTCTCCGAACTGACTCCCCGGCCGTACCGTGTGCAGGACCTCGACCTGCGGCCCGGTGACCGCCTCCTCATGATCACGGACGGCATGCTCGAACGCCATGGCGAGAAGGTCGACCTGCCCGCTCTGCTGGAGCGCACCCGTGGCCTGCACCCGCGGGAGACCACACTGGCAATGACGTCCGCGATCCGCGACGCCGCCGACGGCCGGCTCGAGGACGATGCCACCGCCGTGTGCCTGGACTGGCACGGCCCCCAGGAGACCCAGCGGCATGTCAGTTCCGGCGCGGATACGCTGCAAGCCTCAGCCGTGCGTACGAAGCAGCAGCCTGGGTGACTTGTACCGGACAGCTCCGCACCACGAGAACGAAACCCCGGCCGCGGGACCGGAACGCGGGGCCCACCCGGTCTGTGCTTCCACCATCGTCCGGACCTCAAGATGCCACGTGTGCCACAACACCGAGGTACGGGACAGACCGCACGCTCAACCCACTCGGTGTACTCCACCCGGGCGCACTGTGCGGTCCGCCCGCTGTCGTCGGTCGCCCCGGTGGGCAGCGGGCGGACCGCACCGGACCAGCCCACCGGCATCACCGCTGGTCCCACGATGGCGAGGCGGGCCCGAACGCCCGGACATCCGGTGCTTTCGAGCTGTTCGGGGGAGTACGGTGGGGTTACCGGGGGTTCTTCGCGCACCGGCTCCGTACCGGTGCCGTTCCCGGTGACCGACAATTCTGGGTCCGTACGGCGGTTCCCGGGGACAGGTCCGCGCCATGACCGTGACCATCGACCGCACGGCATCCACCGGGCGCGCCCCATCGCCGCGGGCCCGCGTGTCCCTGACAGCAGCACCGGGCAGCCTGGACGGCGTGTGGTGGCCGCGCTCCCGTGCCCTCACCCGTGAGCTGCCGCCCTTGGCGGACGCAGTGGGCGGCGCTTGGGGCCGCATCACCGGCATCACGGTGAGCCCCGCCCACTGGCCCGTCATCCCGCGTTGGGTGTCCCTGGCCGGGCGCACCGTGCGGGTCGACTGGTCGGCCGAAGGACAGGACCCGCACAGGCTGACCCTGGTGTCCGCCGGTGGCCGTAGGGACATGCTGGTGATCCCGCCGGAGACCGGAGCGGTTGCCGCAGCGCAGCTGATGGGCCCTGCCGCCGTGGTCCCGCACCGGGAGCGTGCAGTGGACGCGGCCGATGCCCGCAGCCGAGAGGAAGCGTGGGAGACCGACGGTGGGGCGGGCCGCGCGTCATCCCGGCCCGGGCGCAAGGGACCGGCCGCGGCACGGCCTCCGGGCGCTGGAGGTGAGTGGTCATGACGGTTACAGCCATCACTGTGGTCGCGCTGCTCTCCCTGATCGCCGTCGGAGGCGTTCTGATCCACCGGCTCAACGTTCAGCACGGCGAGCGGATCGCGGCCTTCCCCTACAGCGACGCCCTGCCGGGGGTAGGCCGCCGGGCCCGGCGGCATCGCCGGTCGGAGGCGGACGTGATCGCGGCACCCACGAGGGAGACCAAGGATCGCGGCGCGGGCGAGGACGACCGGCGACAGCATGTCATGGCGATACTGCGCGAGCGGCAGGCATACCGTGAGAAGGTCATGCGAGCTCTGGTCCGAACCGCCGGAGGAGATCGCCAAGGCGGTGTCGACGGAGCGAAGCTCCAGGACGACCTCGGTATCCCCGAGCGGGACTTCCTCGTCGCCTGTACGTATCTGGCGGACGAGGGCTGGATCATCGTGGACCGCGGCCCCGGCGACAGGCCCACGACGATCAGGCTGACGCCTCGGGGAGTCGGATGGCCGCGGGCGGGAACGGAGCGTGCGGCTGAGCCGGCCGCCCCGCAGCGCCCCGAATGAGCGGGCTGCGGGTCGGCGGGAACACACGATGACCGACTACGACTTCCCGGTGGTGCCCGCAGGGACCCCCGCCGCACGGGCTGCGCGGGGCGCGACCTTGGCGGTCAGGTGTAGGCCAGGAGTCTCCCGGTGATCGTGACTCCCGTCCACGAGGTGAGGGAGATGACCGCAGCGCAGCGGGCGGCGACAGGGGTTGGCTGGTCCGCGTCCCAGTCGGCCACGCTGCGGTAAGTCCGCCGGTGGAAGATCAGGATGTTCAGGCCGGCGAGGAGGATGAGGCCGAGTTTCCACGGGGCACTGCCCCGGTCGGCGATGAGGTTCGCGCCGGGCAGGAACATGGCCACGCCGGTGGCGGCCGCGATCACGAAGCCGAGGTGGGACAGGCGCAGGAGGTAGCTGGCCGCGATCGTCACCCGCAGCGTTCGCCGGCCGACGCCGAGGAGGCGGAGGTCGAAGGCTGCGGCCGGGCCGATGAGGAGAGCGATGCCGATGATGTGGACGCTTTCGAGCACCGGATACAGGTAGGCCGTGCTGCGGATGACCTCAGCGAGCCAGGTGTCTTCCAGCCAGGAGAAGACGTTGTCCATGACGGGCACCATCACGTCCGGCGCGAGCGGGCGCGCAGGTAGAAGGCCCCACCGGTGATGACGGCGACCACTACGGTGCCGAGCGCGGCCCACACCGCCACCGGTGACGTGCCCGCGGAGTCCGCCGAGGCAGACGGCGCATCCTGGTCGGCGTCGGAGGGGGACGCGTCGCCCTGCGGGTACGGGACCGGCAGCGGTTCCGCCGGGAGTTCTTCGTTGAGTACTTGGTTGACGGGCTGCCCGTCGTTGACCCAGAACACGACGGGGCGGAACTCGTCGTTGTGGCTCTTGCCGATGTAGCCGACGGCTTCGACCCGTTCGCCGCCGTCGAGCTTGCGGTCCAGGCCCCACATCGAGGTGAAGCTCGGCGGGGCGATGGTGACGGCCAGCTCGTCGTGCGAACCGCCGTAGGAGGGTGCGGCGTTGATCGGGTCGCTGTCGGCGGCGTCGCGCAGTCCGTCCGGCAGATCGTGCTCGGGAGTGTCAGCGGGGAGGCCCTCTTCGACGGTCACGGTGAAGTAGGAGTGCGGCTCGCCCCAGCGGACCTGCGAGACCGTGCCGGCGATGTAGTAGAGGCGGTCGGTGTCGAAGTCGTCGAACCCGTGGTGCGCCTGCGCGGCACCTGCCGAGAAGACGAGGAGTGCGGTCGCGGAGGCCAGCGACGCCGTCGCCAGCCTTGTGCGACGGATGCCGGTGCGGGCCCGCGGTGCCGCGGTGGTGGTGGAGCGCATGTCGAGTCGGTCCTTCCAGGCATCTGGTGGTGTTGAGGCCAGCGAACCTCCTGCCGCGGGACGCAGGGAGTTCCTGTTGAGGGATGCACTGGCAGGGCATCCCTCCATGGGGGATCGGCGCGAGTTGCGGATACTGGCCCTCGGACGGGCACTCCTCAGCGGGCGGCACCCGTGCGCAGAACGGCAGAAGAGCTGTAGGGCGGCAACACCGCCGTCCGTCAGCCGGTGGCCGACCGTTCAGTGTCCGGGCTGGCTTCGTTGGTGGCGGCCCAGGTGGCGAGGAGGCGCAGTCCTTCCTCGGAGGGGGAGCCGGGTTCGGCGGTGTAGATGGTGAGGGTGAGACCGGGGGCAGCTGCCATCTCCAGGCCCTCGAAGGCGAGGGTGAGGTCGCCGACGGCCGTGTGATGGAAGTGCTTGGTGCCGGTGCCGTGGTGGCGGACGTTGTGCGCGCCCCAGCGGGTGCGGAAGGCGTCGCTTCGGGTGGACAGCTCCCCGACCAGGTCGTGCAGGTCCTTGTCGTGGGGGTTGCGGCCGGCCTCCGTGCGCACGATGGCCACGGTGATGTCGGCGAAGGAATCCCAGTCGGGGTAGAAGCAGCGGGCGGCGGGGTCGAGGAAGGTGAAGCGGGCCAGGTTCTGCTGATTGCCCGGTGTGGCGTAGAGATCGGTGTAGAAGGCACGGAAAAGCTGGTTGGCGGCGAGGACGTCCATCCGGCCGTTGCGGACGAACGCCGGTCCGGCGGTGACCGCGTCCAGGACCCACTGCAGGCTGCGGTGCGGCTTCCACTGCTCCTTCGCGCGCCGGCGGCGGGGGCGGGTGAGGACGTCGGAGCCGTCGGCGACCTGGGCCAGGTTCACCAGGTGGGCACGCTCGGCGTCGTCGAGCTGGAGGGCCCGGGCGAGGGCTTCCAGCACGGAGGGGGAAACCCCGGCCAGGTTGCCGCGCTCCAGTTTGGAGTAGTACTCCACGCTCACGTCGGCGAGCGCGGCGACCTCGCTGCGACGCAGGCCCGGCACCCGGCGCCGGGAGCCTGCGGGGAGCCCGGCCCGGTCGGGGGTGATCTTCGCGCGCCGCGAGGTGAGGAACTCGCGGACCTCCTCACTGTTGTCCATGCCTTCGACGGTACGTGCCGCACGCGGCCATAGGGATGTACTGCCAGTACATCCCTTGTCAGTGACTCGCTCCGCGCGTGACGAGGGAGTTTCCTGGACAGCGTGGTGCTCCCTTGGGCCTCCCCCGGACCGGACGGGAGCTCCGCGCCCGGAGCGTGGGCGGTTCGCCGCCCGTGCTCCGGGGCTCGCACTCTGTACCCGGCAACGCGAAGGAACCCCTCTCATGCGCGGCACCGTGATCCACGCCCCCGGCGACATCCGCTTCGAGAACCTGGAGGACCCCAAGATCCTCAAGCCGACCGACGCGATCATCCGCACGGCCGTGACCTGTGTGTGCGGGTCGGACCTGTGGCCCTACCGCGGCGCGGAGCCCACCGACGCGGCGCACCCGATGGGCCACGAGTACGTTGGTTTCGTGGAGGAAGTCGGCTCCGAGGTGACCGCGGTCAAGCCCGGTCAATTCGTCGTCGGCTCCTTCGCCACCTCGGACGACACCTGCGCGAACTGCCGCAACGGATACCAGTCGAACTGCCTGAACCGCGAGTTCATGTCCACCTGCCAGGCCGACTACGTCCGCATCCCCAACGCCCAGGGCACCCTCGTCGCCACCGACGGCATCCCGGACGAGAAGTTCTGGCCGGGCCTGCTGGCCGTCTCGGACGTCATGGGCACCGGCTGGTGGGCCGCCGACGCCGCCGAGGTCAAGCCCGGCACCACCGCCGTGGTCGTCGGCGACGGCGCGGTCGGCCTGTGCGCGGTCATCGCCGCGAAGGAGCTGGGGGCGGAGCGGATCATCGCCATGTCCCGCCACGAGCCGAGGCAGAAGCTGGCCCGCGAGTTCGGGGCGACCGACATCGTCGCCGAGCGCGGCGAGGAAGGCGTCGCCCGGATCAAGGAGCTGACCGGCGGGATCGGCGCGGACAGCGTCCTGGAGTGCGTCGGCACGCAGCAGTCCATGAGCCAGGCCCTGCACTCCACCCGCCCCGGCGGCAACGTCGGCTTCGCCGGCGTCCCCCACGAGGTCGCCATCGACGGGCAGGAGCTGTTCTTCTCCCACGTCGGCCTGCGCGGCGGCCCCGCCCCCGTCCGCCGCTACCTCCCCGACCTCATCGACCGCGTCCTCGCCGGCGCCATCGACCCGGGCAAGGTCTTCGACCTCACCCTGCCCCTGGACCAGGTCGCCGAGGGCTACCGGGCGATGGACGAGCGCCGCGCCATCAAGTCGCTCCTGACCCCCTGACGCCGCCCCGCCACACACCCGTACGAGGAGTCTCTGTGCAGATCACCCGCAGCTCGATCGACACCGCCAAGGGGCCGGCGGACTGGTTTACCGGTGACGTCTACATCGACGCCGTCGCCGCGGCCCCCGCCCCGTCGAGGGTCACCGCATCCCTGGTGCACTTCATGCCGGGCGCCCGCACCCACTGGCACCGCCACCCGCTGGGCCAGACCGTCTACGTCACCGAAGGGATCGGCCTGTGTCAGCGGCGGGGCGGACCGGTGGAAGTCATCCGGCCCGGCGACCGCGTCCTGTTCGAGGCCGACGAGGAGCACTGGCACGGTGCCGCGCCGAACCGGCTGATGGTCCACCTGGCGATCAACGAGGGCGATGGCGACCACGACGTCGTGCGCTGGCTGAACCCCGTCACCGACGAGGAGTACGCCACCGCTCCGGCCACCGGCTGAACCCGGCCGGCACCGTCCCCCACCCGGGAACCGCCCCGCTGCCTGGAGCGGGCCCGATGGGGCCCGCCTCGCCCAATTCGTAGAGGAGAACCACCGTGACCACCTTCGCTCTCGTCGGCGCCGGCCCCGGCCTGGGCCTGGCTACCGCCCGCCGCTTCGGCAAAGCGGGCCACCACGTTGCCCTCCTCTCGCGCAGCATCCAGCACCAGGACAACCTGGTGTACGAGCTGGCGCAGGAGGACATCCACGCCCGCGGCTTCACCGCCGACGTCCTCGACCCCCACTCCCTCACCACAGCTCTGCAAGAAGCCGCGGACACGCTGGGGCCCGTCGAGATCCTGCAGTTCAGCCCGGTGCCCCGCAGTGACTTCATGAAGCCGGTCCTGGACACCACCGCGACCGACCTGGACGACCCGCTGGCCTTCTCCGTCAAAGCTCCGCTCACCTGCGTGAACGCGGTCCTGCCCGGCATGCGCACGTTGGGCCGGGGCAGCCTGCTGTTCGTCAACGGCGGCAGCGCCGTACGCCCGAACCCCAAGGTCGCCGGCACCTCGATCGCATTCGCCGCCGAGAGCGCGTACGCGCAGATGCTCCACACCGCCCTCGCGCCGGAGAACATCCACGTCGCGCAGCTCATCGTGCCCGGGGCGATCAGCCCCGACTCCGCGACCTCCAGCCCCGGGAAGCTGGCCGAGCTGCTGTACGGCCTGCACACCGACCGTGACGGCTTCCGCCGCTACGCCGAGCCCATGCCCGACCCGCAGCACGGCACCCCATGACCACCCTCACCCTCCGCCGGGCCCTTACCGCCACTGCCACCGTCGGCGTGCTGCTGCCGGCCGCGACCGCCTGATCCGACGACTCGCCCGCCGAGCAGGCCCCCACCACCTCAGCCTCGTCGTCCGCCCCGGCCTCCACACCGGCTTCGGCGAGCCCGACCAGATCAGACAGGAGTACCCCGATGGACATGCGCGTCACCATCGACGGGCGGAAGGTCGAGGCGACCCTGAACGACAGCCCCGCCGCCCGCGACCTGGCCTCCCTGCTCCCGCTCACCCTGGACCTGGAGGACTTCCACGGAACCGAGCGGATCGCCGACCCGCCCAGGAAGCTGACCACCGAGAACGCGCCCGAACCGCAGGCGCCGAAGACCGGGGACCTCACCTACTACGCCCCCTGGGGAACCTCGCCCTCTTCTACAAGGACGGCCCCTCCGCCTCCTCCGATCTCCTGGTCCTCGGCCACATCGATCCGACACCGACCAGCTCTCCGGGGCCGACCGCATCACCATGGAGGCCGCCTCCTGACCCCGCCCACCGGCCCTCCTCGTACGGGAAGAAGCTTTCGCATGCCCTCCGTCACCGGGTCCGCCACCGGACCCGCGACCAACCGACTGCCCTTCGTCGTCTGGGTGCTCGCCGCCGGCACGTTCCTGATGGGCACCACCGAGTTCGTCATCGCCGGACTGCTGCCCGAGATGGCCGCCGACCTGAACGTCAGCGTGTCGCATGCCGGACTGCTGATCACCGCGTTCGCCGTCGGCATGATCGTCGGCGGGCCCACGATGGCCATGGCCACCCTGCGCCTGCCCCAGCGCCACACCCTCATCGGCGCCCTCACCGTCTTCGCCCTCGGGCACGCGATCGCGGCCCTGAGCACCTCCTTCACCGTGGTGCTGAGCGCCCGCGTGGTGACCGCCCTGGCGACCGGTGCGTTCTGGGCCGTCGGCTTCGTCATCGCCACCGGCGCAGCGGGCCCGGCGCGGTCCACACGGGCGGTCGGCGTCATGATGGGCGGCCTGACCCTCGCCAACGTCGTCGGCGTGCCGATCGGCTCGTTCGTCGGCCAGTACACCGGCTGGCGAGGCCCCTTCTGGGCGCTCGCCGTCCTCGCCGCCCTGGCCGCCGCGTTCGTCGGCCGATTCATCCCCCGCACCGGCCGGCGGGCCGAGGTGTCGGTACGGGCCGAGATCCGCGCCCTTCGGCAGAGTCGGCTGTGGCTGGCGCTCGCCGCCGCCGTGCTGATCATGGGCGGAGTCCTGGCGACCTACACATACATCACGCCGCTGCTGACCGACCGGGCGGGTATCCCGGCCGGAGCCGTGCCGCTGGTGCTGATCGTCTTCGGAATCGGCGCGCTCGGCGGCACCGCCATCGGCGGCCGTTGGGGGGACCGTCGCCCGATGGCCACGACGATCACCGCAGCCGCCGCTACCGCCCTGACCCTCCTGGCGCTGATCCCGGCCTCGAACAGCCCGGTGACCGCCGTGATCCTGGTCTTCCTGATGGCGCTGACCGGGTTCACCGTCAACCCAGTCGTCACCTCCCTCGCCGTCCGCTTCGCCGGCGACGCCCCCACCCTCACCTCGGCCCTGACCACCTCCGCCTACAACACCGGCATCGCCGCCGGTTCCCTTGCCGCGGGCCGGGCCCTGGACTCCTCGCTCGGCCTGACCGGTCCGGCCCTGGTCGGCGCCACCTTCGCCGCGCTCACCCTGCTGCCGCTCATCGCCCTCACCCTCAGCAACGCGGCCGACTCCTCCCGCATCGTCGCCCAGCACACCGCCGGCGCTGACACCGCCGAGCAACAAGCCGCGAACGCCACCATGACCTCCACGCGCTGAACTTCCCCGTCCTTGCAACTTCATTGGGAGCAACCGTCATGAACCCCACCTATGCCTTCACCGGCCAGGTCGCCTTCGTGACCGGCGCCTCCTCCGGCATGGGTCTGGCCACCGCCCGCGCCTTTGCCGAATCGGGTGCGGCCGTCGGTCTCGCCGACATCAACGAGAACGCCGTCAACGCCGCTGCGAAGCGGCTCACCGACGCGGGCCACCGGGCCCTCGCCCTGGTCTGCGACGTCAGCAACGAGGACCAGGTCGCCGCCGCCGTCGACCGCACCGTGGAAGTCTTCGGCCGCCTCGACATGGCCTACAACAACGCCGGCATCATGCCCCCGCCCACCGACGCCGCCGACGAGAGCGCCGAGCAGTTCGACCGCGTCCAGGCCATCAACCTGCGCGGGATCTGGGCGAGCATGAAGCACGAACTGCGCCACATGCGGGAGCAGGGCAGCGGCACCATCGTCAACTGCTCCTCCCTCGGTGGGCTCGTCGGCAACCCCGGCCGCGCCGCGTATCACGCCACCAAGCACGGCGTGATCGGCCTGACCAAGAGCGCCGCCCTGGAATACGGCTCCCGAGGCGTCCGCGTCAACGCCGTCTGCCCCGGCACCATCGCCACCCCCATGGTCGACGCCATGGTCGAAGGCGGAGAACTCGACCGCGGCCAGGCCGAAGCGGGCCAGGCCATCGACCGGCTCGGCACCGCCGACGAGATCGCCCAGGCCGTCCTGTGGCTGTGCAGCGACGGCGCCGGCTACGTCACCGGCATCGCCCTCCCAGTGGACGGCGGCTACACCGCCCAGTAGCCACAGGACCCGCGAGCGGCAAAGGTGACGGCACCATCTGGCTGGAGCCCGTCACCGACGAACAGTACAGGCACGCACATAGCGCGCTCGACGGATGACTTGTGGTGCATGCCAAGACAGGCGCCGACTGCGGTGCTCCTACTGATGTACCGACTCCCTCAGTCGGTCGTGCCGTGGTCGACGAAGGGCAGCCGGTAAGACCACGCGACTGACCGTCAATGTCGGTCATAAGTGCCCGAGAAGTCGACTCTGTGTCAGCCTGTTCAGGCCAAGTTGAGCGTGTGAGGGTGCGTGCCCCTCCGAGTGTGGCCGGTTTGCGTGAGTGCGGGAGACAGGATGGACTAGCTGGCCATCGGCAGCTGAACTGACGATCCCGGCCTGTGGCGAAGCCACGGCTGCATCACTGTCGCGGGGGGATGTCCGTGTAGGCGTCGATCCGCACTCCCGCAACTACTACGAACGCCGAATCGGGAATCCGCGAGATAGGCCCATGCCTCAATCGCTTCTATGCCCGAGAGGTCGGCCACTTGGTCAGGCCCACCCGGCCATGACACCCACCAGAAGGCCGGTCGTACGCTAGGAAGTATGAAGATCAGAGTCCGTGACGCTCATCCAATCGACGTCAAATGGATGAGCGAAAACACCGAGGGCTGGACGGTCACGGTCGAGAAGCAGGAGGGGTCCGCCTCCCTGGCGGAGGCGCTGCATGCCCTGATCGCAGAGGATCCCGACCAAGGCGTGTGTATGGGGTGGCTTCACTCCAGTCTGCAGTGCGCGGTAGGCGACGAGCCCGGCTACGTCAGGCTTTATGGGCTTTACGTCCCTCCCGAGTTCCGGCGGACGGGAGTGGCGCGTGCCTTGGTCGATGAGTTGTTTGCTCGAGTGCCCGATCAGGAGATTGTGTTGTCTGCATGGAACCGGGAGCTTTACAAGGTATGGCTCAAGCTGGGATTTACTTATGTCCCTGAATTCGGTGAGGTTTCAGGGGATTGTGGATACTACGGTGACATGGTGCGCCCACCGGTGGAAGCCACATCCTGAAGAAGCAGACATCGTCCGCCCGTTCTCATCGCGGACAGGCAAGGTCGGGAGTTCCCACGCGCATCACGTTCTGCCGCCGGGCCACGAGCTGAGAGGGACACGGCTGGCCCCGGGCCATACGCGTTCTCTCGGTTGAGCAGTGCTAATACCGGTACCGTCCCGCCGCCCGTCTCCCAGGGGCAGATTCGTCGAAGAAGTTGCGCAGGACAACGTCGACGTACAGGTCATCGCCAAGTGCCTGTCGGTCTGGTCTCCCGTTCACGGACGACGTTCGGCGGGACGGAACAAGGTACTTCGCGTGGCGCTAACTCCTGGTTTGCCAGACTCACTGGCCTGTCTTGTTGCTAGGCGGGCGGTCAGGGAGCTCAAGCAGACGACGGTGTTGGCCTGGTGTCACGTGCCGCCTTCACTGTCGGCTGTTTCCTTCGCATGGCCAGAAGGAGCAAGCCGGCCGCGCAGAACACCGCACCCGTCGTGACGTACAAGGCCAGCGGTGTCCAGCCCGCGTCCAACAGCCAGCCCGCCGTGGTGGGGGCGATGATGGCACCCACGCGGCCGACACTGATCGCCGCTCCCACACCCGTGGCCCGCAGTGGTGCCGGGTAGACGCTCGGGGTCAGGGCGTAGAGGCCGGCGATGCAGCCGTTGACCGCGACTCCGATGACGGCTCCGATACAGAAGGCCAGGACGAGTGTGTCGGTGGACGATGCGAAGGCCACGACGAGTGCTGCGGATACGAACAGGTAGGTACGCAGGACGCTGCCGAGCGCGTACCGCGCGGCGAGTGCGCCCAGGAGTGCGGTGCCGAAGACGCCGCCCAGGTTGAGCAGCGTGCCGCCGGTCAGGCTCTGTGTCGCGGACATCCCGGCCTGGACGAGCAGGGTTGGCGTCCAGCTCGTGACGAAGTAGAAGGCAGCCATGACGAGGAAGAAGGCACCCCACAGCACCAGGGTGGGGCGGCGGAGGTCTTGCGCCAGGAGGCGGCGGAACCCTTCTGCGGAGGTGAGCGTTGTCTGTTCCTTGTCCGGGAGAGTGGACAGGTTCGGCTGTCCCATGCGGCGGGCCAGCTCGTTGACACGGCTCAGGGCATTGGCGGGTCTCCTGTTGAGGAGGAAGTCGAGGGATTCCGGCAGGAGACGGAAGGCGAGAGGAATGACGACCAGGGTGGCGAGTCCGCCCGCCAGGAACACCGAGCGCCATCCGTAGCGGTCGATGAGGGCGACAGAAGAGACGCCGCCGATCGTCGCGCCCACGGCGTACCCGGTGGAGTTGAGGCTCACGGCCAGACCGCGCCAGCGGCGGGACGCGAACTCACCGGCGATGACGTTGCTGCAGGCGAGAACGGCGCCGATGCCGACACCGGTGAGCAAGCGCAGCGCCCCCAACTGCTGCCAGTTCTGACTGACCGAGGACAGCAGCATGCCCGCGGCAGCGAGGGCCAGGCCGGCCAGGATGACTGGCCGCCGGCCGATCCGGTCGGCCTGGGGAGCGATGAGCAGGGCGCCCAACGCCATGCCCGCCAGCCCGCTGCTCAGCAACAGCCCGAGAGTACCGGAGTCGAGGTGCCACTCGCCGGAGATCGTCTTCCCGGTGAAGGACATGACCAGCACGTCGAAACCGTCAAGGGTGTTGAGCAGCACGCAGATAGCAATCACACCCCACTGGAAACGGCTCATGGGCCCGTCGTCCAGGGCCTGCGTGAGGCGGGCGGTCACCGGACGGCCTGCGGGGCGGTGGGGCGGTGGGGACACTTCTCCATGGCAGCACTCCGTTGTCGACTGCGGGATGGCCGAACCGGCTCGTCGGCGCCGTGGGCGGCAGCCTCGGGTTCGGCAGTGGGAGCAGTCATCGTGCGAGTGGCGGTCTCGCGCGGCCAGGTGGTTTTCCGGATGCCGGGAAACAAGTGTTGCGGGCCGATGTCCTTCAGTGGTCGGGCGTGTCAAAAGCTCGCGAAATGGCGCGGCCGCATGAGCGGACCAGATCGGCGAGCGCTCCGACGGACGTGGACCCGTGCCGGACCACCACGGAGACAGCTGCGGTCCCCTCGCCGTCGTCGGTGGTGACGGGTGCGGCGATGGAGAGGGTGTCGGTGGACAGTTGCCGGTCGCTGACTGCGTAGCCGCACGTGCGTGCCTGGGCGAGGACCGCCCTGAGCCGGCCGCTGTCGGTGAGCGTGAACGGGGTGTGCCGGGGTATCGTCCGCGCGAGAGCCTCTTCCTGAACGGCTGCCGGTGCGTGAGCGAGCAGCACCAGTCCCGCCGCTGTCGTGGTGATGCCCAGCCGTCCTCCCACTCGTGTCAGTGTGGGCACGGCACAGCTCGGCGCGATGCGTTCGATGAAGACCACCTCGCTCGCGTCACGGACGGCGAGCTGGACGTTCTCACGGACGAGGGAGGAGAGGTCTTCCAGGTAAGGCAGTGCGCGCTCGCGCAGCCCCTGACTGCGCGGAGCCAAGGACGCGACCTCCCACAGCCGCAGCCCGATGCGGTAGCGGCCTTGCGCGTCGCGTTCCAGAGCACCCCATACGAGCAGGTCACCCAGCATGCGGTGCACGGTGGACACGGGCAGACCTGATCGCCGGGCCAGCTCGCTCAGGGACAGGTGAGGACGTTGTGCGCTGAAGGCACCGAGGATGCGCAGAGCCCGGCCGATGACGGGCCCTGTCGCGGTGGCGGCCGAGGTACCGGCTTCCTGCGGGGGAGCGGAGGGAGGCGCGCTGCGCAGGGCGTGACGGGTCAAGGCGTGAGTCCTTCCTCGCTGCCTGGACGTCCCGCGCTTCACCGACTCACGGGCCGTCGCTGAGTGCCTCGGCGTCCAGCGACGCGATTTTGCGGAGGACGTCGACGGCGAGCTTGCGTTCGTCACCGGGAAGCGCGTCGAGCAGTTGCTCGTTGACGGCCTCGGCCGGACGGATCAGGGAGTCGAGTAGTTGGGCTCCCTGATCGGTGAGGCTCAGCAGGGTCCGCCGACGGTCCTCCTCGTCGCGGACCTGACTGACGTAGTGCTGCTCGGTCAACCGGCGGACGATGTGGTTGACCGTCGAGCGGTCCAGTGAGGTGAAGTGCGCGAGGGTGCGCTGGTCGATGCCGGGGTCCCGGCTGAGGGTGTTGAGGACGGCGAACTGCTGGGAGGTGATCTCTCTGGACACGTGCCGGTACCACAGGGCGGTGTGCACCTGTTCCGCGCGTCGGATCAGGTGTCCGACGTAGTTGTGCAGTTCCAGTGCGTGCGCCACAGTCTTCCGTCCGTCTGTCGCCGGGGTGGTGCCGGCCGGGTGCCGGCCGGTGGGGGGAGTCTACGAGTGCCGGCACCACCTGGCGGCGAGCGGCGGTCAGCGGCCGCGGTGGCCGGGGCGCTGGTCGTAGGGGGTGGCACGGGAGCCGTCGACACCGACCTCCAGGCGACCGACCTTCTCGATGTCCAGGACCACGCGGTCTCCGTGGCTGAGCGGTCCCACTCCGGCCGGGGTGCCGGTCGCGATCACGTCGCCCGGGTGCAGGGTCATGACGGAGGAGGTGTAGGCGATCAGTTCGCGGACGCCGAAGATGAGGTCCGTCGTGTTGGTGCGCTGCCGGGTGGTGCCGCCGACGTCGCAGCGCAGGTCGAGGGCGTCCGGGTCCGGGATCTCGTCGGCGGTCACGATCCAGGGGCCGAGCGGGGTGAACGTGTCGAAGGACTTGCGGGTGGAGCGGTCCTCGCCGGAGCGGACGGTGATGTCCAGGACGCAGGTGTAGCCGAAGACGTGGTCCAGGGCTTCGTCCGTGCTCACGTGCGAGGCGGTGCGGCCGATGACGACGCCCAGTTCGCCTTCCTGGTCGGTGCGCTTGTCGGAGTAGGGGAGGAGGATGTCCTGGCCCGGGCCGATGACGGAGGAGTTCGCCTTGAGGAAGACGCCGAGGTCGGCGACCGAGGTGGTGTACTCCATCTCGGCCTTGTGGTCGAGGTAATTGACCGGTGCGCCGATGATCTTCCCGGGGCGGGGGAGCGGGGCCTCCAGGACCGCTTCGGCCAGGGGGATGCGGGGCCGGCCGACTGCTTCGAAACGGGCCGTCTCCCCGTCGGCGGCCGCCTCGACGTACCGCTGGAGCGCACCGGCGGGGCCGGCGGTGTCGGCTCCGGCGACCTGGTCGGTCACGTCGACGAGGTCGTCACCGACGATGAGTCCGAGGCGTCCCTTGTTGAACAGTGCCAGACGCATGCTGGCCTCCTTGTGGGTGTCGAGTGGGAGGGTCAGGCGCCGGGGTCGGCGTCTTCGGTGCGGTAGAGGCCGAGGGAGCGCATGACCGGCTCGTCGCTGTAGGAGAAGAGGACGGCGTCCGCGGAGGCCGAGGTGTTGACGTGCCTGTAGGAGGCCCAGCCGGGGACGGCGAAGGTGTCGTGCTCGGACCATTCCAGCCGCTCGCCGTCGACGATCGTGGCGCCCTCGCCGCGGACGACGTTGAAGATGGTCGACGCCGTGTGGCGGCGGCCGGTTCCCTCGAAGCCGGGGCGCAGCCGCTGGACGCGGCAGCCGATGGTGGGCATGACCGGTCCCCCGGTCCAGGGGTTGGTGTATTCCAGGACGACGCCGTCGACGTCGCTGCCGTCGGCCGTGTCGGCGATGGCGTCCAGGGCGCGCTCCGTCTCCTGCCAGGTGTACCGGGTGACGGGGGAGTTGGGGCCGTCCTGGGTGAGCCAGGCGGGGGTGAGCCGGCCGTGCAGGAACTGGCGGCTGCCGGCGTCGTCGGGCTTGGTCACGGGCTGGAGCCGCTGAGGGTACTGCTCGTAGAAGCCGGCTTCCAAGGCGTTGACCAGGGGGTAGTCGAGTGCGTCCAGCCAGATCATCGGCGCGTCGCCCTCGTGGGTGTGGTCGTGCCAGTGCCAGCCGGGAGTGAGCAGGAGGTCGCCGGGGGCCATGAAGACCCGCTCGCCGTTGACGGTGGTCCAGGCGCCGTCGCCTTCGAGGATGAAGCGGAAGGCGTTGGAGGTGTGCCGGTGTGCCTGTGCGGTCTCGCCGGGCAGGATGATCTGGAGCCCCGCGTAGAGGGTGTTGACCGTGGCCGGGGGGTCGGTCAGGCCGGGGTTGACGAGCATGAGGACCCGTCGTTCGGCCTCTTCCAGGGACAGGGTCCTGGAGAAGTGCAGCAGATGCGGGCGGAGTTCGCGCCAGTCCCAGCGGTAGGGGACGGCGCGGCTCTTGGGCTGGGCGGGGAACAGGTTGCCGTAGAAGCGCCACAGCGGGGCGGCTCCCAGGCCCTCCAGGTCCTTGTAGGCGAGTTCGTCGGTTGTCATGGTGTCCTCCTACGCGAGCCGGATCACAGGGCGGGAGCAGGTGCGGGGGTGGGGGTCCACACCCAGGAGATGTCGTCGAACGCCTCGGGGCCGCGCGACGAGAGGAGCATGTTGCGCAGAGTGGCTCCCATGCCTTCGAGGTGGCAGATCTCGCCGAAGCGGCGGGCGTTGGTCTGGATGAGAGTCGCCCGTTCTCGACGCCGGTCCGCGTATGCGGCGAAGGCTTCGGCGGGGTCCGCGCTCTGGCCGAGGGCCTGGCCGAGTGCCACGGCGTCCTCCAGCGCCTGGCAGGCGCCCTGCGCGAGGTACTGGAGCATGGGGTGGGCGGCGTCTCCGAGGAGGGCGATCCGGCCGTGCACCCAGGTGCTGATCGGGGCGCGGTCGTACAGCGGCCAGCGCCGGTCGCGGGAGACGAGCGGCAGCGCGTCGCGCACGGCCTCGCAGGCGTCGGCGAAGCGCTCCTCCAGCTCGGCCTCGGTGCCCCAGTCGTCGGAATCCGGCGTGTAGTGGTCGCTCTCGAACACGGCGACCTGGTTGTACAGCTCGCCGCGACGTACGGGGTATTGCACCAGGTGCATGCGCGGCCCGGCCCACACCATCACCGCTTCCGAGGCGGCGTGCTGGGACATCCGGCCGGTCATCTTCCCGGTGGGCAGGGCGCCGCGGAAGGCGACGTAGCGCGAGCAGACCGGTTCCCCGTCACCGACCAGTACCTGGCGCAGCCGGGAGTGCAGTCCGTCCGCGGCGACGACCGCGTCGGCGGTCAGCGGGGCGTGGCCCTCCGCGAAGTGCAGGTGTACCCCGGATCCGTCCTGGTCTGCCTCGGCGACGGTGTGTCCCGTGCGCAGCGTGACGGCGGGGTGCTCCTGACAGGCGGTCAGCAGTGCGGCGTGCAGGTCGGTGCGGTGGGTGACCAGGTACGGGTGCGCGAAGCGGTCGGTGTAGGCGGCGCTGCGCAGAGCGAGGGAGGTGACCTCGTCACCGGTCAGGGCATCCATCATGACCAGCCGGGGCGGGGCTACCGCGGATGCCCGGACGGCCGGCAGTACGCCGAGTTCGTCGAGGGCGAGGGAGGCGTTCGGGGCGAGCTGCAGGCCGGCCCCGATCTCGCCGAAGCGGGCGGCCCGCTCCACGAGCGTCACGCGATGGCCGGCGCGGGCAGTCGCCAGCGCGGCGGCCAGTCCGCCGATACCGCCTCCGACTACGGCGATGTGGAGTGGAGAGGTGAGGACGGGCATCTGGCCTCCAAAAGTCAGCTCGGGAGGACATCGGGAGCGGAGGCGGTCAGACCCGGCCTCCGATGGTCCGTACACCAATCATTGATGTACGGACTATATTCGTAGGGTGTTTCCCCCGTGTCAATGGTTCATGGACAAACTCTCTCGGCCGCTGGTCAGCACGCGGCGGAGACGCTGTCCACCTCCAGGGCGGTGCCGGTGCGGGCGGTGATGTCCTCGACGGTGACGCCGGGTGCGGTCTCGACCAGGGTGAGGCCGTGGGGGGTGACGTCGAGGACGCCGAGGTCGGTGATGATCCGGTGGATGCACTGCTCGCCGGTGAGGGGAAGGGTGCATTCGTCGACGATCTTGGGGGTGCCGTCCTTGGCGGTGTGTTCCATGAGGACGATGACGCGGCGGGCGCCGTGGACGAGGTCCATGGCACCGCCCATTCCCTTGACCATCTTGCCGGGGATCATCCAGTTGGCCAGGTCACCGCGGGCGGAGACCTGCATGGCGCCGAGCACGGCGGTGTCGATGTGGCCGCCCCGGATCATGCCGAAGGAGAGCGCCGAGTCGAAGAAGGAAGCGCCGGGCAGGACGGTGACCGTTTCCTTGCCGGCGTTGATCAGGTCGGGGTCGACTTCGTCCTCGGTGGGGTAGGGGCCGGTGCCGAGGATGCCGTTCTCGGAATGGAGGACGACGTGGACGCCGCGCGGGAGGTGTCCGGGGATCAGGGTGGGCAGGCCGATGCCCAGGTTGACGTAGGAGCCGTCGGTGAGTTCGGCGGCGGCGCGGGCGGCCATCTGCTCGCGGGTCCAGCTCATGGGCGTACGGTCCTCTTCTCTATGGGCTTGTCGGCGGCCTGGCCCGCGGTGAGCGCCACGACCCGCTGAACGTAGATCCCGGGCACGTGGACCTCATCGGGTCGGAGTTCGCCCGGTTCGACGAGTTCCTCGACCTCGGCGACGGTGACGCGGCCGGCCATGGCGGCGAGGGGGTTGAAGTTGGCGGCGGCCCGGCGGAAGACGAGATTGCCGTGGTGGTCGCCGCGCCAGGCCCGGACGAGGGCGAAGTCGGTGGTGATGCCGTGCTCCAGGACGTACGGGCGGCCGGCGAAGTCGCGAGTCTCCTTGGGCGGGGAGGCGACGGCCACGGTGCCGTCGGGCGCGTAGCGCCACGGCAGCCCGCCGTTCGCGACCTGGGTGCCGACGCCGGCCGGGGTGTAGAAGGCGGGGATGCCCGCGCCGCCGGCGCGCAGCCGCTCGGCGAGGGTGCCCTGCGGGGTCAGTTCCACTTCCAGTTCTCCGCCGAGGTACTGGCGGGCGAACTCCTTGTTCTCACCGACGTAGGAGCCGGTCACTCGGGCGATGCGGCCCGCGGAGAGCAGGATGCCGAGTCCCCGGCCGTCGACGCCGCAGTTGTTCGAGACGACTTTCAGGCCGTTCGTGCCCCGTTCGTACAGGGCGCGGACCAGGACTTCGGGGACGCCGCCGAGGCCGAAGCCGCCGACGGCGAGCGAGGCGCCGTCGGGGATGTCGGCGACCGCTTCGGCGGCGCCGGCGCGGACCTTGTTCACGTGCGGACTGCCTTTCGGTTCGGGGCGCCGGGCAGGACGGTGGACCAGCCGCCGTCCACGACCAGGTTGGCGCCGGTGATGTAGGCGGCCTCGTCGGAGGCCAGGAAGACGGCCGCGTTGACGACGTCGTCGGGGTGGCCCAGCCGCCCGAGCGGGATGTGGCCGGAGATGTCGCTCATCGGGTGGTCGTCGGCGAGCAGGTTGTCGCGCGAGCCCTTGGTGTCGATCATCCCGGGGCTCACGCAGTTCACCCGGACGCCGTGCGGTGCTCCCTCGGCGGCGAGTTGGCGGGTGAGCGCGATGACGGCGCCCTTCGACGCCGAATGGGCCGTCCGGTGGTTGGTGAGGGAACCGGTGAGTCCCGCGGTCGAGCCGACGGTCAGGACGCAGCCGAGGCTGCGCACCAGGTGTGGCCAGGCCGCCCGCACGGTCAGCCACACCGAGTCCAGCTCGGCCCGCATGGTGAACGCGAAGTCCTCGCACGGCCGGCCGTCGATCGGGCCGAACCGCACGGCGCCCGCGTTGGCATACACGATGTCGACGCCGCCGAACGCGTCCACCGCCTCGTCCACCCAGGCACGGACGGACTGCTCGTCGGTGACGTCGAGCGGGCCGGGGGTGAGGGCGGTGCCGCCCTCGCGGGCGATGAGGCGCTGGGTCTCGACGGCTTCCTCGTGCAGCAGGTCACCGCCGACCACGAGGGCGCCCTCGGCGGCGAACCGCAGCGCGGCGGCCCGGCCCTGGCCGCGCGCGGTCCCGGAGATCAGCGCCACCTTGCCTTCCAGCCGCTTCACTGCGCTCCCTCCCGCAGGGCGTCGGAGACGGACTTGACGCCGCCGTGCGCGGTCATGCCGCCGTCCACCGGGATCTCCGCGCCGCTGATGAACGACGCGTCGTCGGACAGCAGGAACACGACCAGCGGCGCCACCTCGCCGACGGAGCCGGTGCGGCCCAGCGGCGTCTCCTTGATGTTGGCCTCGCGGAAGGCGGGCGCGGCGGAGGCGGTCATCTCCGTCTCGATGTAGCCGGGGTGGATCGTGTTGACGCGGATGCCGCGCGGGCCCAGCTCCAGGGCGGCGGTCTTCGACAGGCCGCGCAGCGCCCACTTGCTGGTCGTGTAGGCGACCGGGTAGTGCGCGGTGAGGGCCGCCGAGGAGCCGACGTTGACGACCGAGGAACCGGGCGGCATGAGCGGGGCAAGGTGCTGGATGCCGAGGAGCGGGCCGGTGACGTTGACCGCGTGGACGCGGGTCATGTCCTCGGGGCGTACGTCGCCGAGGCGGGCCCGCCAGGTGATGCCGGCGTTGTTGACGAGGCCGTGCACCTGCCCGTACGCCTCCCGCAGCTCGGCGGCGAGTGCGGCCCAGTCCTGCTCGCGGGTGACGTCCAGGCGCCGGCAGCCCGGCGCTTCGGTGGCGTCGGTGGCGATGACCCGGGCGCCCTCGCGGGTGAGGGCCTCGGCCTCGGCGGCGCCCTGGCCGCGGGCGGCGCCGGTGACGACGACGACCTTGCCGAGCAGCCTCTTGGGGTGCAGGTCGCTCATGGCCGCTCCCGGGAGCGGCGCCGGCCGACGGGCAGCGGGACGGGCTCGACGCCGGGGACGACGGTGTTGGTGAGGGTGCCGAGGCCCTCGACGGTGAGGGCGACGGTGTCACCGGGCTTCAGCGGGGGTGGGGTCTGCCCGCCGCGCAGGCCCCAGAGTTCGGCGAGGCAGCCGCCGTTGCCGCAGGTGCCCGAGCCGAGGACGTCACCGGGGACGACGCGGGTGCCGCGGGAGGCGTAGGCGGTCATCTCCTCGAACGTCCAGCTCATGTTGGACAGCAGGTCCTCGCCGACCTTCTCGCCGTTGACCTCGGCGGTCAGGGCCAGGCGCAGGAATCCTTCGCAGTCCCGGTAGGGCTCCAGCTCGTCGGCGGTGACCAGGTACGGGCCGAGGGTGGTGGCGGTGTCCTTGCCCTTGCACGGGCCAAGGCCCACCTTCATCTCCGCGCCCTGGAGGTCCCGCGCGGACCAGTCGTTGAAGACGGTGTAGCCGACGATGTGGTCGCGGGCCTGTTCGGCGGTGAGGTCGCGGCCCTCCCGGCCGACCACGGCGCCCACTTCGAGTTCGAAGTCGAGCACGGCCGAACCGGGGGGTACGGGGATGTCGTCCCCGGGGCCGTAGATCGCATGCGGGTTGGTGAAGTAGAAGGTCGGGGCCGCGTACCACTGCTCGGGAACGCCGCCGGTGCCCTCCACGGACCGGCGCACCCCTTCCACGTGCTCCTCGAAGGTCACGAAGTCCCGCACGGACGCGGGCTGCAGCGGAGGCAGCAACCGGACCTGGGAGACATGCGGGCCCGGGGGGACGTCCAGGGCCGCGGCGCCGGCGGCGAGCAACCCGGGGAGCCCGTCGGTCCGCTGGATCAGTGCGGTGAGCGAGGTGACGCCCGGCAGGGGGAAGAGGGTGCCGTCCTCTTCCACGACGGCCACCCGGTGGTGGTGTCGGTGTTCGTATGCGGCGAAACGCATGGTGCGGCTCCAGCGGAGTGTGATCAGGAGAGTGGGATGCGCATGAGGTCGTGGCCCATGGTGAGGCGGCCCCGGTAGCCGGCCGCGCGGGCGGAAGCACGGGCCGCCGCGGCCCACTCGCGGTCGGGGAACTGGGCCGGGTCGGCCGGCGCGAGGTGGCTGAGGACTACTCGGCGCGCCTCCGCGGCGGCGGCGACGGCGCCCACCTCGGCGACGTCGGTGTGCACCTCGCGCATGTGGTCGACGAGGGGGGCGGGCATGCCCTGCCCCTCGAACCACGCGACGTCGACGGCCTCGTGGACCAGCAGGTCGCAGCCGCGGGCCAGCGCGATCAGGTCGTCGCTGCGGCTGGTGTCGCCGGAGAAGACGACGGAACCGTCCGCGGTGTCGAACCGGTACGCGTACGAGGGGGACATGTTGCCGTGCGGGACCCTGGTCGCCGTCACCTTCACGGTGGCGGTCTCCAGGACGGTCACCACCGTCCCGGGCCGCGCCGACAGCTCGGTCACGTCGAGCACGGACACGGGGTCGATGCCGAAGCCCCCGGCGACGAAGGCGTTGGTGGAGGCGGCGAAGGTGGCGTTCGCACGCCGGGTGGTCTCGGCGATGCCGGGCGCGGGCTGCCCGGGGGTGACGGGACCCGAGGTGACCGTGTCGCTCGGTCCAGGACCCCACACCCGCACCGTGCCGCCGAACCCCGGCTGGGGCGGCATGACGCCGGCGCACAGCAGCGGGAAGTCGAAGTAGTCCACGATGTGGTCGGCGTGCAGGTGGGTGAGGAAGATCCCCTTGAGCGCCGGCATCGACAGTCCCGCCCGCAGGTACTGGGTCACGGCGCCCCGACCGCAGTCCACCAGGTAGGTGTCGGTGCCGACGGTCACGGCGGAGGCGATGCCCATGCGCTCGCCGTACGGCGGGGGGCCGCCCGCCGTGCCCAGCAGGTGCACGACCGTGCCCTTTCCCGGCCGGGACTTGTCGCGTGGCTCGGCGCGGGGCGCGGCGGCGGCCTGCGGGGTGACGGCGAGCGCGGTGGCGGCCGCGCCGCCGGCCAGCAGGCCGCGACGGGACAGCGGGGTCGTGCGAGGGGTCATCGGGGCGGTTCCTTCGATCGTCGTTGATGCGGGAGCCGTTGGGGTGAGGAAGGGGGCGAGCGGGGCCGGGGACGCGGCGGCGGGAGTCAGGGCGCGGACGCCGACGCCGCGTCCCCGGCGTACGGGGAGCGGGTCAGACCGGCGGGGCGACGAACACGCCGCGGTCGGGGTCGTTGAAGGACTCCTTGGCGACGAGTTCGTTCATGGGGTTGGCGGTGCCCCACTGGTCGGTGACCTCGGGCTGGGAGAAGTCGTAGACGTGGGGGTGCCAGGTGTCCTCGTCCAGGTTCTCCAGCTCGGTGGTGTACTCCACCGTGTTGCCGTGCGGGTCGAGGAAGTACGTGAAGGTGTTGTCGCCCGCCATGTGCCGGCCCGGGCCCCAGATCTTCTTGAAGCCCGCGCGGATGACGCGCCCGGAACCGCGCATGTACTCGTCGATGCCGCGCATCTCGAAGGAGACGTGGTGCAGGGCGGTGTGCGGGCCCTGCGCGATGGCCATGGAGTGGTGCTGGTTGCTGATCCGCATGAAGTGCATGACCTCGCCCATGTGCGGCGAGCTGAGCGTGTCGGAGAGGGCGAAGCCGAGGTGGCGCTCGTACCACTCGCGGGTGCGGTTCAGGTCGGGGCTGTTGAGGACGACGTGGGAGAGCTTGACCGGGATGGACTCCTTCTCCTCGATCCTGCGGTGCTGCCGGACCTCGACGTCGGCGGAGACCTCGATGGTGCGTCCGTCGACGTCGAAGAAGCGGAAGCCGTAGCCGCCGCCGGGGGTGTCGACCTTGCCCGGCTGGGAGATCAACTGCACGCCGCCCGCGAGGAGTTGCTCGGCGAGGGTGTCGACGTCCGCGGCGGACGCGGCACCGTAGGAGACGAGGTCGAGGCGCTTCTCCTCGGCCTTGCGGAGCCGGACGACGTACTGCTCGGGGGAGCCCTCGGCGGCCAGGAAGGAGATGCCGGAGTCCTCGGCGACCTTGGTCAGGCCCCAGACGCCGGAGTAGAAGTCGAGCTGCTTGTCGTAGTCGGGCACGGCGAGGTCGACGTGCCGCAGGTGGGTGAGCAGGCGCATGATGATCAGTCCTTCCGGAGGAGGGCGGCGGCGTTGCCGCCCCGGACGGCGTGGAAGTCGGCGTCGGACAGGTCCGCGGCGCGCAGGGCGGCGACCGGGTCCTCGGTGCCCATGTCGAAGGGGAAGTCGGAGCCGAGCAGGACGCGGTCCGCTCCGGCGACCCGGATCAGCTCGCGCAGGACGTGCGGGTCGTGGACGAGCGAGTCGAAGTACAGCCGCTTCAGGTAGCTGCTGGGCGGGTGCGCGCAGCCCGCGCCCGCGTCGGAGCGGGCCGACCAGGCGTGGTCGGAGCGGCCGATGTGGGTGGGCAGGTACCCGCCGCCGTGCGCGGCGATCAGCGTCAGCCCCGGGTGGCGGTCGAGCACCCCGGAGAAGATCAGGTGGGACAGCGCGACGGCGTTCTCGGTGGGCTGTCCGACGGTGTTGGACAGGTACCACCGGTCCAGCCGCTCGTCCAGGGTGCAGCCGAAGGGGTGCAGGAAGACGAGCGCGCCGGTTTCCCCGGCCCGGGACCAGAAGGGCTCGTAGGCCGGGTCGGACAGCTCCCGGCCGGGGGCGTGACTGGAGATCTCCACCCCGGCCAGGCCCTGTTCCAGGGCGTGGTCCAGGGCGCGGACCGCCTGTTCCGGGTGTTGGAGCGGGGCCAGGCCGAGTCCGCGCAGCCGCTCGGGGGAGGCCGAACAGTGCGCGGCCGTGGCCTCGTTGGCGAGCCGGTACAGCTTCTCGGCGGTGTCCTCGTCGGCCCAGTAGTGGTAGTGCGAGGGGGAGGGGCTGACCAGCTGCACGTCCACGCCCTGGGCGTCCATCGCGGCCAGGCGCACGGCGGCGTCGGTCAGCCGCGGGATGCGCTCGCGGACCATGGGGCCGCTGACGGCGAGGGCGGCGGGGCCGTTGCGGCGGGCGTCCAGCTCCTTGGCCTCGGCGTGGCCGGGCAGGCCGGCGACGAGCGCCTCGACCTCGGGCAGCAGGACATGGGCGTGCACGTCGATGGTGGGCGCGTTCGCCGCGGTCACGGCGGTGGGCGCGTTCTCGGCGGTCACGGCAACTCCCGGAGCAGGGTCATGGTGCGGCCCATCAGGCCGGGCACATCCGCGTCGCGCACCCCGTCGAGCTGCCACTGCCCGATCTGTACGGACGCCTCCACGACCGGGCGGACGCGGGTGATCCGCCGCTCGTAGTACGCCTGGAACAGCGCGTCGTCCCAGTCGTCGGTCCCGGTCAGCATCTGCGCGAGCACCCAGGCGTCCTCCAGGGACAGTGCGGCGCCCTGGGCGAGGGTGGGCGGGCAGCAGTGTGCGGCGTCGCCGACGAGGACGACCCGGCCGCGGTGCCAGGAGCCCTCGACCAGCAGCCGGTCGAACCAGGTGTAGTTGACCTTCGCCGGGTCGGTGATGTGCTCGGTGATCTCCGGCCAGTGGCCGCCGTAGGAGGAGGTCAGGCGCCGCATCTCGTCGGCGTACGACTCCGGCGGGATCGACGCGCGGTCACGGTTGGCCTCTACGACGTACGCGTACAGGGTGGTCTCGCTGGTGGGGCAGTAGCCGGCGATGTAGGCCGGGCCGCCGTATGCGAGGTCGGTACGGACGACGCCCGCCGGACGCGGGGCGGCGATGCGCCAGATGGCCATGCCGGTCGGTTCCGGCTTGTTGGTGATGCCGATCGCGGCGCGGGTGGCGGAGCCGAGGCCGTCGGCGGCGACCACGAGGTCGTAGCGGTGCTCGGTGCCGTCGCTGAGGCGCACGGCGACGCCGTCGGCGTCCTGGTCCAGGATCTCGGCGGTGGTGCCGAGGCGGACGGTGGCGCCGCCGGCGCGCACGGCGTCGATGAGGATCTGCTGGAGCCGGGGGCGCTGCATGCCGACGGTGGCGGGCAGGTCGTCGCCGCCGGTGCGCAGGTCGTCCTGGGCGTGCAGGACGGTGCCGTCGGGGGCGGTGATGCCGACCGAGCCGAAGCCGTATCCGGATGCCTCCACCTGCTGCCAGACGCCCAGTTCGCGCAGCACGCGCAGGGCGTTGCCCTGGAGGGTGATGCCGGAACCGGCCGTGGCGTTCCAGTCGTCCTTGGCCTCGATCAGGTCCACCGCGTACCCGGCGCGGCGCAGCAGGATCGTGACGGCATTGCCGGCCGCGCCCCCGCCGATCACCAGGACTTTACGGGCTTTGCTCATGGGGAACTCCCTTGTTCCGCTGGTTACTTGACGGCGATCGGGTTGACGGGTGAGCCGACGGCCCCGGTGATGGGCAGGGGTGCGGCGGTGAGCCAGAAGGCGTACTCCCCGTCGGCCGCGCAGTCCTCGGCCAGGGCGTCCAAGTCCCACATCTCGCCGATCAGCAGGCCGATGTGGGGGATGGCGACCTGGTGCAGCGGCTGGAAGGCGTGCTCGAACTCATTCGGGCGGACCTCGAAGCCCCAGGTGTCGGTGGCGATCGCGGCGATCTCGCTGCCGTGCAGCCAGCCCGCCGTGGTGAACGACAGCCCGGGCGCGGGCCCGCCGGCGTAGTCGCCCCATCCGTCGCGGCGCACCCGGGCGAGCTGGCCGGTGCGGACGAGGACGATGTCGCCGCGCCCCACCCGCACACCGTGCGCCTCGGCGGTCGCGGCCAGGTGCTCCTCGGTGATCGCGAAGCCGTCCGGCAGCTCACCGTCGTCACCGACGACCCGGCCGACGTCCAGGAGCACTCCGCGTCCGGCGACGTGCGGGGCCATGTGCTCAATGCCGGTGACCTGGTCGCCGTCGGAGGTGACGACCTGCTCGGCCGGGCGCCCGTTCCACGCCTTGCCGTGGTCGAAGATGTGGCCGAGCCCGTCCCACTGGGTGGAGCACTGCAGCGGCATCGCTATGACGTCGTCGGCGCCGCCGATGCCGTGCGGCAGGCCCTGGTTGCCGAGGGCCGCGTCCGTGCCGGTGTCCAGCATGGTGTGCACCGGATTGGTGCGCTTGCGCCAGCCCTTCTGCGGGCCGTCGATGTCGAAGCGCTGGGACAGGGAGAAACTAGTACCCCGCCGTATCAGGGCGGCGCCCTCGCGGCGCTTGGCCTCGTCGAGGAAGTTGAGCGTGCCGAGCACGTCGTCCGCGCCCCAGCGGCCCCAGTTCGAGCACGCCTTCGCGGTCCGGGCGATCGACCCCTCGGGGTCCGTGCGGTCCAGCGTCATCGGGCCGCCTCCGCCACGCACCGGGTGTGCTGGGCGCCGAGCCCGGTGATGGAGGCGTCCATGACGTCGCCGTCGCGCAGCAGCCGGCCCCAGTGCATGCCGTTGCCGGCCGGGGAGCCGGTGAGCACCAGGTCGCCGGGGAGCAGTCGGGCGGTCTGCGAGGCGTAGGAGACCATCCGCGCCACGTCGAAGATCATGTCCTTGGTCGACTCGTCCTGCATGGTCTCGCCGTTTAGCTTCAGCGTCAGACGCAGGTCGTCCGTGTCCCCGACCGAGGCGGCGGGCACGATCCAGGGTCCGAGCGGCGTGAAGCCCGGGGCGTTCTTGCTGCGCAGCCAGTCGGTGCCGATCTGCGGCATGTCCCGGCGGAAGACGGTGGCCCGGTCGGTCAGGTCGTTGGCGATCGTGTAGCCCGCGACGTGGTCCAGGGCTTCCTCGACGGACACCTGGTAGGCCGGGCGGCCGATCACCGCGGCCAGTTCCAGTTCCCAGTCGGGCTTCTCGGCCCACGCGGGCAGCGCGACGTCGTCGTACGGGCCGGTGATCGCGCTGGGCAGGCCGATGAACACGTACGGCAGGTCCTCGGCCGCCCGCCGGTCCATGATCTCCGCGGCCTCCGCGCGCCGCTCCGCCTCCGGCCGCTCGTCACCCGGCGCGCGGTGCGCGACGTGCAGGTCGATGACGTGCTGCCGGTAGTTGGCGCCGGACTGGAACACCTGGCGCGGCTCGACCGGTGCGTGCACCCGGAAGTCCGCCAGGGGCGCGCGTCGTGGCGCGCTGTCGCCGGCCAGGGCCGTCAACCGGGGCAGCACCGCCTCCCAGTCGTTCAGGAGGTCCCGCACGCTCAGGTCGGCGTCGTCCAGGGCGTCCCGCAGGTCGATCACCTGGGCGTCGGAGGTGACGAGAGCGGGGAAAGCGGCCCCGTCGAGGGCCGAAAGGGTGGCGAGGGCGAAGGGTCCGGCGAAGAGGGCGGACGCGGCTTCAGGTTTCACAGACATGTCCTCCTGATTGCGATGGCACTAATCTGGACTCGCCACCCGCGATCAGGGAAATAGATTCCGTGGATGACAGTCATCCATGAGTAGAATTTCCGCAGGTCATCGCCGAACAACGAGAAAAGTCGCCGTGAATCTCAGTCGCCTGGACCTCAACCTCGTCGTCGCCCTGCGCGCTCTCCTCGAAGAGCGCAACGTCACCCGCGCCGGACAGCGCGTCGGCCTCAGCCAGCCGGCGATGAGCGCGGCGCTCTCCCGCCTGCGCCGGCACTTCGACGACGACCTGCTGGCCCGGGTCGGCGGCCACTACGAACTCACCGCCCTCGGGCAGGTCCTCCTCGACCGCGCGTCCACCGCCTACGACCTGCTGGAACGTCTCTTCGCCAGCCAGGCGGACTTCGACCCGGTCAAGGAGAGCCGTGAGTTCAAGCTGGTGGCGTCCGACTACGCGGTCGCCGTCTTCGGCGCCGAACTCGCCCGGGTCGTGCATCAGGAGGCCCCCGGCATCCGGCTGCGCTTCGCCCAGACGCCGACCACCGTGGTGGACGCCACGGACACCCTGCTGAGCACCACAGACGGCCTGCTCATGCCGCACGGTGTCATCAGCGACTTCCCCGCCACCGACCTCTACCAGGACCGGTGGGTCTTCCTCGTCGCCGACGACCACCCGAGCGTCGACGACCGGCTGACCCGGGAGGACCTGGCCCGGCTGCCCTGGGTCACCTACCAGCGCACTTACGACGCCCCGGCCGTCCGACAGCTCGGCATGCTGGGCATCGAGCCCCGCGTCGAAGTCTCCGTCGACAGCTTCCAGATCATGCCGCTGCTGGTCAGCGGAACCCGGCGCATCGCCCTCATCCAGGCCCGCCTCGCCCGGCTCCTCGCCCCGCTCGCCGCCGTGCGCGTGGTGGAGCCGCCCTACGAGGCGGTGCCGCTGCGGGAGGCGTTGTGGTGGCACCCCGTGCACACTCACGACGCGGCGCACATCTGGCTGCGCGAGACCGCCGCCCGGGTCGGCAGGCGGCTGGCCGACGTGCCCGGGGGATGAGCGAGGCCCCGCACGTCAACGAAGGGCCCTATTCACGTCACGGATGGAATCCATCCGTAACGTGAATGACGGTGGGGGTGGGCAGGGCAGCCCGGCAGGACGCATGCTCGGACGGGGCCCGTGGGTGCGCTCTCGCTCGACGTCTCTCTCCGACAGCCGGAGATGATCATCGTCTCCGCGGTCGACCCTCCCGTACCGTCGGCCGGAGTTTCGCCGTGCTCGTCTTCCATGCCGTACCCGTCATCGCTCCCGCACACGTTCCCCACGGCCCCGAGCCGACCCCGTCAGCGCGCGGGAGCCGCCAGCGTCGACCGGCGTACGACCAGTTCGGGTTGCAGCACGACGTGGCGGTGCGTGTGCCTGACTCCGTGGGCCGTGTCCTCGATGAGCAGTCGGCCGGCCTGCCGCCCCATGGCGGATGCCGGTCGTCGCACCGAGGTGAGCGGTACCACGGCGGACGCGGCGAATTCGATGTCGTCGTATCCCACCACAGCGATGTCGTCCGGCACTCTCAGGCCGGCCTCGTACAGGGCCTGCAGGACACCGAGGGCGAGCAGGTCGTTGGCGCAGAAGACGGCGGTGGGCCGCTCGGGCAGGCCGAGGATGCGGTGCCCGGCGTCCTTGCCGGCCGTCACGGTGAGGGTGTCGCAGGACAGTTCTCTCAGCGCGGTGGACGGCAGGCCGGACTCGCCGATCGCGGTGAGGGCGCCGCGGCGGCGGTCCCTCACCTGCTGGAGGCGGTCGGGGCCGCTGACGTAGGCGAGGGAGCGGTGGCCCCGTTCGAGCAGGTGCCGTACCGCGGCCCGTCCGCCCACCACGTCGTCGATGCCGGCGGAGCATGCCGCGGGCTGGGGCGCGTACTGGTCGGCCACGACGAAGGGCACGGCGTTACGGCGGAAGGCCGCGACGGTGCGCCCGACTCCTTCGCCGGAGGCCAGCACGGCACCGCGGACCTGGTGCGAAGTGATCAGCGACAGGTGACGTGCCGCCTCTGCCGGATCGTGGGCGCCCGTGCAGACCATGACGCCGAGGTCCGCCTCACGGGCGGCCTGTTCCACCCCGGAGGCGAGCGCGGTGAAGAACGGGTTCGCCATGTCAAGCACCATGACGGCGATCACCCGGGAGGCCCAGCCGCGCAACTGCCGGGCGCCCTCGGCCCGGACGTATCCGAGGGAGTCGATCACTTCCAGGACACGCGAGCGCGTTTCCTCGGACACGATCTCGGGCCGGTTGAGGACGTTGGAGACGGTACCGAGCGAGACGCCTGCCTCCCGCGCCACATCCTTGATGCCGACCCGAGGACGTGGGCGGCCGACAGGTCCGGCCACCGCCGTCGCTCCGCCGGTGCCACGTTCGCGCTGAGCTGGGGGAGTGGCAGTCGGTCGCCGGTCCACGGCCTAGCGTCCCTGCGGAGCGCCGGTGGTGGAGCGCACCACCAGACGGGGGGTCATCGTGGTCTGCATGGCTCTGTCCCTTCGGCTTTCGACGCGCTCGACGAGCATCCGGGCGGCGGCGGAGCCCATGGTGTGTCCCGCCTGGTCCACGCTGGTCAGTTGCACGGGGGCCAGGGCGGCGAGCGCGGTGTTGTTGTAGCCGACGAGCGACAGGTCCCGGGGGATGCGCAGGCCGAGTTCGTGCGCGGCGCGATAGACGCCCAGTGCGGCGACGTCCGCACCGGTCATCACGGCGGTCGGCGGACGGTCGGCCGTCAGCAGCGTCATGCCCGCCTTGAAGCCGCCGTCGTCGGAATAGGCGGTGTGGTGGACCCGCGCGAACCGGGCGAGTCCGTGCCGTTGCATCGCGTGCAGATAGCCCTCGCTCAGCACGGCCTCCGGTGTGCGCTTCCACTTGTTGGCCCGGGTGCCCGGAGCCGAGACCAGGGCGATGTCACGGTGGCCGAGCGAGACCAGGTGATCCACCACCAGACCGGCGCCGAGGTCGTCGGCGTCGACGACCGAGTCGTAGGTGTCGGAGGCGTCGTGGTGCCCGATGACCACGGTCGGCGTCGAAGCGGCCGTGTCCAGCACCTCCGCGCGCGGTGTCCCCGGGGCGATGAGGATCAGTCCGTCCATCTGCCGGTCCACCAGAGAACGGATGGTCCGGGCCTGTTCCTCGGGGTCGAAGCCGGCCGCGCCGATCAGCACCGTGTAGTCGGTGTGGCGGAGTTCGTCCCGGATGCCGTCGAGGATGTCGGCGAAGAACGCGTTGCGGACGTTGTCCAGCAGTACGCCGATGGTGTAGGTCCGGCCGCGCATCCCTCGCGCCGCCGCGTGCGGACGGTAGCCCAGGTCGGCGATGGCCGCCTGGACCTTCTCCCGCATGGCCTCGCTCACGCCGTAGGCATTGCGCATCACCTTGGAGACGGCGGCCGTGGACACCCCGGCGTGCCGGGCGACATCGGTGATGGTCACGCGCTTGTTCGGCTTGGCTGCGGAAGCCCCGTCCATGGTCCACTTCCCGAAGTGAGTAGTCGTAGGTTCGTCGTAGGTATAACGGTCTACACGCTACTCCCCGCTATCCGTCAAGCCCTTCGTTGATCACCACGGTGTTACCTGCTTGTGTCTTGACGGTGGCGGGGGAGCGGTGCAGGGTGTTGCCCACTCGCTGTGAAGAACGTTTTACACGGCTCTGCCGGGTCGCTGCCCGCGTGCTGCCGGGCCCCGCACTTCGCCCCTGGCGCTGTTTCCCGCACCTCGCCCCGCTCGTCATGATCCTTGGGAGTCCTCCGTGCCCCTTCGTACCTCCCGCGCCCGTCGTGCGCGACTGAGCCTGCTCACCGCCGGCACCGCCTCGCTCGCGCTGCTCGCCACCGCGTGCGGCGGCAGCGGGGCCGGCGGCTCCTCCTCCGCCCCCGAGAACTTCGACTACCTGAGCGTCACCGAGAACACCACCGTGAAGACGGCGCTGACCACCATGTCCAAGGACGCCTGCAAGGCCGCGAACGACGCCCTGCCGCTGAAGGTGGAGACCGTTCCGCAGGCGAGCCTGGACCAGAAGCTCCAGTTGCTGGCCGGCCAGGACGCGCTGCCGGTCCAGTTCGCGGCGGGCAACGCCCCGGCGCTCACCCAGCAGCTGGCCAAGTCCGGCAAGGTCGCGGACCTGGAGGCGAAGCTCAAGGAGCTGGGCGTTCTCGACCAGCTGGAGCCGGCCGCCGTCTCCACCATCAAGGCCCTGTACGGCGGGGAACTCCAGGTCCTGCCGTACGAGTACAACATCGAGGGCATCTTCTACAACAAGAAGGTCTTCGCGGACAACGGGATCAAGGTGCCGGGCACCTGGGAGGAGCTGGTGTCGGCCGCGGCGAAGCTGGAGGCGAAGGGCGTCCAGCCGTTCTCCGCCTCCGGTCAGCAGGGCTGGCCGCTCACCCGTCTCATCAGCGGCTACCTCTACCGCAGCCTCGGCCCCGATGCCCTGCAGAAGGTGGCGGACGGCAAGGCGAAGCTGACCGACCCGGAGTACGTGAAGGCCGCCGAGGAGGTCGCGGCCCTCGGCAGGAAGGGCTACTTCGGCAAGGGCGTCGGCTCCATCGACTACGACACGGCGATGAACCAGTTCCTCACCGGCAAGGCCGCCATGTTCTACATGGGCAGCTGGGCACTGGCGAACATCTCCGACGACAAGCAGAACAAGATCGGCGCGGAGAACACCGGCTTCATGCCCTTCCCGGCTGTCACCGGGGGCAAGGGCTCCGTCGACCAGTACCCGTCCAACGTCGGCCTGGGCATCACCTTCGCCTCGAAGTCCTTCGACAAGAACACGGGCGACTGGGTCTCCTGCATCGCGAAGAACTACGGCTCCACCGCGCTGAAGGACCACGGCTCGATCTCCGGCTTCAAGGTGAACACGGAGGTGAAGGACGCCAACGAGGTCACCACCCAGGTCCGCGACACCATCAGCTCCTCGAAGCGGAACGTGCTGTGGTTCGAGGCACTGTTCAGCACCAAGGCCACCACCGTCAGCCAGCAGAACGCGGCGGGTCTGGTCAGCGGCAGCACGAGCCCCGAGCAGTTCATGCAGACCGTTCAGGACGCGCTGGCCGCCCAGTGACCGGCCGGGGACGGCCCGCTCGCTCCTGCCCGCCCCGCCGCGCGCGGGCCGTCCCCGTCCCTCCGAAGAAAGTGGACACCACCCATGCACCGCGTACTCGGTGACCGCAGGGCCATCGCGCTCCTGCTCGGTCCCGCCCTCCTCGTCTACTCCCTGATCATGCTGGTCCCGATGGTGTGGTCGCTCGGGTACTCCTTCACCAAGGGCAACACGATCAACGGCTTCACCGGCAACGGTGTCGCCAACTTCTCCCGCCTCCTGGACGACCCGGCCGTCCACGACGCCCTGTGGTTCACCCTGAAGTACGCCGTCGTCGTCACTGCCGGGCAGGTGGCCGCCGGGTATCTCCTGGCGCTCCTCTACGTCTTCTTCCTCAAGCGCGCCTCGGCGCTCGTCCGCACCCTGGTGTTCTTCCCGGTCGTGCTGCCCACCGTCGCGGTCGGCCTGCTCTTCCAGAAGTTCTTCCAGGTCGCCCCGCAGACCGGGCCGGTCAACTCCCTTCTCAACGCCGTCGGCATCGACTCGATCGACTTCTTCGGCAGCGCCGGCAGCGCCTTCTGGGTCCTGATCGCCATGGACATCTGGCGCTCCATGGGCTTCTACGCGGTACTCCTCTTCGCCGGTCTCGTCGACATCCCCGACGAGGTCCTGGAATCGGCCCGCCTCGACGGAGCCACGGGACTCAGGCTGGTCCGCCACATCGTGCTGCCGCTGTCCCTGCCCGTTCTGATGTCCTCGCTGATCTTCAGCGTCAACGGCACGCTGAAGGTCTTCGACTCGATCGTCGCGTTGACCAACGGCGGCCCCGGCACGGGCACCACCCCGCTGACCCTGTACATGTTCCAGACGTCGTTCACCTACAGCGATTACGGCTACGGCAGCACGATCGCCCTGCTGCTGACCGTCGTGTGCCTGCTGGTGAGCCTGGTCGTCTACCGCGTCTCGCGGCGCGACCTCACGGAGGGCTGAGAGTCATGGCCACCATCGACACACCCGTGAAGACTTCCGTAGGCGGCTCCGGGCACGCGCCCGTGCGTGCCCCGCGGGCCCGGCGCGGCCGTCCGGGAAGCCGCCTCTGGGTCAAGGTCGTCGTCGCTGTCCTGCTGGTCGTCGAGGTCTACCCGATGATCTGGATGTTCCTCACCTCCCTGAAGTCCAACGACGACTACCTGAACAACTCCACCTGGAGCCTGCCCACCACCTGGGAGTGGAGCAATTACACCGAGGCGTGGACGACCGGCAACATCGGCCTCTACGTACAGAACAGCCTGCTCGCCGTCGTCCCCGCGCTCGCGCTGATGCTGCTGCTGGGCACCGCCGCCGGCTTCGCCCTGCAGGTCATGGTGTGGAAGGGCCGCAGCCTCACTCTGCTGGTCTTCCTCGCGGGCATGATGGTCCCGCCGCAGATGATCCTGCTGCCCCTGTTCACGGTGTACTTCCAGACCGGCCTGTCCGGCACCCTGTGGCCGCTGATCCTCACCTACACCGGCACGGGCCTGCCCCTGACTGTCTTCATGATGGCCACCTACTACCGCAGCGTCCCCCGCGAGCTGTTCGAGGCCGCCACGATCGACGGCGCCGGCATCCTGCGCGCCTTCTGGACCATCAGCCTCCCCCTGGTGCGCAACGCCCTGCTCACCGTCGGCCTGGTGCAGTTCTTCTTCATCTGGAACGACCTGCTCATCGCGCTGACCTTCACCAACAACCAGGATCTGCGCACCATCCAGGTCGGCCTGCTCAACTTCACCGGTGATTTCGGCGCCACCCAGTACGGCCCCCTCTTCGCGGCCATCTGCATCAACGTCTTCGGCACCCTCGTGATCTACCTCTTCCTCAACCAGAAGGTCATGAAGGGCCTCACCTCGGGAGCGTTGAAGGGCTGACCCGGTCCTCGCCCCGGCCTGCCGTCTCCCCGGCCCTCGGCTCCGGGGAGTTCGCCGCGCCCACCCGTCACGCTCCCGACTGTGACCACACGTGAAAGAAGGGTCGCCCCTTGCTCCCCCCTCAGCCCTCCCCGGTCAGCTTCGAACACCTGCCGGACGGACTCGGCATCGGAGTCGCCTCCCCCCGGCTGACCTGGACCTTGCCCGCAGGCACCGGCCGCCAGGTGTCGTACGAGCTGGAAGTCGAACGCCGTGGTGGCATCCGTCGCACCGGGCGCGTCGACAGCGCCGAGCAGGTCCTCGTGCCATGGCCCGGCGACCCGCTGACGTCCCGGGAACGCGCCACCGTCCGCGTCCGCGTCTGGACCTCCGACGCCGCAGGCCCCTCGCAGTGGAGCACACCGGCAGCCGTCGAGGCGGGGCTCCTCGACGCCGCCGACTGGCAGGCCGTACCCGTGGGCGCCGACTGGGACGAGGACCCCGAGGGCGAGCGCCGCCCCGCCCGCGTGCGCAAGGACTTCCGTCTCGACCGGCCCGTCGCCCGCGCACGCCTCTATGTCACCGCTCACGGCCTGTACGAGGTGGAGATCAACGGACGCCGCGTCGGCGACGAGGCGCTCGCACCGGGCTGGACCGTCTATCCGCACCGGCTGCGGTACCGCACCCACGACGTCACCGCCCACCTCACCGAGGGCGCCAACACCGTCGGTGCCTGGCTCGGCGACGGCTGGTACCGCGGCAAGTACGGCTTCGACGGCGGCACCCGCAACATCTACGGCACCGACCAGTCCCTCATCGCTCAGTTGGAAGTGGAGTACGACGACGGCACCACGCAGGTCGTCGCCACCGACCGGACCTGGGAAGCGGCGCCCGGCCCGATCCTCACCAGCGGCCTGTACGAAGGGGAGACCTTCGACGCCCGCCTGCACGATCCCGCGTGGGCCACGCCGTCCGCGTCCGGTACGGAGGACTGGACGCCGGTTCGCACGGGCGCGAGAGATGCCGGCACCCTCGTCGCTCCTCTCGGGCCGCCCGTGCGCTGCACCGAGGAGGTCACCCCGGTCACCGTCACCCGCACCGGCGACGGGCGTCACCTGCTCGACTTCGGGCAGAACCTCGTCGGCCGTCTCCGGGTCACCGTCGACGGCCCGGCCGGTACCACCCTCACCCTGCGGCACGCCGAAGTCCTCCAGGACGGCGAGCTGGCCACTCGCCCCCTGCGCGAGGCGACGTCCGTCGACACCCTGATCCTCTCCGGCGTGGGACCGCTGACTTGGGAGCCCCGTTTCACCCTGCATGGATTCCGCTACGCCGAGATCAGCGGCTGGCCGGGCGAGCTGACGGCGGGGCAGGTGACCGCACGCGTGCACCACACGGACATGCGCCGCACCGGCTGGTTCGAGTGCAGCGATCCGCTCGTCAACCGTCTGCACGAGAACGTCGTGTGGAGCATGCGCGGCAACTTCGTCGACCTGCCCACCGACTGCCCCCAGCGCGACGAACGCCTCGGCTGGACCGGCGACATCCAGGTCTTCGCCCCGACGGCGAGTTTCCTCTACGATTGCGTCGGCCTGCTCGACTCATGGCTCACCGACGTCGGCCTCGAACAGCTCCCGGACGGCACGATCCCCTGGTACGTCCCCGTCATCCCGGGCGAACCGATGTGGACGCCGATCCACCCCGGTGCCGCATGGGGCGACGTCGCCACCCTCACTCCCTGGACGCTCTTCCAGCGCTACGGCGATCTGGAACTTCTGCGCCGCCACTACCCCATGGCCAAAGCGTGGGTCGAGCTGGTCGAACGCCTCGCCGGTCCTACCCGCCTGTGGGACACCGGCGTCCAGCTGGGGGACTGGCTCGACCCGGCCGCCCCACCGGACGACCCGGCCGCAGGTCGTACCGACCGCTACCTGGTCGCCACCGCCTACTTCGCCCACTCCGCCCGCCATCTCGCCCTGGCCGCAGCGGAGTTGAGGTTCGACGCGGACAGCGAACGGTACGCGGCACTCGCCGCCGAGGTAGCCGACGCCTTCCGGCGACGGTACGTCCTGCCCTCGGCCCGCCTCACGAGCGACAGCGCCACCGCGTACGCGATCGCCCTCGCCTTCGACCTGCTCACGCCGCAACAGCGCCGACCGGCTGCCGACCGCCTCGCCGAGATCGTGCTCGCCGACGGCGCGCGCATCTCCACCGGCTTCGTCGGCACCCCGCTCATCTGCGACGCCCTCACCGACAACGGTCACCTCGACGTCGCCTACCAGCTGTTGCTGCAGACCGAGTGCCCCTCCTGGCTCTACACCGTGACCATGGGAGCGACCACGATCTGGGAGCGCTGGGACAGTCTGCGGCCCGACGGCACCCTCAACCCGGGCGGCATGACCAGCTTCAACCACTACGCGCTCGGAGCCGTTGCCGACTGGCTGCACCGGGTGGTCGGCGGTATCAGCGCCACCGCCCCAGGCTACCGCCGGCTTTCCTTCCGCCCCCGTCCGGGCGGCGGCATCAGCTGGGCCCGTGTCCGCCATGACACTCCCTACGGGACGGCCGCACTGTCCTGGGAGCTCACCGCCACTGGCATGACGGCCGACATCACGGTGCCGGAAGGCTGTACGGCCACAGTGGAACTCCCCGGCTGCGTACCCCTCGCCCTCGGGCCGGGCGACCATGTCCTGGAAACCGCAGAACTCGGAGCGGCGGCCTGACCGTCTCCCATACGCGAAGAGGGACAGCCCGACGCATCACGCGATGCGTCGGGCTGCTATTTGTCTTGCGAATTCAGATCATCCAGGGCGTCGATGGCGGAGAATTCTATCGGCCCGTTCAATTGAAATTTCAGGGCGCCATTAAAATCCCAAGGAAGGAAACCTGCTGGTGAGGGCCTATTTTAAATAAGAGGTCCCGGAGGGTTGACCTTGCATCGGAGGAGGCCATAGTTTCCAGCCTGCTGGGAAGAACTTCGTGGCTGAATACGGCCGTGGCGCTGAGTGCTCACCGTGGGACGCGGCGAGCACTCTGCCGCCGAGAAGTGAAAAAGGGAATGCGATCCCTCGCAGCTCCGCGACCACGCGGCTGCTCCCAGAGCCCCATCGAGCCGGGGCCGGCCGTGACCTGACCCCTCGGCCGGCCTCACCTCCCCCCAACCCGCGGCGGCGCTTCGTACTGCCGCCATCCCCCAGTCCGGAGAGCCGCTGTGAACCGACGAACGTTCCTATCCGCCGCAGCCTTCACGGCCCTGGCCGCGAGCATGGCCCCCGCGGTCACCGACCGTGCGGTCGCCGCGCCGCGGTCCGTGGCGCAGGACCGGGCCGCCGCACTGCTCGCCCGCATGACGGCCGGCGAGAAGGAGGCCCTCGTACGCTGCGACTTCGCCGCCGTGGCCCACCTCGGCATCCCTGCCCTCACCATGGTCGACGCCTCTGCAGGGCTGCGCGGCGAGACGGGAGTCACGGCGTTCCCCGTGCCGGTCGCCCAGGCGGCCACCTTCGACGAGACGCTCGCGGGCCGGATCGGGAAGGCCATCGGTACCGAGGGCCGGGCCAAGGGGTACAACAACGCCCTCGGCCCCACCATCGACCTGACCCGCACCTGGCACTTCGGCCGTCAGGCCGAGGCCATGGGCGAGGACCCAGTACTCGCCGGACGGCTGGGCGCCGCCCTGACGGTGGCCATCCAGTCCCAGTACATGGTGTCCACGGTCAAGCACTTCGCCGCCTACACCCAGGAAGTCAACCGCTTTTTCATCGACACCAAGGTGTCCGACCGCGCGCTCCACGAGTACTACCAGGCGCCCTTCCGTCGCGTGATCGCCGCCGCCCCCGCCACCTCGGTGATGATGGCGTACCCGAAGATCAACGGCACGTTCGCGACACGGCACACCGGCCTGTTCGACGACCTGAAGAAGGGCATGGGCCTCCAGGGCTACACCGTGCCCGACTTCTGGGCCGGAGACGACCAGGTGGCCGCCGCCCGGGCCGGCATGGACCTCGCCGGACTCGGCCCCGGCGGTGTCCAGATCCCGGCTGGTTCCCTCACCGGCGGAGCGATACCGGCCGCGCGGCTCGACGACGCGGCCCGGCGCATCCTCGTCACCATGTTCGCGAACGGCCTCTTCGACCACCCCGTCCCCGCCCCGTCGGGCAACGTCAGCACCCAGGCGCACAAAGACCTCGCGCACGAAGCGGCCGTCGCCTCCACGGTGCTCCTCGCCAACCGCGCCGCGGCCCTGCCGCTCACCAACACGGTGAAGTCGCTCGCCGTCATCGGCCCGGCCGGGTCCGACACCTTCACCGGCGTGTCCGGCTCCACCTACGTCGACCCCGGGACCTGGACCACCCCGCTCGACGCGATCCGGGCCCGCGCCGGAAGCTCCGTCAAGGTCACACACGCCCAGGGAACCAAGGGCGACCTCCCCCTCACCACGGTCCCCTCCACCGTCCTGCGCACCCCGACCGGGGCGCCCGGCCTGACGGCGAGCTACTACGCCAGTGCCGACGGCACCGGCACACCGGTCACGACCCGCACCGACACCACCGTCGACTTCACCGCCGCCCCCGTCGAGGGCCTGCCACAGGTGTGGTCGGCCAAGTGGACCGGCACGCTGACCCCGACCACCACCGGCCTGCACCGCTTCTCCCTGCTGCCCTCAGGGACGACCACGCTGAAGATCGACGGCAGGACGGTCATCTCCGGCACCCGCCAGATGGCCCGCTTCTTCCTCGGCCCCTACGACTACCCGCTCCAGGGAACCGCCGAACTGACCGCCGGACGCGCCGTCACCGTGGAGATCACCTACGACAACGCCACCGCCGAACCCGGAACGTGCGGCCTGACCTTCGGCTGGCAACCTGAGTCCCTCATCCCCGCCGCCGTGACGGCGGCCCGCGCGGCCGACGCCGCCGTCGTCTTCGTGAACCGGGTCGCCGGCGAGGGCATGGACCACGACGGATACGCGCTGCCCGGCGACCAGGACCAGCTCATCAAGGCCGTGGCCGCCGCCAACCCGCGCACGATCGTCGTCCTCAACACCGACGGCCCCGTCGCCACCCCCTGGCTGAACGACGTGGAGGCCGTCATCCAGACGTGGTACGCGGGCCGCGGTGCCGGCACCGCCATCGCCGCCGTCCTCTTCGGCGACAGCGACCCGGCCGGCCGCCTCCCGGTGACCTTCCCCACCGACGCCACCCAGGGCCCTGGCACCACCCCCGCCACCTACCCGGGCACGAACGGCACCGTCGCCTACGACGAGGGCATCGCCGTCGGCTACCGCTTCTACGACGCCAGGAACCAGGAACCCCGCTTCCCCTTCGGCCACGGCCTGTCCTACACGACCTTCGCGCACGGCTCTCTGGAAGCCACCTACGACAAGGCCGCCCAGCAGGTCATCGTCGACGTCACCGTGACCAACACCGGACGGCGCGAGGGCACCGAGGTCCTCCAGGTGTACGCCACCCTTCCCGCCTCGGCGGCCGCGGAGCCTCGCCGCCTGGTCGCGTTCCAGAAGGTCACCCTCCCCGCGGCCGGCTCCAAGCGACTGAGCCTGACGATCCCGGTCCAGGACCTCAGCGTCTGGTCGTCGGAAGCAATGACGCTTACCCCGGGTGGCTACACCTTCGCGACCGCGCGCTCGTCCCGCGTCGTCACCGCACAGCGGGCCCTCACACTCGGCTGACCACCGTCAGCCCCCTGGGTTGCCGGCGGCTCGTGTGACCGCTGCGCGGTCGAGTGAACCCACACGAGCCGCCGCCAGCCGACCCAGCCCTCACACCCCACGCCTCGCTCAACCAACCTCACTCCTCCTTCCCGCCCGGAGTCCGTCCGTGACACGCACCTCACACCTGCTCGGCCTCGCCATCAGCCTGGCGCTCGCAGCCACCACGACGACCGGATGCAGCCCGTTCGGGGCCGAACAGGACGAGCCGGTCGCGCTGTCAGTGAGAGCAAGCGCCACCGACAGGTCCGCGATGGACGCCGTTGTCGCCGATTTCCACCGCCTCAACCCCGACACACACGTCACGGTCGACTACTCCGACACCGGCGACCTCCAGCAGGAACTCCCGGGCGAGCTCCGCGCGGGTGACGGTCCCGACGTGTTCACCGTCTGGCCCGGCGACGGCAACCCCGCCTCCGTCACCGCGCTGGAGCACGACGACCTGCTGGAGAACCTGAGCCTTCGCCGCTTCAACCTCACGATGCCCATAGGCGTCAAACCGGTCACTGACGTGAACCACAGCACGTTCGCGGTACCTGTGACCTTCAGCGGCATCGGAGCAGTCTTCTCGATGGGAGCACTGGACGCCATCGGAGGAGCACCTCCCCGGACCTGGACAGAACTTCTGACCCTCTGTGACAAGGCTCGCGACCACGGCAAGGTCCTCCTCGCCCTGGGCAACGGCACCCCCTGGGTCACCCAACTCATCACTTACGCCCTGGTCGCGACAACCGTCTACGCCGACGAACCGGACTTCGACAGCGACATGGAACTCGGCAAGGAAACATTCGCCAACTCCGGCTGGCGAACCGCCCTGCGTAAATACATGGAGATGGACGGGCGCGGCTGCTTCAACGCCGACGCACTGGACACCACGTACGAGGAAACGCTCGACCAGGTGGTCACGGGCCGGGCCGTGGGAGTCGTCCAGGTCGCGAGCGTACTGTCCGAGCTACGTGCCGCTGCCCCCGGCCTGACACTGCGCATGGCCGCACTGCCCGCCACAGATGACCCCGACGACACGCGGATGCCGGGTGCCGTCTCGGCCGCCTATGGCCTCAATCCCGGCACTCCACATCGCAAGGAGGCCCTCGCTTTCATCGACTTCCTGGGATCCGCTCGCGGACAGAACCTGTACAACCGCTTCGGCGCCACCCTGCCCGCCATCCCGAACGCCTCCTTCACCGTAGACCCCGCGATCAGGGAGGTCGCGGAGCGACAGAAGGCCGGAACCACCGTTCCCTTCATGGATCAGCGCTGGCCGAACTCCGCCGTCCAACAAACGCATTTTGCCCAGGTCGAAGCTCTTTTCGCCGGTACCACGGACGTCGAAGCCGCCTTGGCCGCTCTCGACAAGGCTTATGAAGAGCGAACTTGACGCAGGAACGAGAAGTACATCCTTCACGGCCCAGTGCGTGGACATGGTCCAGGACCTCGTCGGGACCCCACTCATTCCGGTTCATCTTCCGACGAAATGCTTCGGGCTGTCACGCCCGGCCTTCACGACCAGCGCCCAGCCGTTCTTGTGCTTGAACGGAGCAAGAGCCCTGCTGTACGCAAGAGTTGATTTCCGTGGCGCCGAGCACGATGGCTTCGTGGCCGTTCGTGCGACGGCTGAGGAAGCACTGCTGGCGAGGCGCACCACAGACTGTCTCTCAACGCCGGTCACGAGTGGGTGAGAAGCCGACTTCATGGCAACTCGTCCAGGTCAGCTTGAGCACCGGTTCGGACGAAGTCATCCGGCTGCGGTCGGGGCATACCGGTGTGCTGGGCCCAATGGGACGGTTGCGCGCAGTGCCGTCCCGGACGCGGTCCGACTCTTGAGATCTTTGACCGAAGTGTCCAGTCACAGGCTTGTCGACTGTCGTTGCGGGATGGTTTCTGCTGGTACCGAGCCACAGGGCGTGTCCCTATAGGGGCCTTGCCGAGTTCCAGGCGTCATCACGGTTCAGACCGCCCGAGCGGGCCGGTGCCATCCACCCAGCACGTGAGCACGTGGGAGGCGAACCATCATGACGACCAGAGAGCGCAGCACCTCCTTCAGCATGGATCCGCCCAATCGAGGTGAGGTGGTCCTGGGCGTGGACACGCACGGCGAGGTGCATGTCGCCGCCGTGGTCTCCCCGCTCGGGAAGATCCTGGGCACCGAGTCCTTTCCGGCGACGGCGGCCGGCTACCGAAAGTTGCTCGTCTGGGCCCGCAAGCGGGGGACGGTGCGCCGGGTCGGCGTGGAGGGCACCGGTACCTTCGGAGCGGGCCTCTCCCGGTACCTGCTGGCTCAACACGTCGAGGTGTTCGAAGTGAACCGGCCCGACCGCACGGCCCGCCGGCTGCTCGGCAAGTCGGACCCGCTCGACGCTCAGGCCGCAGCACGGGCCGTGCTCAGCGGTCGCGCCCAGGCCCGGGCCAAGTCCGGCGACGGACCCGTGCATGCCGCCCGGATCTACAAGCTCGCCAAGGACTCCGCGGTCAAGGCCCGCACCCAGGCGATCAACCAGCTCAAGGCCGTCCTGGTCATCGCCGACTCCGCCCTGCGGGAACGCATGTCGAGCCTCGGCAACGCCGAGCTGTTCCGCACCTGCGCGCGCCTCGACTCGCATGACGGTGGGGGAGACGAGGACGCGGTGACCCAGGCCACCCATATGACGTTACGCATGCTGGCCGAGCGCATCGAACAGCTCACCGCGCAGATCAACGAGCTCAACCAACGCCTGACCCGGCTCGTCGAACACCACGCCCCACAGCTACTCGAACCGGTGGGCATCGGCCCGGACAGCGCCGTCACTCTCCTGATCACCATGGGAAACACCCCGAGCGACTGAACACCGAGGCGTCCTTTGCTGCCCTTTGCGGAGTCAGCCCCATCGAGTACTCGTCGGGGCGACGGCGCACGCGCCGGCTCAACCACGGCGGCGACCGCCAGGCCAACGCCGCCCTGCACCGCATCGTCTTCACCCGGCTGCGCCACGACCCACGCACCCAGGCGTACTACGAACGCCGCACCCAGGAGGGCGAGACCCGCCGTGAAATCATCCGATGCCTCAAGCGATACGCAGCCCGCGAGGTCTTCAACCTGGTCAGACAGGTTCCCCGTACCCCCGCGTTATAGGGGCGTCCGTGAGACGTGAGAGGGTCTGGGGCGTGAGTGAGACACCACCGAACACCCTGCAATACCGCTTTGACGGGCCAGAAGAGGCCCCGGTCCTGATCCTGGGTCCCTCACTGGGTACCACATGGCACATGTGGGACCGGCAAGTGCCCGAGCTGACGAAGCAGTGGCGGGTCTTCCGCTTCGACCTCCCCGGGCACGGCGGAGCGCCCGCCCATCCCGCGGGCTCGGTCGCCGATCTCACCACGCGGCTGCTCGTCACCCTCGAGGGCCTCGGCGTGCACCGCTTCGGCTACGCGGGCTGCGCGCTGGGCGGCGCCGTCGGGATCGAGCTGGCCCTGCGCCACCCCGAGCGTCTCGCGTCCCTCGCGCTGATCGCGGCCTCGCCACGCTTCGGTACGGCGGACGAGTTCCGCCAGCGCGGGGTGATCGTCCGGACGAACGGGCTCGACCCGATCGCCCGCTCCGCGCCGGAGCGCTGGTTCACCGGCGGCTTCGCCGCCGCCCAGCCCGCGATCACCGAGTGGGCCGTGCAGATGGTGCGCACCACCGATCCCGGCTGCTACATCGCCGCCTGCGAGGCGCTCGCCTCGTTCGACGCGCGGGCGGGGCTCGGCAGCGTCGGCGCGCCCACTCTGGTGCTGGTCGGCTCCGACGACCAGGTCACCGGCCCCGCCGAGGCCCGCACCCTGGTCGCCGGAATTCCCGACTCCCGGCTCGCCGTCGTACCGGGCGCCTCCCACCTCGTGCCGGTGGAACAGCCGGCCGCCGTCACCGACCTGCTGGTGCGGCACTTCTCCACCGCCTGGCAGCCCGCCTTCGAGACCGCCACCGGCCAGACCGCCCTGCCCGCGGCCGCCCTGAACCCGGTGCCGGCCCCCGCCCCGCCGCAGCCGGTGCCCGTCGCCGAGATCGCCCCGCCCGCCGTACCGCAGGTGACGCACGGCAGACCCGATCCGTACGACACCGGGACCAAGGTCCGCCGGGAGGTGCTGGGCGACGCGCACGTCGACCGGACGCTGGCGGAGGCCGACGAGTTCTCCGGCGACTTCCAGGAGCTCGTCACCCGCTACGCCTGGGGCGAGGTGTGGGACCGGCCCGGCCTCGACCGGCGCACCCGGAGCTGCGTCACCCTCACCGCCCTCGTCGCCGGCGGCCACCTGGAGGAGCTCGCCGTCCACACCCGGGCCGCCCTGCGCAACGGGCTCACCCCGGCCGAGATCAAGGAAGTGCTGCTCCAGGCGGCCGTCTACTGCGGCGTGCCGGCGGCGAACAGCGCGTTCCGGGTGGCCCAGCGGATCGTCCGCGAGGAGACCACACCCCAGGAGTGAGCACCCGTGTCCCGCCCCCGCGGACCGGCCGCGGCACGCGGCCGGGAACGGTACGGGGGCAGGATGGAACCATGAAGCTCACGAAGAAGTCGCACGCCTGCGTCCGCCTGGAGAAGGACGGCCGCGTCCTCGTCGTCGACCCCGGAGGGTTCAGCGAGGAGGACGCCGCGGTCGGGGCGGACGCCGTGCTGGTCACGCACGAGCACCCCGACCACTTCGACGAGGGCCGGCTGAGGGCCGCCCTGGAGGCCCGCCCGTCCGCCGAGATCTGGACCCTGAGGTCGGTCGCCGGGCAGCTCTCGGCGGCGTTCCCGGGCCGTGTGCACACCGTCGGCCACGGCGACACCTTCACCGCCGCCGGTTTCGACGTCCAGGTGCACGGCGAACTGCACGCGGTGATCCACCCGGACATCCCGCGCGTCACCAACGTCGGCTACCTCGTCGACGGCGGGAAGCTCTTCCACCCCGGCGACGCGCTCACCGTGCCCGGCGGGCCGGTCGAGACGCTGATGCTGCCCGTCATGGCCCCCTGGAACAAGATCTCCGAAGTGATCGACTACGTCCGTGAGGTGAAGCCCCGGCGCGCCTACGACATCCACGACGCCCTCCTCACCGACCTGGCCCGCCCGCTCTACGACCGCCAGATCGGCGCCCTCGGCGGCGCCGAGCACCTGCGGCTCGCGCCGGGCGGAACCGCCGAGCTGTGAGCGGCAGGCGGCGGACGGGCGTTGTCACAGGCGCCGGGTAGGTTGGGGAACATGCGCATCGCCACCTGGAACGTGAACTCGATCACCGCCCGTCTGCCGCGGCTGCTGGCCTGGCTGGAGAACAGCGGCACGGACGTGCTGTGCCTCCAGGAGGCCAAGGTCGCCGAGGACCAGTTCCCGGCGGAGCAGCTGCGGGAACTGGGCTACGAGTCGGCGGTGCACGCCACCGGCCGGTGGAACGGGGTGGCGGTGCTCTCCCGCGTCGGCCTGGCGGACGTCGTCAAGGGCCTGCCCGGAGACCCCGGTTACGACGGCTCCGTCGAGCCCCGCGCGATCGCCGCGACCTGCGGCCCGGTCCGCGTCTGGTCGGTCTACGTGCCGAACGGCCGTGAGGTGGAGCACCCGCACTACGCGTACAAGCTCCAGTGGTTCGAGGCGCTGACGGCGGCCGTGTCCGGCGACGCGGCGGGCGGCCGCCCCTTCGCCGTGCTGGGCGACTACAACGTGGCGCCGACCGACGACGACGTCTACGACCGGTCCGCCTTCGAGGGCTCCACCCACGTCACCCCCGCCGAGCGCGCCGCCCTCGCCTCCCTGCGCGAGGCCGGCCTGTCCGACGTCGTGCCGCGCCCCCTCAAGTACGAGCACCCGTACACCTACTGGGACTACCGCCAGCTCTGCTTCCCCAAGAACCGCGGCATGCGCATCGACCTGGTGTACGGCAACGCGCCGTTCGCGAAGGCGGTCACCGACTCCTACGTCGACCGCGAGGAGCGCAAGGGCAAGGGCGCCTCGGACCACGCGCCGGTCGTGGTGGACCTCGACGTGTGACACCTCCCGGGCCGGGAGTCCGACCCCGCGCGCCTGTGGTGCGCGACACGGTGGGAATGACAGGCTGGAGGGATGAACATCCCCTTCCTGGGCAACCGCCGCCCGAAGGCGGGAGTTCCCGGCCCCGAGGGCATCGCGGAACTCCTCGCCGAGTGCGAACTCCTGCGCTCCCAGGCGAACCGGGCGGGTGTCCTGCTCGACGACTCCCCGGCCTCGCTGGAGGCGCTGGACCAACTGGTGCCGGGCTGGCGGGACGACGAGGAGGCCTCCACCTGGCTGGGCAACGACGCCGGGCTCTACCTCGGCACCGTCATCGTGCGCACCGTGCCGGGGGCCGCGTGGGAGATCCGCGCCGACGGCCAGCCGGTCGTACGGCTCACCTCCGGGCGGGAGTTCGACGTCGTGGACGCGGGACAGGAGTGGGCGGCGAGCGGCGTTCCCGAGCTGTCGCAGCTGTACGCGGAGGTCGCCGAGGCGTGACGGCCGCGCGCCGGTGCACGGCAGCCCTGGACCCGCCCGCCCGGACCTCGTCTAGGATGGTCCCTCCG
>Ga0247820_10000041_pt1 | contig 58532 bp, 51 predicted proteins | sample 13C_Glucose_Day1_2_FD_192480 | JGI IMG/M metagenome (GOLD analysis project Ga0247820, IMG submission 192480) | Soil microbial communities from agricultural site in Penn Yan, New York, United States - 13C_Glucose_Day14 | ecosystem: Environmental > Terrestrial > Soil > Agricultural land | place...
GGGGACGGGGCGGCGCGTGAGCGGCGCGTGGCCGGTGTCCGGGGCGGCTGGTCAGCCGGCTCCCCAGCCGCCGTCGAGGGGCAGTGAGGTGCCGGTGATGTAGCTGCTGTGGTCGGCGCAGAGCCACAGCGCGGCCGTGGCGACCTCCTCCGCCTCCAGCAGGCGCTTGATGGGCGAGCGGGTGAGCAGTACGTCGGTCAGGACGTCCTCGGGGCTGATGCCGTGTGCGAGGGCCTGGTCGCGGATCTGGTTCTCGACCAGGGGGGTGCGGACGTAGCCGGGGTTGATGCAGTTGCTGGTCACGCCGTGGGGGGCGCCCTCGAGCGCGACCACCTTGTTCAGGCCCTCCAGGGCGTGTTTGGCGGCGACGTAGGCCGACTTGAAGGCGCTGGCCCGCAGTCCGTGGACGCTGGAGATGTTGATCACCCGGCCCCAGCCCTGCGCGTACATGTGGGGCAGGCTCCGGCGCATCAGCAGGAACGGAGCGGTCACCATGACCTGCTGGATGAGGGCGAACCGCTCGGGCGGGAACTCCGTCACGGGCGCCACGTGCTGCAGACCGGCGTTGTTGATCAGGATGTCGACCTCGGCCGGCAGCGCGTCGATCGCGGCCGGGTCGGCCAGGTCGGCGATGTGCGCCTCGCCTCCGATCTCGGCGGCGACGGTCTTGGCCGCCTCGGCGTCCCGGTCGACCACGTGCACCACGGCGCCCGCTGCTGCCAGGGCGGCCGCGCACGCCCTGCCGATACCGCTGCCGCCGCCGGTGACCAGGGCGGCCCGGGACGTCAGGTCCACACCGGCACCCGTCGATGCCGAGGGGGCGGTGGGCGGACGGAATTCGCTTGTCATGGCCGGAAACAGTAGGGAAACCTTCATGTCGCACCTATGTATTCGACAGACACAATGAGTCCTCGGTCTGTAGTGGCATCCACCACATGCAGAGGTATGCGGTCGGGCAGGGCAGGGGGCGGCCGTGGCGCGGGGCCACGGCCGCGGAGGGGTCACCCGTCGAGGCGGCAGCTGGTGAGCAGGCTCGCCGGGGTGGCGTCCTCGGGCCGGGCCACGGTGTGGCTCGCGGGCGGGCGGTGCCCGGTGGTGAGCCAGCTCTCCAGGGCGGTGAAGGAAGAGCGGTGGCAGGGCAGCAGGGGCCGCAGCCGGTCCGGGAACGCGTCGGCGAGGGAATCGGTGTGCGTGCCGTCCTCGATGCGGTAGTAGCGGTGCAGATGGCCGCGGCCCGCCTCACGGATCATGCGGGCGTAGACGTCGGAGTCCTTGGTGATGGGCAGCAGGACGTCCAGCGTGCCGTGAAGGGTGATCAGCGGTTTGCCGATGCGGCCGGTCAGCGCGACCCGCTGGACGGCCTTGTGGACCTCGGCGGGACGGGCGGCGTAGTCGTAGTCGGCGTCGCAGCCGGGGGTCCTGGGGGCGCAGTAGGGGGTGCCGGCCTCCGTCGCACCGTCGTAGGAGGGGTCGAACTCCTCGCGGTAGATGCGCTGGGTCAGGTCCCAGTAGACCTGGTGGTGGAAGGGCCACAGGAACTCCGAGCCGGCCGGGAAGCCCGCCTCGTGCATGGCCGCGCGTGCCGCCTCCGCGTCGGGGCCGCCCGCCGCGTAGGCGGGGTAGTGGCGCAGGGTGGGCGGCAGGAAGGTGAACAGGTTGGGACCCTTCGCGTCCCAGAGGGTGCCTTCCCAGTCGACGCCGCCGTCGTACAGCTCGGGGTGGTTCTCCAGCTGCCACCGCACGAGGTAGCCGCCGTTGGACATCCCCGTGGCCAGGGTGCGCGTGGGCGGCCGGTGGTAGCGCTGGGCGACCACGGCCCGGGCGGCGCGGGTCAGCTGGGTGACCCGGTTGTTCCACTCGACGACCGCGTCACCGGGCCGGGAGCCGTCCTGGTGGAACGCCAGACCGGTGTTGCCCTTGTCGGTGGCCGCGTAGGCGTAGCCGCGGGCGAGCACCCAGTCGGCGATGGCCCGGTCGTTGGCGTACTGCTCGCGGTTGCCGGGGGTGCCGGCCACGACCAGTCCGCCGTTCCAGCGGTCGGGCAGCCGGATGACGAACTGCGAGTCGTGGTTCCAGCCGTGGTTGGTGTTGGTGGTCGAGGAGTCGGGGAAGTAGCCGTCGATCTGGATGCCCGGCACGCCCTCGGGAACGGTGAGGTCCTTCGGGGTGAGGCCGGCCCAGTCGGCCGGGTCGGTGTGGCCGGATGCCACGGTTCCCGCCGTGGTCAGCTCGTTCAGGCAGTCGGACCGCTGATGGGCGGCGCCCGGGACGCGGAGGTGGGACTGGTGGGCGCAGTGGCCCGCGCGGTCGGAGGCCGGACGGGCCGAGGCCGATGAGGGAAGCAGGGCCACGGCAGTGGACAGAGCGAGAGCACCGAGTACGGCGCGCCCTCTCCAGCCCGCACTGATGCCGGTGGACAACACCATGGAGACCTCCAGTGGACGGCGGTGGATGGACGGGCTGGAGGCTAGGCGGCATGTCCGACACGGCGACATGTGTGTGCCCACCACGACCGCGGCCTCTCTGCAGTGGGCCGCAACCATGACGGGCACAAGACCGTGGACGCCGCGGGACGACGACCACGGTCATGACCGGCTCGCCTTCAGCTGCAGGTGCCGTCCGCGAGGGTGAAGTGGCCGGCGGGTGACTCCTTCAGGGTGTGGGTGACGAATATGTTGTACAGCCCCATGTTCTGGCCCGATCCCTTGGCATAGGTGTAGCCGCCGCTGGTGGTGGCCCGTCCTGCCTGCACATGGGCGTAGTTGCTGGCGGTCCAGCAGGCTGCCGTGCCTCCGGTGGTCCGCGCGGTGACGAGGCCGGAGAGGCGTCCGGTGGTGCCGTCGGCGCCGCGGGCGGCGACCGCGTAGGTGTGGGAGGTGCCCGGGGTCAGACCGCTGTCGGTGTACGACGTGGCGCCCACCGTGGTGAGCGGCGCCCCGTCGCGGTGGACGAGATAGCCGTCGGCGCCGTCGACGGGTTCCCAGCTCAGGCGGAGGGTGGTGTCGGTGGCGTCGCCCACGGTCAGACCGGTGGGGGCGGGCAGCCCGTCGTCCTCCACGGGTTCCGCCAGGCCGAAGAACTCGGTGATCCAGTGGCTGGAGCAGAGGGAGTCCTGGAAGTTGACGGTGCCGGTGCTGCCGCACTGCTGGGGTCCGCTGCCGGGGTCGACCGGCGTGGCGTGCCCGATGTCCGGGACGCGGTTCACCTCGACGGCCACCGAGCCGTCGGCGGCGGTGTATTCCTCGTGCCGGGTGGAGTTCGGGCCGATCAGGGAGGTGCGGGCCGGCGTCTGGGAGAGGCCGTGCAGTGCGGTCCACTGGTCGCGCAGTTCGTCGGCGTTGCGGGGGACGACCTTGGTGTCCTTGTCGCCGTGCCAGACGGCCATGCGGGGCCAGGGGCCGGACCACGAGGGGTGGGCGTCGCGCACCCGCTGCGCCCATTGGGCCGGGGTGAGGTCGGTTCCCGGGCTCATGCACGTGCCGGCGGCCACGAGGTCGCCGGCGCAGCCGTAGGGCAGGCCCGCGACGACCGCGCCGGCCTGGAAGACGTCCGGGTACGTGGCGAGCATCGCCGACGTCATGGCGCCGCCGGCGGACAGGCCGGTGACGTAGGTCCGCCCGGAGTCCGCCCCGTAGGCGGAGACCGTGTGCGCCGCCATCTGACGGATCGACGCGGCTTCGCCCTGGCCCCTGCGGGTGTCGGCGGGCTGGAACCAGTTGAAGCACTTGCTCATGTTGTTCGCGGTCGTGGTCTCGGCGAAGACCACCAGGAACTTGTGCCGGTCGGCGAGTTCGGGCAGGCCGGAGTTGTCGGCGTACAACTGGGCGTTCTGGCTGCAGCCGTGCAGCGCGAACACCACCGCCGGGCGGTCGGGCAGGGACGCGGGACGGTAGACGTACATGTTCAACTGGCCCGGGTTGGCACCGAAGTCGGTGACCCTGGTCAGGCCGGCCGCGGCGTGGGCCGTCGGCGCCGGGCCGGCCAGGGCGGCCGCGAGGACCAGGGCCGCGACTGCCACGAGGCGGGACAGCAGTCCGCGCCACCCGCGCCCCGAGGGGCCGGGCGAGGCGACCGGGGGCGGTACGGACGGGACACGGGACGGCGGGACGGTGGTTCCCCGCGACGGCGACTGCATGGCGGCTCCCTCGGTGTCATGGGACACCGGGCGCTGTGCCGGCTCGATTCAGCCGGAGCGGCCCGGTGTCCGGCACCGTAGGGCGTGGCCGGCGGGCCACGGTATGGCAGGGACCCCCACAGCCCGACCGTCGCCACGGGAACGCGCGGGGATTGTGCCGCCGGCACGCTTCTGTTAGTCAGACACCGGCAGGCGCTTCCAGGTGCGCGGGCACGAGCAGGTCGGCGCCCGTCGCGGTGCGCACGTCGTCGACGCCCACTCCCGGGGCGAGTTCGGCCAGGGAGAACCCGTCCGGGGTGATGTCGATGACGGCGAGATCGGTGATGACGCGCTGCACGACACCGGTGCCGGTCAGCGGCAGGTCGCAGGTGGCGACGAGCTTGGGGCTGCCGTCCTTGGCGGTGTGCTCCATCAGCACGATGACCCGGCGGGCCCCGTGGACCAGGTCCATGGCACCGCCCATGCCCTTGACCATCTTCCCCGGGATCATCCAGTTGGCCAGATCCCCGGAGCTCGCCACCTGCATGGCCCCCAGCACGGCGGTGTCGATGTGCCCGCCGCGGATCATGCCGAAGGACAGCGCGGAGTCGAAGAAGGACGCGCCGGGCAGCACCGTCACCGTCTCCTTGCCCGCGTTGATCAGGTCGGAGTCGATCTCCTCCTCGAGCGGGTACGGGCCGACGCCGAGGATGCCGTTCTCGGACTGCAGCACCACCTCGACGCCCGGCGGCAGGTGATTGGGGATCAGGGTGGGCAGGCCGATGCCGAGGTTGACGTAGGTGCCGTCCACCAGTTCGCGGGCGGCCCGGGCCGCCATCTGCTCGCGCGTGAGTGCCATGTCAGGCACCGCCTTCCTGCTCGCTGCGCACACACCGTCGTTCGATCCGTCGTTCGGCGGCCGGATCGTCGGGGAAGACCCGGACCACCCGCTGCACGAACACCCCCGGCAGGTGCACCTCGTCCGGGTCCAGTTCACCGGGCTCCACCAGGTGCTCGACCTCGGCGACGGTGACCCGGCCGGCCATCGCGGCCAACGGGTTGAAGTTGCGGGCCGAGGAGCGGAACACCAGGTTGCCGTGGCGGTCCCCGATGGTGGCCCGCACCAGGCCGTAATCGGTCCTGATGCCTTCCTCCAGCAGGTACTCACGGCCGTCGAACGTCCGTGTCTCCTTCGGCGGCGACGCCACCGCGACCTGCCCGTCCGGCGCGTACCGCCAGGGCAGCCCGCCGTCGCCGATCTGCGTCCCGGCACCGGCAGGCGTGTAGAAGGCCGGGATGCCCGCGCCGCCCGCGCGCAGCCGTTCGGCGAGGGTGCCCTGCGGCACCAGCTCCACCTCCAGCTCGCCGCTCAGGTACTGGCGGGCGAACTCCTTGTTCTCGCCCACGTACGAGCTGGTCATGCGCGCGATCCGGCCGGCCCGCAGCAGGAGGCCGAGCCCCCAGTCGTCCACTCCGCAGTTGTTGGAGACGACCTTGAGACCGCCCGCCCCCTGCTCCAGCAGGGCGGCGATCAGCGCACTCGGTATGCCGCACAGTCCGAACCCGCCGACGGCCAGTGACGCCCCCTGAGGGATGTCCGCCACTGCCTCGGCCACGCTGTCGACCGTCTTGTCCAGCCCCATACTGCCCCTCTCCGTCAAGGGGCGCGTACGCCCCGAACGGCCCAGGCGCGCACATCGTCCGACCTGTGCGCCCATGGCCTTTCCCACGACGCGACGACCCTAAGGACGCACGAGGGCCCCTCGGTATGGCTGCCTCCGCCACCTTCCGATGGGTCGGAGTGTGGCTCGTGACCAGGGCCGACCGGTGGGCGCCCGCCCGGGCTCACCCACCGCGCGGGCGAATGCGGTGTCACCCGTGCCCACACCTGTGGCCTGCGGGTATGTGTTCCGGCCATAGCGGTGCCGTGGGTTCAGACTCCGTAGCGGGTGGCCAGGGTCCGTGTCGTCGCGGCGATGCGGTCGCGGAGTTCGGCCGGTGCCATGACCTCGACGTCGGCGCCCAGCCGGAGGAACTCTCCGTGGGCGTGATCGATCGATTCGATGGGGACCCGGGTCTCCGTCCACCCCTCGCCCTCGGGTGTCACGCCGATACGGCGGGCACCCTCCGGAGTGAGCCGTACCAGAGCTTCGCCGGTGTGCAGCCGGGCCCGGAAGTCCTTCAGGTGGCCCTTCCAGTGCGCGGCGAGGTCGAAGTCGTCCGGGACGGTGAACCGTTCCTCCAGGGACTTGAGTTCGAGGATCTGGTCGACGCGGTAGGTGCGGATCCCGTGCGGTCCGTTCGCGACCAGGTACCAGCGGCCGGCCTTGAGTACGAGCCCGTACGGCTCGACCCGCCGCTCGATCTCCTCCGGAGCCCGCCAGCGCCGGTACCGCAGGTGCACCGCCCGCCGTGTCCACACCGCGTCAGCCACCGAGGGCAGGTGAGGTGTCTGCCCGGTGGCCCCGTACCAGCCGGGGGCGTCGAACAGGAAGCGTTCCTGGATCCGCCCGGCGTGCTCCCGCGGCTCCGTGGACAGGGCGGCCCGCAGTTTGAGCCGGGCGGTGGCGAGGGCGTCGCCGAGGCCCAGCTCGGTGGCGGGCCCGGGGAGCGCGGCGAGGAACGCGGCCCGCGCCTCGTCCGCGGTCAGTCCGGTGAGGCGGGTCCGGTAGCCGTCGACCAGTCGGTAGCCGCCCGCGTGTCCGGCGTCGCCGTAGAGCGGGATGCCGGCGGCACCGAGCGCCTCGACGTCCCGGTAGACCGTGCGGACCGAGACCTCGAGTTCCTCGGCCAGTTGCCGTGCCGTCATCCGGCCCCGGTCCTGGAGCAGCAGGAGCAGGGTGACCAGTCGGCTCGCACGCATGCCGCACAGTATTCACTGACAGTGGATGTCAGTGGAGTCCCCCTAGCCTGCGGCGCATGAACGACATCCACGTGCCTCACCCGGACCCGGTCGGCCAAGGTTCGAGCATCGTCGAACTGCGGCAGTACACCCTGCGTCCCGGTGCCCGGGAGACGCTGATCGAGCTGTTCGAGCGGGAGTTCGTGACCGGTCAGCGGGCGGCCGGGATCGCCGTCGGCGGCCGGTTCCGCGACCTCGACGACCCGGACCGCTTCGTCTGGCTGCGCCGGTTCCCGGACATGGCGCACCGCCGGCGCGCGCTGGAGGCGTTCTACACCGGCGCGGTATGGCGGAGGCACCGCGACGCGGCGAACGCCACCATGGTCGACAGCGACGACGTGCTGTTGTTGCGCGGTCCGGGCTTCGTGCCCGAGCCGGGCACCGGCGAGGTCGTCGCGACGGTCTGCCGGCCGCCGGACGCGGCTGCCTTCGACGCGTACGCCGCGGTGCACCTGGGCCCGCGCCACGCGCTGCACCGCACCGAGCACGCCGTGAACGACTATCCCCGTCTGCCCGTGCGCACCGGGGTCGACGTCCGGGTCTGGTTCGGGCCTGCCGGGGCGCCTCCCTGGCCGGTCCAGAGACTGCGGCTGGAGCCTGTGACGACCGGCGGCTGACAGCGGGCCGGACGCAAGGAGTGGCCGGCTCAGTCGAGGCAGAACTCGTTGCCCTCGATGTCCTGCATCACGATGCACGACTCGTTGTCGTCGTCCGCAGGCAGGAGCCGCACGCGTACCGCGCCGAGCGCCACCAGCCGTGCGCACTCGGCCTCCAGCGTGGCCAGACGCTCCTCACCCACGAGGCCGGTGCCGGCCCGCACGTCGAGATGCACCCGGTTCTTGGCGACCTTGCCTTCGGGCACCCGCTGGAAGAACAGGCGTGGACCCACCCCTGCCGGATCGGCGCAGGCGAACCACGAGCCGCGGTCCTCGGGCGGCAGCGAGCGGTTGAACTCCTCCCAGGTGGCGAAACCCTCCGGCGCCGGAGGTACGGCATACCCCAGCACCTCGCACCAGAAGCGGGCGACCCGCTCGGGATCCGCACAGTCGAAGGTGACCTGGAACTGCTTGACCGATGCCATCGGCCCACCGTAACAGCGGGCTTCGCCCTGACTGCCGTTCGGGTCGGGCATGCGCGAGGATGACCGTATGGAGGCTCGTTTCCTGGGCATCGCCCAGCTGGTCGACGTCCCGTCCGTGGCGGTCGTGGTCGACGTCATGCGCGCGTTCACGGTGGCGGCGTGGGCCTTCGGCCAGGGTGCGGAAAGGATCGTTCTCGCCGGGTCGTTGGACGAGGCCCTGGCGCTCAAGGCCCGCCACCCACATTGGGTCGCGCTCAAGGACGGTCCGCCCGCGCCGGGCTTCGACATGGTCAACTCGCCGGGTCTGCTGCGCCGCATCGACCTCGGCGGGCGGACCGTGGTGCAGAAGACCACGGCGGGGACCGTCGGTGCCCTCGCGGTCAAGGACGCGTCGCTGGTGCTCTGCGCCGGCTTCGTGGTGGCGGAGGCGACGGCTCGGATGCTCCGGTCACACGAGGGCGACGGTGTCACGTTCGTGGTCACCGGTGAGGACGGACGTGCCGAAGAAGACCTGGCGTGTGCTCAGTACATCGCTCTCCGGGCCGGCGGGGAGGGGACGGACGACGCGGCAGAGTTCCTCCGCCGCGCCGGCCGGTCGCGTGCCGCGGGCGAGTTGGCGCGGGGCGTGCGTCGAGGAGCCCATCCCGACGACGCGGCGCTCTGTCTCGAGCTGGACAGGTTCCCCTTCGCCATGGTGGCGACCGTGGAGGACTCACTCATGGTGCTCCGTCCACACGCCGTGCCTTCACCGTCCGACGAACCTTCGCAGGACCCGACGGGGGGCTGAGGTCCCGTTCAAGCGGTCCGCGGGCAGGTGGGATCGGCGATCGCCGACACCGTGTACGGGGGCTCACCGGGCGGATCGTCGAGCTGGCTGTTGACGACGTACAGCCGACAGCCGTGCCGGGCGAGCGTGGTGGGCAGGTCGAACGGCTCGCCGGTGATCCGGTGCCGCACCGCGCCGGTACGCAGGTCCTGGCTCAGCTCGGCGACGTACACTCCGCTCGGCGCACCGTAGTTGATCACCGCGTACAGGGTCCGGCCGCGCAGCACCATGCCGTCGGCGCCGAACGACTCGTCGCCCAGGCGCACTTGTTCCACCTCGCGCGAGGAGGTGTCCACCCGCCACAGTGCCTCCGTGCCGTTGGACGCCACCAGCAGCGTGCCGCCCTCGCGGTCGGCCACGATGCCGTTGAGCAGCCAGTACCGCGCGGGGAACCGGGGGTTGGCGCCGCGGATGTCGAGCCAGGGCCGCAGCGGGCCCAGCCGGCCGTGCCGCAGCTCGGCCCGGTGGACGACGGGGTTGGCCCAGTCGGTGACGTAGACGGCGTCCCTGGTGATCACGAGGTCGTTGAGATCCGCGGTGCCGAGGGGGCCGTCCTCGGCGGTACGCCGCCCCAGCAGCCGCCCTCGCTCGTCGTGCACCGTGAGGCTCGCGCCGCCGACGGAGTAGACGCGGCCGCGCCGGTCGGTGTGCACGCCGAGCGTGCTGGTGCGGTCGTCGATCCCCCGGGCGGCGAACGGACGCAGTTCCGGGTCGCCCACGTGGCCGCGGAACAGCCGGCCGGTGCCGTCGGACGACACGTACACCGTGCCGTCACGCGCCACGGCGATGCCCTCGGGCAGTACTCCCGGAGCCCGGGAGACGACATAGGTGTCGGGCAGGCCACGGGCGCCGGCGGCGCCGGTCTGGCCGGCGACCGCGAGGAGCACGGAGGCCCCCAGACAGAACAGACGTGTCGTCACGCGCATGGACGGACCTCCAGGGGGAGCCTTGAACGCAAGGCTTCGTCGACCGGGTCCCCAGGCTCGCCCGTGGGGGGCGGACAACGCGCGGCCTTTCAACCCTGGCTGAAAGGCTCGCGGTTGCCGATAATCGGTGGCCGTGATCCGTCTGCATTTCTCGCCCGCCGACGTGCGCCGCATCACGCTCGCGCCGCGTCCCGACGCCCTGTTCGAAACGGCGCTCAGCGTGCGCGTGCTGCTGGGCGCGCCGGCCGTGCACCAGGGCCGCCGCGCCCCGGTGACGCGATGGCGGCACGCGATGGACGGCACACCCGTCGGCCGGGCGGGCGTCCTGGCGGAGCTGGTCCGCCGGGACGACTACCTCCCCGACTTCCTGCTCCAGCCGACCGCCTCCTCCTTCGGCGAGGCGGTCGAGTCGGCCCACTCCCTGCCCACCGCGCGTCTGCACCAGGATCTGGCGCGACTCCTCGAACCTCCGGAGGCAGTGCGGGGCCGCAACGGCCGGCTCCCCGGCGCCGACGGACGGCTTCGCGAACTCGCCGAGGGCAGCCCGCAGGGCCGCGACATGCTGGTGCGGGACCTGCGCCGCTACCACGACGCGTCGATCGCCTCCTGGTGGCACCACGTCACGGCCGCCGCGACGGCGGACCGCGCGCTGCGGGCCGAGATGCTGTTGCGCGGCGGAGTCGACGCGCTGCTCACCACGCTCGCCCCGTCGTGGCGCTGGCAGCCCCCGACCCTCCACCTGCCCTCGCCTTCGACCTTCGACGTGCCGTTGTGCGGACGCGGCCTGCTGCTCGTGCCTTCCTTCTTCGCCACCAGGCCGTTCCTGGGATACCACCCGGAGGAGCCGACGGTGCTCGTGTACCCCATGCACGAAGGAGCCGGCACCACGGAGGTGTCCGCCGGGGCACTCGCTCCGCTGCTCGGCCGCACCAGGGCCGCCGTCCTGGAGGCGCTGCGGACACCTGCCACCACCACGGCCCTCGCCGAACGGACCGGCATCTCACTGGCCGGCGCCAGCCAGCACGCCGGCGTCCTGCGCGACGCGGGGCTGATCTCCACGGAGCGAACCGGCACGGCGGTCCTCCACACCCTGCGCCCTCTCGGCCGGGCCCTGCTGGACGGGAGAACGTAGGGTCCGGGCCATCACCACGGCGCGGCCGGCCGACCCGGCGTATCCTGCGCCCGTGGGACTGCGGTTCGAGACGCGCGGGTCCGACTCGCCGTGGGTCGACACCGTGTGGACGTGTACGAGTGAGCAGGTCACGGCGATGACGTCGGTGGCCGGGGCGTGTCTGGGCCTGGTGTTCTGGGAGCAGGACGGCACGGCGCACGCGGGCGTCACCGGGCCCGGGACCCGGGCCGGCACGGCGCCGGTGCCGGAGGGCGCGACGTTCACCGGCATCGAGTTCGCCGTGGGCACCTCGTTGCGGGCCCTGCCCTCACCGGTGTTGGTCGACGGTGGCGTCCAGCTCCCCGACACCACGCCCCGGACGTTCCGACTGGACGGCGTGCGCCGGCGGACGCCCGGCCCCGAGGACGCCGAGGCCCTGGTCGAGCATCTCGTGCGGGCCGGGACCGTGGTCCGTGATCCACTCGTCTCCGAGGTGCTGCGAGGCCACCGACCGGATGTCTCGGCGCGCACGGTCGAACGCCGGTTCCGGGCAGCGACGGGGCTGACGCGGGGCGCCGTCAGGCAGATCGAGCGGGCCCGCACCGCCGCGCGGCTGCTGGCGGCCGGCTCCCCCGCCGCCGAAGTCGTCGCCGGGCTCGACTACTTCGACGAGCCGCACCTGGCGAGGGCACTGCGCGTTTACGTCGGCCGTACCGCCGGGCAGTTGCGCGAGGGTTCCGGCGGCGCGATCGCCCTCGACGTGGATCAGCGCCCGACGTCGTAGACCAGCTTCACGATCCCGTTCGAGTAGCTCTCCGACTCCCGCAGGCTCAGCATCCGCTTGTCCCGGTCGGCCCGCCCGAACAGGCTCTTCCCGGCGCCGAGCAGCACGGGGAAGACGAGCAGGTTGTACTGGTCGATCAGGCCCGCGTCGGACAGCCGCCGGGCGAGCTCGGCGCTCCCGTGGATGAAGATCGCGCCGCCCTCGCCCTCCTTGAGCGCGGCGACGTCCTCGGTCGAGCGCAGGACCGTCGTCGGACCCCAGTCGTCGACGAGGGCGTCGTCGGACAGGGTGCTCGACACCACGTACTTGGGCAACTCCTTGTAGTCGGCGTGGTCCTGTGAGCCGGGCCATACCGGTGCGAACGCCTCGTAGCTGCGGCGGCCGAACATCAGCGCAGTCGTGTCGGTGAGCTCCTCACCCTTCAACGACCAGGCTTCCGGCACGAATTCGAGGTCCTTGACCACCCAGCCGCCACTGCGGTGTCCCTCCCCCGGCCCGCCGCCGGGCGAGTCCACGACGCCGTCGAGCGACATGAATCCGGTGTAGACCAGCTTCCGCATGCTGCTGTCTCCTCGTTCTGGGGCACGTTGCCGGGTCCACGCTAGAACGCGGCCGGGCCACCCGTCTTGGACGGAAACGACAGCCGCCGGCGCCCGCGAGTCAGGCGAAGAGTGTGATGTCACCCGTGGGGGACGACGACGGCCCGGCCGTTCACCTGGCCGGCGTGCAGGCGTTCGTAGGCGAGGGGCGCCTCGTCGAGGGAGTAGGTCTCGGTGTGCACGGCGACGGCGCCGGTCCTGGCGAGGCCGATGACCTCGATCAGTTCGCCTCGTGATCCCCAGTAGGGGGCGTTGACGGACACCTCGAAGGGCAGTGCGCCGAAGCCGACGGGCAGGGAGCCTCCGCCGATGCCCACGATGCTGATCTCGCCCTCGACCGCGGCCACGGCTCCCGCGGTGCGCACGGTCGGCTCCGCGCCGACGAAGTCGAAGACGGCCTGGGCCCCGGTCCCGCCCGTCAGCTCCCGCACCTTGCCGACCGCCTGTGCGTCCGAGAGCACGGTCTCGTGCGCGCCGACGGTCCGGGCGAGCGCCAGCTTCTCCTCGCTGACGTCGAGGGCGATCACTCGGGCCGCGGACATGGCCCGCAGCAGCTGAACGGCGACATGACCGAGGCCGCCCGTGCCGATGACCACCGCGGTGGAGCCGGGCACGAGCCGGGGCAGCGCGCGCTTCACGGCGTGGTACGGGGTCAGCCCGGCGTCCGTCAGCGGCACCGTGGCGACCGGGTCGAGACCGTCGATGGGGACGAGGTGGCGGGCGTCGTCGACGAGCAGGTACTCGGCCATCGCCCCGGGAGTGCCGAGCCCCGGCGGGAAGATGCCGAGCTCTGCCGCGCGCAGGCAGTAGTTCTCCTTCCCCTCCGCGCACTTGGCGCAGGTGCCGCAGCCCCAGGGGCCGTACACGACGACGGCGTCGCCCTCGTTCAGCCCGCTCACGCCGGCGCCGAGCGCCTCGACCGTGCCCGCACCCTCGTGTCCCAGGGTCAGCGGCAGTTCGTAGGGGAAGCCCTCGGCCGGCCAGCTCATCACCGCGATGTCCGAGTGGCACACTCCGGCAGCCGTGACCTTGAGCAGGACCTGGCCGGGACCCGGCTCGGGATCGGGCACGGTGACGACCTCCGGAGGAGCGCCGATGCGGCGGTACTGGAGCGCCTTCATGCTGATGAGTCCCTTCCTCCGCGTCCCCGGCTCGGCGCCGGCGGCACACCCGCGCCGGACGGCACGTCGTACCGCCATGGTCGCCGCATCCGCCGGACCGCGCGCGCCGAGGACGCCGCCCGCACCGATGCCGAGGCCTTGCGGACGGCCGGCCCCGTGCCGGGTCGGCGCGGCCGGTGTCAGGTGTCAGATGTGCGGTGTCAGGTGTCCGCGAAGAGCAGGTCCTCGGGGGGATGCGTCATCCGCACGGTCTGGCCGTTCGTGGCCTCCACGACATGGTGCAGGCCCACGCACCGCTCTCCTGTGGACAGGATGGAGAAGCGGTCGCCCACGCCGGCCAGAAAGGCCGGGAAGCAGGCGAGCGGCACGGTGGGGCCGAGTTGCAGGTAGTCCACCAGCCGGCGGAACAGCTTGGGGAGAAGCACTGCGTCGTCCGTCAGCGTGGACAGGCCCGTGATCTTCGCCCCGGTGGTGGTGACATCGCTCGGCCACAGTCCCCGTCCCGCGTCCCGCGCTTCCGTCGCCGCGGTGGACATCTCGGTCCGCAGGCTGGTGAAGAGGGAGCGGTAGAAGGTCGGGTACGCCAGGCCCGTGGTGAGCAGGTGGTGGTTGACCGTCGTCCTGAGCACGGTCGCGTCGACGTCGGTCTCACGGCCGCCGGCACCCGGGGGCGTTCCGCGCCCAGCGAGGGCGATGCAGCGGCCGTGGACATCGGCGCCGCGGGTGAGTACGAACCCCGGCACCGTGTCGGGGGTGGTGCGGGTCACGGTCTCGTCCGGGCGGTGCTGGACATCGGTGAAGCCCAGCCAGCTCAGCAGTTCGTCGCGCGCGGCGTGGGCGAACGGGAGCGGCTGGTGCACACGGTTGGCGCCGTAATGTGTCTCGAGTGCGTCGACCGCGTCCAGCCGCAGTGTCGCGCGACCCGCCGCGTTGTGCTCGACGGCGCGGCCCGGGCCACCGCCGACCAGGTCCCACTCCGAGGGCTCGTCCGCGGTGAAGCGGACCGTGTCTCCGTCCGGCTGTGAGCCCACGACACCGTACACGCCCTTGATCAGCAACATGGGCATGGTGACTCCTTGGGGATGCGAACCAGCTGTGCGGCCCCCTGCTTCACATGGTGCGCCGCGAAGCGTGGTCCCGCACGGTGGGATCTCCGGCGCGGGTGGGAACCGTCAGCGTCCGTCGCGCAGTTGGCGGAGGTAGGCCGCCGTCAGCGCGACGGCACGGTCGTCGTCGTGCGACAGCTCCACGAGGGCCCGGGACGCCGTGGGCCCCGGGATGTCCGCCAGCGCCTGGGTCAGCCGTACGCGTGCCGGTGCGCCCGTGTCCTCGTGGCCGAGGCGGCCGACGACCCCCGTCGCGATTCGCTCCGCCGTCGCGATGTCGCCGGCCAGCACGCTCAGCGCGTCGGCCGCGTCGGTGTCGTTCCTTCCCTCCACGATCATGTCGATGAGCGTGGGGACCGTATCGGCCACCCCACGTGTCCCGAGCACCAGAGCCGCGTACCCGCGGACCACGGCGTCGGGATGGGCGAGGGCGTCCCGCAGCCGGGCGGAGGCCTCGCCGTCGGGCATCTCGGCGAGTGCCTGAACGGCACGCTGCCGCACCGCGGCCACCGGTGAGTCCAGGCCCTCCGCCAGCAACGCCGTTCCGCCGCCGCCGGAACGCGCCAGCGCCCATCGCAGGGCCCCGGCGACGTTCGGCTCCGTCTCGCTCAACACCGCCTCCACCAGGGCGTCCACGGGTGCGGGGACGCTGTCGACGGGGGCAAGGGCCGCGCGCTGACGTGCGTCGGCGTTCTTCGAGCCCAGTGCCTGGAGGAAGGAGACGGTGTGCAGGACTTCCTCCCAGCCGGCCGGTTCCGCGGCGTCGATGCGGCACAGCCGTGTGAGCAACTCCGTTTCGACCGCGATGCGTTCACGCGTCTGACGGATGAGGTCGGCGACGAGCGCCGAGGGCTGGAAACCGGGATCGCCGAGCGCGCGGCCGATCTCCCGCAGCGACAGCCCCAGCGTCCGCAGGCTCTCGATGTGGAAGATGCGCCGGATGTCCTCGCCGGAGTACTCCCGGTAGCCGGTGCCGGTGCGGCCGGACGGCCGCACCAGTCCCAGCGACTCGTAGTGCCTGAGCATGCGGGCACTGACCCCGGAGCGCCGCGCCACCTCACCGATCAACACCTTCTATCGTCCCTCATCGCCGGTGCCGCCGAGGGCCACGACCCGCTTCGCCTCCTCGATCGCGCACGCGAAGTCGGCGTCCGGATCGCGCAGCAGCCGCTCGGTGGCGAGCGCGTGCGCGGGGACGCGCTCGCCGGGGGCCGCCGCGGCGGCGCGCAGCGCCGGCAGGATCACGTCACCGAGCGCGGCCAGCGCCCGGCTGAGACTGCGTTGCGTCTCCCGCTCACCGCGTCCCAGCTGCTCGGCCAGGATCGCGGCCAAGCCGGGCTCCTCGCCTTCCGGCACCAGCACGACCGCGGCCCGCCAGGCGCTCCGCGCCACTTCGTCGTCGGCGTCGGAGAGCAGCGCCCGGGTGAGCGCGGGCCACGCCCGCCGGTCCCCGATCTTGGACAGGGTGTGCAGCGCCTGGCTCCGCGCCTGCGCCCGCTCCGAGCGGACCTCGTGGAGCAGCCCGGGGAGGGTGAGTGACACCGGGTGGCGGGTGAGTGCCCAGGTCAGCATGTCGCGGACGAGGAACTCGGGCTCCAGCGCGCTTCTGTCGATGAGTTTGTCCACGAAGCGGGGGTCCGGCGTGGTGCCGGCCGCCAGCGCCGCCCGCAGCCGCACGGACGAACGGTCGTCCTCAAGCCCCCGGAGCGTTCGCGCCGCTTCGGTGTCCTGGCTCGTCATGGTCATCGGGACCACCTCCTCGGCAGGCAGTGAAGAGCTTGTCACTGTGTCAAGGTCAAACGGCGTTCCCTGGACGTGGCCACGGCGGTTGCCTTCCCCCGGCTTCAATTCGCTTGTCGGAGCCTCGTCCGTTCGGGTAGGAAGCGTGCATGCTGAAGGGCGACAAGGTCGGGCTCAGGGCCCGGCACGAGGACGACATTCCGGTCCTGCGGGCCGAGCTCTACGACGACGTGGTCAACGCCTCGCGGGCCGAGGGCGGCCCGTGGCGGCCGATCACTCCCGGCTCGAAGGATCCGCGGCTCGTGGTCGACGACAAGGAACAGGGGCACGTCCCGTTCTCCGTGGTGGAGCTCGACGGCGGCACGCTGATCGGCACCGCGACGCTCTGGGGCATCGACACCCACAACCGGGGGGCGCACATCGGGCTCGGACTCCTGCCGTCCTCGCGCGGCAAGGGCTACGGCACCGACGTGGTCGCGGTGCTGTGCCGCTACGGCTTCGTCGTGCGCGGCCTGCACCGGCTGCAGATCGAGACGTTGTCGGACAACACCGCGATGCTGCGCTCCGCAGAGCGCAACGGCTTCGTCCGCGAGGGCGTGCTGCGTTCCTCGGCCTGGGTGATGGGCGAGTTCCTGGACGAGGTGCTGCTCGGACTGCTCAGCAGGGACTGGAAGCCGGCCCCGGCGGGCTGAGGTTCCTCGCACGCCCGGGCCCTGGGCCGTCCCTCACGACGGAGCCAGGTCGGTCCGCAGCAGGTGGTGGTCCGAGTAGCGGGTGTGCTCCACATGGTGCCGGAGCGGGGCGATGCCACGCAGGAAGACGTAGTCGAACTTGCTGTTCCAGTCGGTGGTCGGCTCGCAGGTTCCGGCGTCCGAGGGACGGCAGCGGGGGTCGGCGTCCTCGGCCAGTTCCCACATCCGGGCGAGTTCGGGGGCGTAGGGCACGGCGTTGAAGTCGCCGAGCACGATCGCGTGATCGTGCCGGGCCACCGCCTCGGCGAGCACGTCGGCCTGTCCCGCCCGGACCTCCTCCTGACGTCGTTCGGCGAGGTGGGTGTTGAAGACGCGGACGGACCGACCGCCCACCTCGGTGGTGACGGCCATGTAGCCGCGGTCCTCTGATCCGCCGTCCGGGTACTCCACGAGCACCCGGTCCGTCATCGGTGCGGCCGAGAGGACCGCCTGGCCGAAGGCTCCCGGCTTCCACGGTGCTCCGCCGCACCGGCCCCAGTTCCGCAGCACCGTCCCGTACTCGACGTGGTAGACGAGCCCGTGCAGGCTCTCCAGATGGTCCCGGATCCTCTCGACGTCCCGTGCGCACGCTTCCTGCAGGGCGATGACCTGGGGCGCGTGACGGGCGATCTCCGCCGCCCGGTCGACGTCGCTCTCCTCGCAGGGGTTGCAGAGGTTCCAGGTCATGACCCGGTTCGGTACGACGTCCCGCACGGCGTCGACGGGCAGTGATCCGGCGAAGGGGGCGCCGATCGGGGAACTGGGGCCGAGGAGCACCATGCAGGCCACGATCACGGCACCCGCGAGCAACCGCGCGCCCCTTCCGAACACCGTGCCTCCCTGGTGTGGTCACACACGGGGCACCCGACGTCCCCATGGATGAGATTAGAGGACGGCGTTGTCGGCAACACATTGTCTGTCGTCGGCGGTGCGGCCCTCCCGAGTGACCGAGGCGCCGGCGGCACCCGTCCCTTCCCGGCGAAGGTTGTAGCGATGCACCACCGCGCCCACCCCGTCCGCCGGCCGGCCGGCCCGCGACGGAAGGTGTCCCAACGGCCGACGGAGACGGCGCTGTTCAGCGGCGTCTACGGACTGATCCTGGCCAGCGCGCTGGCGGCCGCGCTCGACTCGCCCGGTGAGGCGTCCGACCCCGGGTCGGACGCGCTGTGGGTCCTGCTCACCGCGCTCGCCTCCGCGGCCGCCCACGGCTACGCCCATGTCGTCGCACACCGGATGTCGGGGGACGGCGGAGGTGCCCGGATCGGACTGCGCGCCTTGCTCGCGGAGTGGCCGGTCGTCGTGGCGGCCGCCCCCACCGTCGTGCTGCTGCTGACCGCGATGCCCTCCTGGTGGACGGAGAGCCAGGCGGTGAACACCGCCCTGGTCCTCAACACCCTGCTGCTCGCCTGCTGGGGCGTGTGGACGGCGCGGAGCGCGGGGCGCGGCTGGGCGGCCTCCCTCCGGGCCGGGGCCGCCGACATGCTGATCGGATTCCTGATCATCGGGGCGAACGCCGTGATCAAGTAGCGGTCACGGCTGCCGGCGCACCGCCCGACGGGCTCACCGGTCACACGTCCGCTCCACCGGCCTCCCGGTGCCCGGTGAGCCGGGTCTTCAGCCGGTAGTCGACGGTCGCGTCGCGGTACACGTGGTGCGGCACGACCTTCTCGGGGAGGTGGTCGCGGGCGCTGTCGCTGACCGAGTCCCGCTCACCGGCGCCCGGGAAGCGGACAGCCGTGCGGGGCGGCTCCGCGAAGCGCAGGCGCTCGGAGTGGATCCTCGCCCGGAACGCGATGTCCCACACCGGGCCCGCCGCCGACTCGCCGGTGCCGTCGGGGGCCGGGGCGTGAGCCGTTCAGGGCGGCTCGTCCCGTTCCCCGGTGGCGCGCCGGCGAGGGGGCCGCGGTGGCAGTTTCCCGTCCTCGGTCCGCACCCGGCGTTTGCGGGGACCGCCCTGGCTGCGGGCTGCCCCGCTCTCCTGCTCCCCCGCCGCTGGGCGCGCACGCCGTGCGCCGGCGGTGCCCTTCACGGTCCGGGTGGTGTCGGCGACCTCCTGGTCCGCGACACCGGAGGCCGTCCGGCTCACTTCACCCCCGGCGTCCTCCACCACGCGTCCGACGTCACCGCCCACCTCCTCGACGGCCGTGCCGGCTCCCTGTCCGACGTCCTCCGCCACCGAGCGGGCGCCGCGGCCCACTTCGTCGACCGCGGCTCCGGCGCCTTGGCCGACGCCCTCGACGGCACGTCCAGCACCTTCGCCGACATCCTCGACGGCACGTCCAGCACCTTGACCGACATCCTCGACGGCACGTCCAGCACCTTGACCGACATCCTCAACAGCACGTCCGGCGCCCGTGCCCAGCTCGCCCACCGCCTGACCGGCTCCGCCGCCGACGTCCTGCACGGCGGAGCCGATACCCCGCGTGAGATCGCGCAGGAGCTCCGGATTGCGATCGAGCGTGGTGAGCACCCGGTTGATGATCATGGCGACGTTGTCGAGACGCACCTTGAGCTGGGCCTGTGCCTCCACCCCCGAGATGCCGAGGTGGACCCGGCCGAGGGAGACGTCGGCGCCCACGTTCAGCCGCAGCAGGTCCAGCACCTCCGTCTGCAGCGAGACGTGCGCCCGGAGGTTCTCCACGTCCAGGTCGATCTCGTCGACCTTCAGCACGGGGACGTCCAGATAGACGTCCGGGTCCGCCCCCGGGGCCGCGGTGGCCTCCACGGGGGCGGTCTCGTCGTCCTCGGTGTCGTCGTGCATCACCGCACCTCCCCGGATCGCCGGTGCTCCTCCCTCCATCTTGCGGCGCTGTCCGGATCGACGCGCGGGCTGCGCCGCCGGTCAGTGGGGGGCGACGCCCGAGAGTTCGTTCGTGCTCTGCGGCAGGGTCACCGACGCGAGGTGGCGGCCGGTCTCGATGTCGACGGCGTGCAGCTTGCGCTTGCCCGGTTCGGAGACGTACGCGGTGTGGTCGCGGACGAAGAGGGCGGGCCGTGGCTGCTGCCAGTCGAGGGGCTCCTTCCACGCGTCGACGACGGTGATCTTCTTCTCGACCCGGCCGGTCTCCGGGTCGAGGACGTGGAGGACGCCGTCGGTGCCGAGGACGAGTGCCTCGCCGTGCGGGCCGCGCCCGAGTGAGCGGAAGGAGTAGCTGGTGCCGAGGTCGACCAGGCGCAGCTTCGCCGTCGCGGTGTCGATGAGGGAGACGCGGGTCGGGCGTTCCAGTTCGGCGTCCGGGTCGGTCTTGTAGTCCCCGAGGAGAATCGGGGAGGCGTCGCTGCCGGCCTGGTTGCCGATCCGGCCGTAGTCGTCGGGGGCGTCGACCTTGGTGAACTCGCCGTTCCTGTAGAGGAGGACACCGTCCTCGCAGCCGACGGCGACGGCCTCGCCCTCGGCGGCGGCTTCGCCGTGGACGCCGGGGCAGTTCTCGCTGCGGGTGATCTCCTTGCCGTTCTCGTCCAGGACGAGCGCGCCGGTGCGCTTCTCCTCGGTGCCGAGGGTGCTGAGCAGCCGGCCGTCACTCAGTTCGATGGCGACTCCGTGGTGCGGCCGGGCCGAGGTGTAGGTGCGGCCTTCGGGCTTCCTGCCGCCGCGCAGGCCGGCCGGGTCGAAGACGTTGACCTCGCCGGTGCCGTCGGTGAAGAGCACCGTCTTGCCGGCGTGGCGGACGACGTGGCCCGGCTTGGCGCCTTCGTAGGTGATGTCGGTGAGGGACCGGCGGGCGGCGTCGAGGACCCGGAAGCCGCTGTCGGTGGAGACGATGACGTGGTCGTCGTCTCCGGCGGGATTGACGCGGTTGAAGCCGGGCAGCTCGATGGTCCCGGCGAGTTCGAGGCTTTCGCCGTCCAGGATGTACAGACCGCCGTCGAAGGTGGCGACCAGCGGGTCCTCGACCGGGGTGGCGGGGGTGGCACTCGGCTCCTTCGCCGCCCGGGCGTCGGACGAGGTGGCCTCCCCTCCCCCGCAGGCGGTCAGGAGGGCGGACACCGTCAGGGCGACGGACGCACCGAGGGCGACTCTCTTCCGTATCTTCTCGTTCACTGTGTGTGATCCTTTCGTGCCGCGGGTGTGCGGCGTCGGTGGGCGGGTGGGGCGACCTGTGGTGCCGGTGCCGGCACATGTGGCCGGGTTCAGCGGGTCGTGAGGCCTTCGGTCACGGCGGTGGTGTTGGCGCGCATCATCCGCAGGTAGGTGTCGGCGCCCTCGCCCTCGGCGGTGAGCGACTCCGAGTACAGCTCGATCACCTCGACCCGGCCGCCCAGTTCACCGCGCAGGACGTCGGCGAGTCGTGCGGGCCGGGAGGAGTCTGCGAACACCGTGCGCACCCCGGCCTCGCGCATGGCTTCGGTGAGGGAGCGCAGGTCGGAGGAGCTGGGCGACGCCAGGGTGGTACCGCTGGGTACGACCGCGCCGATCACGCGGAACCCGAACCGGTCGGCGAGGTAGCCGAAGACGTGGTGGTTGGTGACCAGGGCGCGTTTGTCCTCGGGTATGCGGTCGAAGGACGTCTCCATCCAGGCGGTGAGGGCGGCGAGTTGCCGGTCGTAGCGGGCGGCGTTGCGGCGGACCGTCTTCTCGTCCACGCCGCCCACGTGCTCGACCACCTCGTCGGCGATCAGGCCGGCGGCCTTGCGGACGCGGTCGGGGTCGGTCCAGAAGTGCGGGTCGGGCTGCCCGCTCTCCCGCTCGGGGCCTCCGTCGTCCGGCGCCCGGAAGGTGAGGGGGTCCACCGCCTCGCCGACCTCGAAGGTGGCCACCCCGGACTCCCGGGCGACCTCCACGTGCCGCAGTACGTTCTCCTCCAGGCCGAGACCGTTGAAGACGACGAGGTCGGCGTTCTCCATCTCGGCGGCCTGCACGGCCGACAGTCCGAAGGAGTGCGGGTCGGCGTTGGGTTTCATGAGGACGGTGACGTCGGCCTCGGCACCGACGATCTCCCGGGTGACGTCGCCGAGGATGTTGGTCGTCACCACGACTCGGGGCCGCTCGTCGGGGCTCGCGCAGGCGGTGGCCGTGCCCGCGCAGAGGAGGGCGGTCAGGGCCGCCGCCGAGCGGCGCAGCCGCAGCAGGGTTCGCCCGGCCCGTGTCATCGTCCGGTCTCCACCATCAGCCGCGGTTCCATGTCCAGGTCGAAGGTGCGGGCGACGCGCAGACCGTCGTTGTAGTCGATCTCGTACACGCGCCGGTCCTTGGGGGCGTTGACGTAGGCGCGGCTGCGGTCGGTCTCGACCACCGGTCCGTCTCCGCCGGCGCCCGCCCGGCGTTCCCCGGTGAGGAGCCGCTCGGTCCGGGCGGTCTCCTCGCCGGTGGCCACGTCGTAACCGTGCAGGGCGCCGTCGGTCTCCAGGACGAGCAGCGGGGATCCCTCTCCCGCCGTGTTGGCGGCGACCACGGGGCCGGTCTCCACCCGGGTCCAGGTGCGCTCCGTGACGTCCAGTACCCACACGGCCCTGTCCCCTGCGTGCGCCGTGAGCGTGTCGCTGCCCGCGCGGTGGCGGAAGGACACCGCGCGTTCGTCCGCGGGCACGTCGCCGGCGTACGGGATCCGCTCGGCGGTGAAGTGTCCGTCGTCCTCGCTGATCAGCAGGGCGCCGTCGGCGCATCCGAGGACGACGCCCCGGCGGGTGACGGCGTCGCCCTTGGGGTCCTCGCAGGTGGCATCCGTGGACGCGGCGCGCGCGCCGTCACGGGTGTGGACCGTGACCTCCGGCGTGCCTGTCCCGTCGTCGGTGAGGGTCAGCAGGTGCTCCGCGTACGGCACCACCGCCCCGGCGTGCTTGCCGGGGAGCGGGCGGGCGGGGCCGACCCGGTGCTTCTCGAATGCGGTGCGGCGGTAGGTGACGGCGCGGCCGTCCTCACCGGTCACGGCCGTCACGGCGGTGTCGCCGCGGACGTGCGCACCCTTGTCGGCGGGCAGGCGGCCGACGTCGCGTATGCCGGCGCGGTAGTAGTGCACATGGTCGCCGTGGTCCACGGTCCAGGTGCCGCCGTCGAGGACGCGTATGCCGTCCGCCGTGCGGAAGTAGCCGAACCTGCCGTCCGTGGTGAGTTCCACGGCGCCGGCCCTCGGGGACGTCTCGTGCGCCTTCCCGGTGGTGAGGTCCAGTACCCGGGTGTCTCCGGTCGTGGGGTCGTTGAGCAGCAGCCGGGACTGCTGCTCGGCCGCCTCCCGCGCTCCTTCGACATGGCCGTGCGGAGCGGTGGGGGTCGCGGAACCCGCCTTCGGGGTGGACGGGTTGCCGCCCTCTCCGGTGCAGCCGGCGGTGAGCAGGGCGAGGGTCAGCAGGGCGGCCGGCGCCCCGGCGGTGACGTTTCTTCGGACGAACAGGGACATCGTTCAGGTCTTTCTCAGTCGGTTGCCGCCGGACGGACGCCTGACGGGCGCGCGTCGCGGTGGTGGACGGCGGATGCCAGACGGGAGAGGAAGAACAGGCACACGGCCAGGGCCGACACGGTCGCTCCGGCCGCGGTGCCCAGATGCCAGGACAGCAGCAGGCCGCCGAACGTGGCGGTCACGCCGAGCAGTGCCGCCAGGGCCATCACGCCCGGCACGCTCCGCGCCCAGGGCAACGCGGCCGCCGGCGGGGCGATGAGCAGCCCCAGCACCAGCAGCGTCCCCACGATGTGGAACGACGCCACGATGGCCAGCGCCAGCAGCCCCAGCAGCACGCCATGGGCCAGGCGGGGGCGCAGGCCCAGTGTCCGGGCCTTGCGTACGTCGAACGCCAGGGCCAGGAAGGCGCGATGGCCGAGGACCGAGACGACGAGGGCCGCCACCAGGGCTCCGCCCAGCAGCAGCACGTCCTGTGCGCGCACGGCCAGTACGTCGCCGAAGAGGATTCCGGTCAGCTCGACCGCGAAGGACTGCGAACGCGACACGACGATGACGCCCAGCGACAACATCCCCACGAAGAGCAGGCCGATCCCGGTGTCCTGGGACAGCTTCGGCGTACGGCCGAGGGCGGTGACGCCCGCGGCCATGACCGCCGCGCTCAGCAGCGCCCCCAGCAGGAGGTTGCCGCCGAGCAGCGCTGCCAGGGCGACCCCCGGCAGCAGTCCGTGGGACATGGCGTCACCGAGGAAGGCCATCCCCCTCAGCACCACCCAGGTGCCCGCCAGGGCACAGATCGCCGACACCAACATTCCGCCCCACAGCGCCCGTTGCACGAACGTCGCCTCGAAAGGGTCTGTCAACCACTCCATGCGGAGCACACTACAATGACAATCATGTTCAACAAACCCCACCTCCCCCTCGCCGCCTCCGGCGACGCGCCGTTCCACATCCGTCTGACGGGACTGACCGCGGGCTATTCGGGACGACCGGCTCTGCATCAACTGAACGCGGAGATACCGGCGTTGACGATCACCGCGCTCGTCGGCCCGAACGGCAGCGGGAAGTCCACGCTGCTCGGCGTTCTGGCCGGTGTGATCCAGCCCACGGCAGGCGAGCTGCGCCGCAACGGCGGCCGGCCACCCGCGTTCGTCCCGCAGCGCGGCGCGGTCGGCGACGCCCTGCCGCTGACGGTCCGGCAGACCGTGGAGATGGGGCGCTGGGGCGACCGCGGCCCGTGGCGCCGGCTGACCCGGCGGGACCGCGCCCTCGTGGACACGGCCATGGACCGCCTGGGCATCGCCCACCTGGCCGCTCGTCAGCTGGGCGAACTGTCCGGCGGACAGCGGCAGCGCGCCCTGATCGCCCAGGGAATCGCCCAGGAGTCGGACCTCCTGCTGCTGGACGAGCCGGCCACCGGACTGGACCCCGGGGCCAGGGAACGCATGGCGACGCTGCTGACAGAGCTGGTGGCCGACGGTGTGACCGTCGTGCACGCCACTCACGATCTGGACGCGGCCCGCTCGGCCGGCACATGCCTCCTGCTGCACGAGGGGCGTCTGGTGGGACAGGGACACCCCGGGCAGCTTCTCACCCCGGCGGCGCCCGACCGGATCCGGCGGCCGGCCTGAGGCGAGGCCGGCGCGCCGGACGAGCCGGCGTCAGCGCCGGGCCAGGGCCAGCACGCTCAGGCCGAACATCAGCACTCCCAGGGGGAGATGGACGGAGGGCACGTGCGCGATGCCGAGCACGACCTGAGCCGAGGCGAGCGCCAGGAAGCCCGACGCGTGCAGGACAGGCCGGGGCGAGCCGCCGCCCGGCCTCCACGCCAGCACCGCCGCCAGCACGTACAGCATCGACGCCCCGTACATCACGCGGGCGCCGGCGCTGTGCAGCGTCTCCCCGTAGGAGGAGGTCAGCAGCAGACCGGCGGAGACGGCCTGGAGGAAGATGGTCAGGGTCTGCAGGGCGATCGCGATCCGCAGGAACGAGGAGCCCCGGCGTGCGCCCGCCGTCGTCGTCACGTCAGTGGCCATGTCACAGTCCCCTTGTCCGCCGCTCGGGCAGTAGATCGATAAGGTCTCGACAGTCCGACGACGCGGGCCGGCGAAAGGTAAGGGGGGTGGCCGCAAGCATGGGGACTGTCGGGGTGGACGCCGGCGAGGTGGCCGGCGAGCGGCGTCAACTGATCAATGTGGCCTACCGGTTGCTCGGCTCGGTGACCGAGGCGGAGGACGCCGTGCAGGACGCCTACGCCCGCTGGTACGCCCTGCCGCGGAGCCGGCGGGAGGGGATCCTGTCCCCCGGCGCCTGGCTGACGACGGTGACCAGCCGCATCTGCCTGGACCTGCTCGGCTCGGCGCGGGCCCGCCGGGAACGGTACGTCGGCGCGTGGCTGCCCGAGCCGCTGCCCGGGCGCACCGGGGCGGGCCGCTCGGGCGGCACCGGCACCACCGGCCCGGCGGACCCCGCCGAACAGATCGTCCTGGACGAGTCGGTGTCCATGGCCTTCCTCGTCGTCCTGGACTCGATGACGCCCGCCGAGCGGGTGGCGTTCGTCCTGCACGACGTCTTCCGGTACCCGTTCGCCGAGGTCGCCGACGTTCTCGGCCGGACCCCCGCGGCCTGCAAGCAGTTGGCGGCCTCCGCCCGGCGGCGGGTGGGCGGCGCGCGGGCTCCGCTGCCGGCCGCAGGCCGGGCCGACGTGGTGAGGCGGGTCAAGGAGGCCTGGGAGACCAAGGACATCGCGGCCCTCGTCGGGGTTCTCGACCCGGCCGCCGTGATGACCGCCGACGGGGGCGGCATGGCCGGCACCGTCCTGCGCCCGGTCGAGGGCGGCGCGCGCATCGCCCAGTACATGGTCGCCATCGCAGACCGTGCTCCGGGGCTCGAGATCCTCCTGCGGCCGGTCAACGGCGTGCCGGGACTGGTGGCCAGGCGGTCCGGGGTCGTCGTGACGGTCGCCTCGTTCGACGTCTCCGACGGACGGGTCAGCCGGATCTGGGTGGTGCGCAACCCGGAGAAGCTGCGGCCGTGGACGCGGGAGGGCTGACCGGGGCCGCGTGACGAACACCGTGGATCGTTATCATTCGTGTGACATGCACGGAACCGCCACCGCCCTCTGAACCGGGCGCCATCGCGTCCGTCGTCCCGCGGCCCGATCCGACAGCACCACTGCCCCGAAAGAGCCCTGCCCGATGACTGATTCCGCGGTGCGCCGACGCCGGAGAGCCCTCTTCGTCTTCTTCCTGATACCCGGCCTGGCGATGTCCTCGTGGGTCACCCGCACCCCGGACGTACGGGACCGGCTCGGTGTCTCCACCGGCGAGATGGGCCTGGTCCTCTTCGGTCTGTCCGTCGGCTCCATGCTCGGCATCCTCGGCTCCGGCCCGCTGGTCTCCCGCTTCGGCCCCCGGCCCGTCATCGGCGCCGGCACCGCCCTGATCGTGCTGAGCATGCTCCTGGCCGGCGCCGGCACCGCCGCCTCCTCGGCCCCCGCCGTCACGGCCGGTCTGTTCCTCTTCGGCGCGGGCATGGGCGGCGGCGAAGTCGCCCTCAACGTCGACGGTGCGGAGGTCGAGCGCCTCACCCGGCGCACCGTGCTGCCCGCGCTGCACGGCTTCTTCAGTCTCGGCACGGTCATCGGCGCCTGCGTGGGCATCGCCTGCACGGCCGCCGCCCTTCCGGTGTCGTGGCACCTGGCCGCGGTCGCGCTCGTGACGGCCACCCTCTTCGCCCACGCCTACCGCGCCATCCCCGCCGGAGCCGGCGGGGCCCCGGACGACTCGGAGCAGGTCACGGACGCGGAGAAGGGGCAGCGGCCCGCGGTGTGGAAGGACCGGCGTCTGCTGCTCATCGGCGGCATCGTGCTGACCATGGCTCTGGCCGAGGGGGCCGCCAACGACTGGCTGCCGCTGCTCATGGTCGACGGGCACGGCATGGGCGCCGCCCTGGGGTCGGCCGTGTACGCGGGCTTCGCCGCCGCCATGGCGATCGGCCGTTTCGGCGGCGGGTTCTTCATCGACCGCTTCGGCCGCGCTCCCGTGGTCCGCGCCAGCGCCCTCTCGGCCGCCCTCGGACTCGCCGTCGTCATCTTCGCCGACGCCCCCGTCCTCGCCGGAGCGGCCGTGTTCTTCTGGGGGCTGGGCGCCTCGCTCGGCTTCCCGCTCGCGCTCTCCGCGGCCGGCGACTCCGGTCCGCGCGCGGCGGCACGTGTCAGCCTGGTGGCGACCATCGGCTACGTCGCCTTCCTCGTGGGCCCGCCCGGCCTGGGCTTCCTCGGCGACCACTACGGGCTGCGCGCCGCGATGACCGTCGTCCTCGTCCTCGTCGCCGTGGCGGTCTTCCTCGCGCCCGCGGTCGCCACCCGCCGAGCGGTTCCGGCGCGGCCCAGCCCCGAGCGGCGGCCGGAACCGGCACACGAAGTCCGGCAGCCCTTACTCCCCTGACGGCCTGTTCCGCCACCGTCTCCGCTCCCCCGCGCCGGTGACGACGGACAAGGGCTGACGGGCGCGGTCGTGGCATGCCGCGTTCGGAGTAATCGGCGGATCCGGGTCCCCGCTCGTGTCACGCTGTGGGCTTGTTCGGTCACGGTCGTGTCGGGAGGCCGGGTGTACCACTCGGGTGAGTGGCTGTACCAGCGTGAGAGGCGTGGGCGGTGAACGGCGGGGGCGGGCCCGGGCAGCCGGGGGCGCCCGGACCGCCGTCGCGCCCGGGCACCGGGCTGGAGCAGGTGGGCGCGCAGTTGCGGGCGCTGACCGATGCCAAGGACCGGCTGCAGGGCCTGCTCGACGCGGTGCTCGCCATCAGCCGGGAACTGGACCTGTCGGTGGTGCTGCGGCGGATCGTCACCACCGCCATGGACCTGGTGGGCGCCCGTTACGGAGCGCTCGGGGTGCTGCACGAGTCCGGCGAGTACCTGCGGGAGCTCATCACGGCGGGCCTGAGCGAGGACGAGCGCGCGGCGCTGGCCGGGGTGGACTTCCCGCACGGCGAGGGGGTGCTCGGGCACCTCATCCGTCATCCGAGACCGCTGCGGGTCGGCGACATCGCCTCCCATCCCGCCTCGGTCGGCTTTCCGCCCGGCCACCCGCGCATGCGCACCCTGCTGGGGGTCGCCATCAGCGTCCGCGGCGAGATCTACGGCGACCTCTATCTGTCCGAACGCCACGACGGGCGGCCCTTCGACCGCCACGACGAGGACATCGTCGTCGCCCTCGCCGGCGCCGCCGGTGTCGCGATCGAGAACGCCCGCCTGTTCGCACAGGTCCGCGACAGTGCCGAGACCTTCCAGCGTCTGCTGCTGCCCACCCTGTCCGATCTGAGCCCCTTCACCGCCGCCACCGTCTACCGGCCCGCCGCCGAGCCGAACCGGCTCGGCGGCGACTGGTACGACGCCCTCGTGCTGCCCGACGGCTCGGTCGGGGTCATGATCGGTGACGTCGGCGGCCACGACCTGCGGGCGGCCGCCGCCATGGCCCAGGCCCGCAGCATGCTCCGCGCGCTGTTCTACGACCGCCGCACCCCACCCAGCGAAGTGCTCACCCAACTGGACCATACGCTGCACGCCACCACGGACATCCCGGTGACGACGGCCTGCCTGGCCCGGGTGGAACCCGGGGAGTCCGGCTGGGTGCTGCGCTGGAGCACCGCCGGACACTTCCCGCCCCTGCTGATCGGCCCCGGCGCGGAGACGGAGTACCTGTACGCCGAACCCGGCCTGCCGCTCGGGGTGAGCACCGGCGAGCACCGCCCCGATCACACCCGTCCTCTGCCGCCGGGTTCGGTGCTGGTCTTCTTCACCGACGGACTCGTCGAGCACCCCGCACGTCCCCTCGACGAGAACCTGACCGCGCTCGCCGGTCTCGCCGCCTCCCTCGTCTCACGGCCGCTGCAGGAGTTCGTGCAGGCACTGGCCGACCGACACCCCAGCGACGGCCGCGACGACATGGCCGTCCTCGCGCTCCGCGTCCCCCTCGGCCCCGGTCCCCCGCCGGGCGCCGCCACGGCCGGACGCAGCCGCTGAGGTCGGCGGGGCTCCGCCGGTGCCGGGGGAAGGCGCCGTCAGGGCACGGGGGACGGACGGTCCTCCCCGGGGGACGCCGGCCTCGGGGCGCGGCGCAGGAAGCGGATCACCGGACGGTCCCGCTCGTGCGTTACCTCGGCACGGACGCCGTATACGTCCTCGATGAGGGCGGGGGTGAGCACGTCCGACGGGCTGCCCTCCGCGACGGTGCGGCCCTCCCGCAGGACGAGCAGGCGGTCGCAGTACATCGCGGCGAGGTTGAGGTCGTGCAGGGCGACCACGGTGGTGACGGGCAGCGAGGCGATCAGGTCGAGCAGGTCCAACTGGTGCTGGATGTCGAGGTGGTTGGTCGGCTCGTCCAGCAGCAGCTCGCGGGGTTCCTGGGCGAGGGCGCGGGCGATCTGGGCGCGCTGGCGTTCGCCGCCCGAGAGGGTGTGCCAGGACTGGGCGGCCCGGTCGGTCAGGCCGGTGCGTTCCAGGGCGGCGGTGACGGCGCGGGCGTCGGCGTCCGACGCCGGAACCCAGAGGCGACGGTGCGGGACACGGCCGAGGGCGACGACGTCGCGGACGGTCAGTTCGGTCTGCGTGTGGGCGTGCTGTCCGACGGTGGCGACACGGCGTGCGGCGGCGCGGCGGCCGACCTCGGGCAGGGGCCGTCCGTCGAGTGTGACGACGCCGGCGGAGGGGGCGAGGACGCCGGCGAGCAGACGGAGCAGCGTCGACTTCCCGGAGCCGTTGGGGCCGAGCAGGCCGACGGTCTCGCCGGTGCGCGGGAACAGGGTGACGCCGTCGACGATGAGGCGGCCGTCGGTGCGGCGGGCGACACGGTCCGCGCGCAGCCCGCCGTCCGGGCGGGAGTCCGTCATGTCTTCCTCCGGCCCCGGTACAGCACGGCGACGAAGGCCGGGACGCCGATGAGGGACGTCACCACGCCCACGGGGACCTCCTGGGGGTCGACGACGGTGCGGGCGAGGGTGTCGACCCACACCAGGAACACGGCTCCGGCCAGCGCGGTGACCGGCAGCAGCCGGGCGTGGCCGGAGCCGGTGAGCGCGCGGACGGCGTGCGGCAGCACCAGGCCGACGAAACCGATCGCCCCCGTGCAGGCGACCAGTACGGCCGTGAGCAGCGCCGTGGCGGACAGCAGCACCAGGCGGGCTCGGACGACGTGCACGCCGAGGCCGGCGGCGGCCTCCTCGCCGAAGGCGAAGGCGTCCAGTGTGGTGGCGTGGGCGAGGCAGACGGCCAGGACGGCGCCGAGGGCCGCCGCGCACAGCAGCACCTGGCCCCAGTCGGCGCCGGTGAGGGAGCCGAGCAGCCAGAACAGCACGCCCCTGGTGGTCTCGGCGTCGGCGGACGTCAGCACGATGAACGAGGTCAGCGCGGAGAACAGCTGCATGGCGGCCACACCGGACAGCACCACCCGGTCCATGCCGCCGCCGAGGCTGTGACCGAGCAGCATCACCAGGGCGAAGGAGAGCAGGGCCCCGGCGAAGGCGCCCGCCGACAGCGACACGGTGCCCCCGCCCACCCCGAGCACCACGACGGCGACCGCGCCCGTGGAGGCGCCGGAGGACACACCGAGGACGAAGGGGTCGGCGAGCGGGTTGCGCAGCAGCGACTGCATGACCGCGCCGCACAGCGCGAGCCCCGCTCCGCACACGGCGGCCAGCAGGGTGCGCGGCATCCGCAGGTTCCACACGATGCCGTCCCTGAGCGGCGGCAGCGTGCTCCCGCCGCCGCCGAGGTGGCCGGCCACGGACGCCCACACGTCGGCGGTGGAGATGTCGGCGGGCCCGATGGTCACGGCGACGGCCAGGGAGACGGCCAGTGCCACGAGCCCTCCGCCGGTGAGCAGCAGGGCCCTGCCGCTCACTTGGCGAGCCCGAAGTCGCGCAGGGCGGCGGCGACCTGTTCGATCCCTTCGACGGTGCGCAGGGAGGGGTTCATCGCCTGCCCGCTGAGCCGGACGTACCGCTTCTCGCGCACGGCGGTGAGGTTGCGGGTGGCCGGGTTGGTCTCCAGGAACCGGATCTTGGCATCGGCGGACTCGGCGGTCTGGGACTTGCGGGTCAGGTCGCCGAGGACGATGACGTCGGGGTCGCGGTCGGCGACGGTCTCCCAGTTGATCTGCGGCCACTCGTCGTGGGTGTCGGCGAAGGCGTTCTTCGCGCCGACGGCGCGGGTGATGGCGCCGGGGGCGCCGCAGCAGCCGGCGAGGTAGGGCGACTGGGAGTTGGCGAACCAGTACATGAGGGAGGTGCCGGAGGCGTCCAGGCCGTCGGTGGCCTTGCGTACCCGGCGTTCCAGCTGTGCGACCAGTTCGTCGCCGCGTTCCTCGACACCGAAGGCGCGGGCCAGGTCGCGTATCTCGCCGTAGACGGTCTCGAGGGTCAGCGGGGTGGCGCGCGAGCCGTCGCCTCCGCTGTCGTTGTCCTTGCCGGCGGCGCAGTCGGACGGGGAGACGTACGTGGGGACGCCCAGTTTCTCGAACTGCTCACGGCTCGCGACGCCGCCCGTGCCGAGGGTGGAGACGAAGGAGGCGGTGACGAAGTCGGGTCCGGCGTCCAGCACCTTCTCGAAGGACGGGTTGTTGTCCGCCAGCCGGGGCACCGACGCGTTGGCCTTCTCCAGGCCCTTCATCACGGGGTCGGTCCAGGTGGCGGTGCCGGCCATGCGGTCGGCGAGGCCGAGGGAGAGCAGGATCTCGGTGGTTCCCTGGTTGAGGGAGACGACGTGCCGGGGCGCCGACTTCAGGGTGACCTCGTGCCCGCAGTTGTCGAGGGTCAGCGGGTAACCGGCGTCCGGCTTGCGCGAGTTGGAGTCGGCGTCGGCGCCGGGGCCGCCGCACGCGGTGAGCGGCAGGACGGCGGCGAGGAGGGCGGCCGCGGCGCGGCGGCGGGAAGCGGTACGGGGACGGGGCATGGAGACGCCTTGCACTCGGGGCTCGAACGCGGAGCCTGGCCTACGGAGAACCTCCCCGCCCACGGCGGGTAGGCGCCAGCAGGTCTTCGGACTCGGGTTCGTCCGGACGGAGCGCCTTCCCGGGATGCCGTGCGCCGGCCCAGTGGCCGGCCCGCGCCGCCCCAGTGGCGTCGAGTGCCCCGCCCGTCCCCCTCACCGCTGCGCGTCAGTTCCGGATTCCCACCGGATTCCCTGGCCTCGGATGTGGCACGACTGGCCCCCGCAATCTATCAAGATCACTCGTGGGGACCGGCCGCGGGGCGTGCCGGGCGTCAGCACCCCGGACTTTTCCTCGGCGAACCAGGAGTGATCGACTCCCAGGCCCCGGACGACGTAGTCGCCCTGCCGGGCCGGCGGGGCGCCGCGCCCCGCGGATGAAGCGCACCAGCGGCCATCCCCGGTCCAGTGCGGCGTCCTTGCCGGCAATGCCCAGGTACACGCTGTCGCTCATGGTTCCGGGAACGTAGTGCACGACGTGTCCCCGTCCGCGAGTACACGGCAGGGACAGGGCGACGCCCCGCCGCACCGGCGTGCGGCGGAGCGTCGCCCGCGGGCCCGCGAAGGGCCGTTCAGCTCTGCGGCCGCTTCCCGTGGTTGGCCGCGTGGTTGCGGCGGGCCTTCTTCTTCCGGCGCCTCTTCGAGGACATGGGCGTCTCCCTTGTGACGTGGGGCCGTGAGACCGTGTCCCGCCCGGCCGTTCCGGAACCGGCGGACGGCGATGGACCGTCGCCCATTCTTCCGCAGGGCTCCCGGCGCCGCGACTCGCGCCGTGCCGGACACCGCGCACGTCCACACTGTTGTCGCCGCGCGCCCGCCGGGCGACGATGGGCCCCAGCGCATCGCCCCGCGGGAGGCCATGGTGACCGATCCCTGGGTGGCCCTGGAGCCAGGAGCCGACCCTGCCGAGCGCGTACGCGCGCTGCACCGGGCGCACGAGACCTTCACCGAGGCCGGCACGGTGCCGCGCCCGGTGCGCGGCGTGGTCGCCGACTCGTGGCGGCGTTCGGCGCGCGCCGGGGTCCACCCGGACGGCTCCGCCGACGTCGAACTGACGGACGGTGACCTCGGGACCTACCGCGCCGAGCATCCGCTGGCCCATGTGATGCCGCTGTTCCGGGAGTTGCTGGGCACGTTCGCCTCCGACGGCCGCCATCTGCTGGCGGTGTGCGACGCGCGCGGCAGGCTGCTGTGGGTCGAGGGGCACGCGTCGACGCTGCGGCAGGCGGGGCGGATGAACTTCGTGCCGGGCGCACGGTGGTCGGAGAGCGCGGTCGGGACGAACGCTCCGGGCACGGCGGTCGCCGTCGGCCGTCCGGTCCAGGTGTTCGCGGCCGAGCACTTCGTGCGGCGCGTGCAGCCGTGGACGTGCGCGGCGGCACCCGTGCACGACCCCCGCACGGGGCGGCTGCTCGGTGCGGTGGACATCACCGGCGGCAACGGCCTCGCGCATCCGCACAGCCTCGGGTTCGTGCGTGCCGTGGCCCGTGCGGCGGAGTCCCAGCTGGCGCTGCTCACGCCGGGCCGCCCGGCCGCCCGCGGGTCCGAACTGGCGGTACTGGGCCGCGACCGTGCCGTGCTGACGACGGGGGGCCGCGGGATAAGGCTCAGCCGCCGGCACAGCGAGATCCTCGTCCTGCTGGCCGAGCGTCCCGACGGCCTGACCGGCGACGAACTCGCGTGCGCGCTGTACGAGGACGAGTCGGTGACGCCGGTGACGCTGCGCGCCGAGCTGGCCCGGCTGCGTCAGGTGCTCGGGCCGGGGGTGCTCGCGTCGCGTCCCTACCGGCTCACCCTGCCCCTGGAGTCCGACGCGGCCGTCGTCGAACGCCGGCTGGCGGCGGGCGCGGTCACCACCGCCCTGGCCGGCTACCCCGGCCCGCTGCTGCCCGCCTCCCGGGCGCCGGCGGTCGTACGGCTCAGGCGCCGCCTCGCCGACGGGCTGCGCGCGGCGCTGGTCGCCGGCGCGGATCCCGACCTGCTGGCCGACTGGGTCCACGCCCCGTGGGGCGAGGACGACGTGGAGGTGTGGCGGGCGCTGGCCGCGGCCCGGCCCACGCCGTCCCACCGGGCCCGGCTGGCCGCGCTGGAGTCGGAGCTGGCGGCTCCGGGCGGGTGGGCCGGCCGCGAGGACGGGTAGCGGCGCCGGCCGGTCCGCAACGTGGTTGCAACGTTCGCGTCCCTACGCTCCGGCGCAGAGCTGCCCAACGGCGGGCGGCGCTGCCGAAGGAGGCCAGTCCGCATGACCCGTTACGCGGCGCCCGGAAGCGAGGGCGCGATCGTCTCCTACCTGCCCCGCTACGACCACTTCATCGGCGGGGAGTACGCGCCTCCGGTCAGGGGGCAGTACTTCGAGAACCCGAGTCCGGTGAACGGGCAACCGTTCACCGAGGTGGCACGCGGTACGGCGGAGGACGTCGAGGCGGCGCTCGACGCGGCCCACGCGGCCGCGCCCGGCTGGGGGCGCAGGTCGGCGTCCGAGCGGTCCGACATCCTGCTGAAGATCGCCGACCGCATGGAGGCCAATCTGGAGGCCCTGGCGGTCGCGGAGAGCTGGGAGAACGGCAAGCCCGTACGGGAGACCCTGGCGGCCGACATCCCGCTGGCCATCGACCACTTCCGCTACTTCGCCGGCGCCGTGCGCTCCCAGGAGGGCACGCTCAGCGAGGTCGACGGCGACACCGTCGCCTACCACTTCCACGAGCCGCTGGGGGTCGTCGCCCAGATCATCCCGTGGAACTTCCCCATCCTGATGGCGACATGGAAGCTGGCGCCCGCCCTCGCCGCGGGCAACGCGGTGGTCCTCAAGCCCGCGGAACAGACGCCGGTCTCCATCCACTACTGGCTGAGCCTCGTCTCCGACCTGCTGCCGCCGGGCGTGCTGAACATCGTCAACGGCTTCGGCCCGGAGGCCGGCAAGCCGCTCGCGTCCAGTCCCCGGGTGGCGAAGGTGGCCTTCACCGGGGAGACGTCCACCGGACGGCTGATCATGCAGTACGCGGCCGAGAACCTGAAGCCGGTCACGCTGGAGCTGGGCGGCAAGTCGCCGAACATCTTCTTCGACGACGTGTGGGAGAAGGACGACGACCTGCGCGACAAGGCCCTCGAGGGGTTCACGATGTTCGCGCTGAACCAGGGCGAGGTGTGCACCTGCCCGTCCCGCGGGCTGATCCAGCGCGGCAACTACCCCGACTTCCTGGCCGCGGCCGTCGCCCGCACGGAGCTGATCAGGCCCGGGCACCCGCTCGACACCGACACGATGATCGGCGCGCAGGCGTCGAGCGAGCAGCTGGCCAAGATCCTCTCCTACATCGACATCGGCCGGCAGGAGGGGGCCAAGGTCCTCACGGGCGGCGAACGCGCCGAGTACGACGGTGACTTGAAGGGCGGCTACTACGTGCGGCCGACCATCTTCGAGGGCGACAACCGCATGCGTGTCTTCCAGGAGGAGATCTTCGGCCCCGTCGTCTCCGTGGCGTCGTTCGACGACTTCGACGACGCGATCAAGATCGCCAACGACACGTCGTACGGTCTCGGTGCGGGCGTGTGGACCCGCGACATCAACACGGCCTACCGCGCCGGGCGGGCCATCCAGGCGGGCCGCGTCTGGACCAACTGCTACCACGCCTACCCCGCGCACGCGGCGTTCGGCGGCTACAAGCAGTCCGGGATCGGCCGCGAGACGCACAAGATGATGCTGGACCACTACCAGCAGACGAAGAACATTCTTTGTTCTTACAGCCCTCAGAAGCTTGGCTTCTTCTAGAGCCTGAAGTCGGGTTGCCCGGAGGCATCGTCGCGCTCCAGGCAACCCGACGCCCCGTTCAGGTCACCGGACCCGGGGTGGGCGGTGCCGGGTCGTAGTCGGCCTTTTCGCCGAGGTCGCGCAGGCGCGTTGCGGCGGTGAGCATGTCCCGGTGGCTGGTGTAGAGGGCGTTGACGCCGAAGCGGAGCAGGTCGGGCGCGCGCATGTCCGCGATGACCCCGACCTCCGCGAGGGCGACGGCCAGACCGCGGGCGTGGGCGTGGCGGAGGGTGACCTGACTGCCGCGGCGGCCGGGTTCGGCCGGGGTGACGGGGGTGAAGCCCAGAGGGGTCAGGAGTGCGTCCGCGCAGCGCAGGAAGAAGCCCGTCAGCGACAGGCTCTTGGTACGGAGCCGGGCCAGGTCGACGCCGTCGAAGGCGGTGAGGGCCGCTTCCAGGGCGAGCAGGGAGAGCATCGGCGGGGTGCCGATGCGGGCGCGGGCGATGCCGGGTGCAGGCGTGTAGGAGTCGGCCAGGGCGAAGGGATCGGCGTGGCCGGTCCAGCCCGGCAACGGGGTTTCCAGCGTGGTGTGGTGGCGTCGGGCGACGTAGAGGAAGGCGGGAGCGCCGGGGCCGCCGGAGAGGAACTTGTAGCCACAGCCGACCGCCAGGTCCACGCCCAGGCCGTCGACGTCCAGGGGCAGGGCGCCGGCGGCGTGGCACAGATCCCACAGCGCCAGGGCCCCGGCGTCGTGCGCGGCCCGGGTCAGCGTCCGCATGTCGTACAGCTCGCCGGTGCGGTAGTCGACGGGCGAGTAGCTGACGACGGCGACCCGATCGCCCTCGGCGGCGAGGAAGTCCGGAAGGTCCCCCGGGCGCACGTGCCGTACCGCCAGGTCGCGGCGGCGGGCGACCGCGTCGGCGAGGTAGCGGTCGGTCGGGAAGTGCCCGGGGTCGGTGACCAGCAGCGGGCGGTCCGGGCGGAGGGCGGCGGCGGCGTCGAGGGCGGTGAACAGCTGCACGCTGGTGGAGTCGCCTGCGATCGTCTGCCCCGGCGCCGCCCCGATGAGCCTTCCGACGGTGTCGCCGACACGCAGCGGCGCCTCCCACCAGCCGGCCGCGTTCCAGGAGCCGATGAGTCCGGTCGCCCACTGGCGCCGTACGACGTCGTCCAGGGCCGCCGGCACGGCGGCGGGCAGCGGGCCCAGGGAGTTGCCGTCGAGGTACACGACGTCCGGCGGGAGCAGGAAGCGGGCCCGGAGGTCGGCCAGGGTGTCGTCGGCGTCCAGCCGTGCGGCCTGCTCGTGCAGGCCGGCGGTCGCGGAGAGTGCGGGGGTCATCGGTGTGCGGCCTCCTCGTCCGCGCGGCCGGCGTCCGCCGGGAAGTGGGCGGCCGCCATGTCCCGGAGGGTGTCGGCGACCGCGCGGGCGCCGGGCGCCCCGGGTTCGATGAGGGTGTAGTGGCCGGTGCCGGGCAGGACGACCGTCCTGAGGTCCTGGTGCACGGCCGCGTAATCGCTGAACTGGGTGAGGGGGACCTCCTCGTCCGCGGCGCCGTGCAGGAGCACGGTGGGCACGCCCGTGGTCCCGGTGCCGCGCAGCAGGGTGAGGGGGTCGACCTCGGGCAGGCGGGCCGTGAAGTGCTCCTCGCCGCCGAGGAGTTGCAAGGCGGCGTCATCGCTGAGGCGGTCGCGGCGGGTGGCGGTGAGGTCGGTGATCGGGGCGAGGGCGAGCACACTCGTCGGCAGGGTGCGCGTGTACCAGCGGGAGGCGGGCGGCAGCAGGCCCCGGGCGGCGCACCACAGGGCCAGGTGGCCGCCGGAGCAGTGGCCTGCCAGGACGTAGGGGCGGCCTTCGGGCAGCGTGTCGACGATGCGGGCGATGTCGTCGAAGGTCTCGGGGTGGCCGCCCGCACCGCCGGACCGTCTGAAGCCCGGGAGCAGCACATCGAACCCCTGCGTGGACAGCCAGTCCGCGAAGGGGGTCAGGTGCATCCGGTCGTAGCGCCAGTAGCCGCCGTGCAGGAGGATCACCAGCGGGGCGTCCGGGCCGTCGGACGGCCAGGCGTCGTAGGACTGGTGGGGGTGGTCGCCGTAGCGGCCGTGCACCGGGGCCAGGACCGGCTTCAGGCTCAGGACCCGTCGCTCCTCCTCGGCCGCGAAGGCGGAGATCGGCCTAGACGTCACCGCGCACCTCCCACAGTTCGGGGAAGACCGGCCGGGCGGCGCGCTGTTCGAGCCAGGCGAGCCCGGCGGATCCGGCGCTGCCCGGTTTGGCTCCCATGGCGCGGCGGACCACCAGGACGTGGTCGAACCGCCAGCGGGTGACGAGTTCGGCGATGTCCGTGAGCAGTTCCCCCAGGGCGAGGTGGGGGTGGTGCTGCGAACCGGCGTAGACGTGCCTCCACGCCTCCACCACGCCGGGGTCTCCGTCGTAGGGGCGGATCACGTCCCGTTCGCGGACATGGGCCGGGACCGGCAGGCCCTGGCGGTGGAGGTAGGCCAGCACGTCGTCGTACAGGGACGGTTCGCGGTAGGTCTCGGCGAGCGCCTCGTGGACGGCCGGGTCTCCGCGGTGGGCGCGCAGCAGCCCGGCGGACTTGTCGCCGAGGAGGAACTCCATGTGCCGGTACATCGCCGACTGGAAGCCCGAGGCCCGGCCGAACGCGGCCCTGAAGCCGTTGAACCGGGCAGGCGTCAGGGCGGCGATGGGCTCCCAGGCGCCGCTCAGAGCGGTCAGCGCGCGGCGGCTGCGCACCAGCGCGTCCATGGCTGCGGGCAGGTCGTCCTTGGCGAAGGCGACCTTGGCGGTGCGCCACTCGTGCACGATCAGGGTGAACCACAGCTCCATCACCTGGGTGGTGACGAGGAAGCCCATCTCGTCCGGGGCCTCGGTGAACGGGTGCTGCAGCGTGTTGAGGACCGAGGCGTGCACATACGTGTCGTAGGGGCTGGCGCCCTCGAAGGGGCAGGTCAGGGTGGAGTCGGTGGTCGTGCGGTCGTTCATCACATCTCCCAGGAGTGCGTAGGGTCACACACCGAGGTGGGCGCCGCCGGAGGCGTCGATCCACTGACCGGTCACCCAGCGGGCGTCGTCGCTCGCGACGAAGGAGACGACGTCCGCGATGTCCACCGGGTCGCCGAGCCGGCCGAACGTGGAGGCCTCGGAGTAGCGGCGGCGGATCTCCGGAACGGCGAGGGTGGGGTTGATCTCCGTCTCGGTGTAACCGGGTGCGACGGCGTTGACGGTGATGCCCCGCGGGCCGAGCTCATGGGCCAGGGAGAGGGTGAGGTAGTCGAGGGCGGCCTTGGTCATGGTGTAGGAGACGATCGCCGGGAAGGCGACGCGGGCCGCGACGGAGGAGATGTTGACGATCCTGCCGCCGTCCCGCAGGCGGTCCAGTCCGCGCTGGATGATGAAGAACGGCGCCTTGACGTTGATGGCGAAGACGCGGTCGTAGTCGGCCTCCGTCACCTGGGCGATGGGGCGGGGTACGGTGATGCCCGCGTTGTTGACGAGGATGTCCAGGCCCGCCGGGGCGTCCTGCTGCGCCAGGGCGTCGTCGAAGGCCGACCACAGAGTGTCGGCGTCGCCGGGGACGCCGAGTTCGGCGTGGACGGGGAAGGCGTGGCCGCCGCCGGCCTGGATCTCCTTGACGGTCCGCTCGGCTGCCGTCAGGTCGTGGCCGTAGTGGACCGCGACGAGGGCGCCTTCGCGGGCGAGGCGGTGACTGATGGCTCTGCCGATGCCCCGGCTGCCTCCGGTGACCAGGGCGGTCTTCCCCGTGTGGCGGGCGGTGGCGGTCATCGTGGGTCTCCTTCGCTGAGGGGTGGCGTGGCGCTGACGGATCGGGCGTCGAAGGCCGACGTGATCGGATTGCCGGTCAGGCGTCGAAGTCGAGGGTGATCTCGGGAGTGCGGGGCCTGGCGCGGCAGACGAGCGTGTAGCCGGCGGCGCGGTCGCGTGCGTCCAGGGCGTGCTGGCCGTCCGCCGTCACCTGTCCGGATACGACCTTCGCGCGGCAGCTGCCGCAGACACCCTCCCGGCAGGCGTAGGGCATGTCGGGGTGGCTGCGCAGCAGTGCGTCGAGCAGGACCGGGTCGTCCGGCAGGACGGTGGCGGCACGGCGGCGCCCGTCCAGCAGGGCAGTGACCCGGTACTCCCCCGCCCTCGGCGCCTGCCCGGCCGGCTCCGGCTCCGGTGGCTGCCTGTCCTCGGCGGTGAACAGCTCCCAGCGGACGAACGACGGATCCGCGCCGAGGCCTGCCAGCACGTGCCGGACGGTGGCGACGAGGCCGGGTGGTCCGCACAGGGCGAACGTGGTGTCCGGGCCCGGCCGGGCGTCCACGGCGGCCAGCAGCCGGCGCACTCCGGAGGCGTCCAGCCGCCGTGCGAGCGGACCGCCCCCGCTCCCCGGGTCCTCCCGCGTCAGCACGTACAGGACGGTGAAACGGTCGACGAACTCGTCCTTGACCTCCGCCAGTTCATCGGCAAGCACGGCGTCGGCGGAGGTGCGCACCGAGTGGACCAGGCTGACGCGGCAGGTCGGGTCCCGGCGCAGCGCGTGGGCGGCCATCGGGGCCAGGGGGGTGATGCCGGTGCCGCCCGCGAGGAGCACATGATGGGCACCCGGCAGCCGCGGCAGGGCGAAGGCACCGGTGGGCGCGGAGAGTTCCAGACGCGCGCCCGGTACGAGCCGGGTGGTGGCGTACTCGCCGAAGCCGCCCGGGCCGGAGCGTTTTATCACCAGGCGGAGCGCCGAGGGGGCGTGCGGTGGTGGGCAGAGCGAGTAACTGCGGCGCAGTTCGGCGCCGGAGGCCTGCCGGTGCCGGACGACGACGTGCCGGCCGGGGTGGTGGGCGAAGACATCGCGCAGGTTGGTGGGCACGTGCAGGGTGACGGCGACCGTGTCGGCGCTCAGGTGACGGACCTCGCGGACGTCCAGCGGGTGCCAGCCGAAGCGGCGGGGCGGGCCGGCCGGTGCCTCGTCGGGAAGGGCGGGCGGGGCAGTGTTCACGTGTGCCTCACAGCGCGGTCAGGTGGGGGAAGGGCTCGCGGCACGCGGTGCACCACAGCACGGACTGACAGCGGGCCGGGCCGAAGGCGCTGTGCGGCCGGGTGGCCCTCGAGCCGCAGTGCGGGCAGGGCACGGCGCCCAGCGCGACGGGGACCGGACTGTCGGGTGCCGGGGTCACGGGTGGCGCGATGCCGTGCGCGGCGAGGGCGCGCCGCCCTTCGGGGGTGATGCGGTCCGTCGTCCAGGGGGGCGTCAGGACGTGCCGGACGCGGCCGTCCGGGTGGCCGCAGGAGGTCAGGATCTCCCGCACGGCGGCGGTGATCTCGGGCAGCGCGGGGCAGCCGAGGTAGGTGGGCGTGATCTCCACCTCCAGCACGCCGTCGGCGCCCGGGGCGACACGGCCCACCACGCCGAGGTCGCCGAGGCCGATCACCGGCAGTTCCGGGTCCGGGAGAGCGGCCACCCGCTCGCGCACCTCCTGGGCGGAGCGGCGGGCTGCGACCGGTGCGGGCGTGGCTGCGTTCACCAGGTACCTCCGGGGAACTGCCGCCGCACGGACTGCAGTTCCGCGATCAGTGGCCCGAACTCCTCGGTGTGCAGGCCCGCGCGGCCGCCGGTGGCCGACCAGGTGGGAGCGGGCACGGCGAGGCCCGCCTCGGTGACGACGCCAGTGACCCGCCCGAGCCACGTGTCACGCAGGGGTGCCGGGGAGGGCACGGTGCCGGAAGCGGCCAGGCGGCGCAGGAGGTCGTCCTCCTCGAAAAGTTCGCCGGCGTAGGGCCACACCCGCTCCAGGGCGTGTCGCATGCGGCGCGCGCTCTCGGCGGTGCCGCGTCCCAGCGTCACCGTCCAGCGATCGGCGTGCAGCCGGTGGAAGGCGACCTCCTTGGCGGCCCGGGCCCCGAACGCGGCGAGCTCGGGGTCGGCGCAGTGCGCGAGGCTCTCGTAGTGGAGGACGGCGAAGTGGGTGTAGGCGAGTTGCCGGGCCACGGTCACGGCGAAGTCGCCGTTGGGCAGCTCGGTCAGCAGGGCGTTGGTGAACTCGCGTTCCGAGCGGGTGTAGGCGAAGTCGTCCTCGGTGCGGCCGGTTCCGTCGAGGCGGCCGGCGCGGGCGAGCAGCGCGCGGGCGTGGCCGATCAGGTCGAGGGCGATGTTGGACAGGGCCAGGTCCTCGTCGATGGTCGGCGCACGGGTGATCCACTGGCACAACCGCTGCCCGAGGACGAGCGCGTCGTCGCCGAGGCGCGTCACGTACCGGGCCAGATCGGGGTGGGCGGCGGACGGCGGCACGTCCGGCAGGGTGCCGGGGCGCACTGGCACAGCGTCACTCGTCGTGCTCACCTTCGGGGCCTTTCTCGGTCAGCGGCGCGTAGTGCTCGGGGTAGCGGTACGGCTTGTGGCGGGCGCCCGCGAAGTACGGGTCGCGTTCGTCCGGGGAGGCCGTGTGGACGGCGTCGGAGCGGACCACCCACAGCGACAGGGGCTCGCCCCGGCGCGTGTACAGGTCGCGGGCGGCGGCCAGTGCCGCGTCCGGGCCGGCGGCACGCACCGACCCCACGTGCTGGTGCGCCAGGCCCCTGCGGGCGCGCAGGAACACCTCCCAGGACGACGGCGCGCCCTGTCGTGCCGCGCTCATGTGGCCGCTCCCCGCGGTTCGTCCGTCCTCGCGGCGTACGCGACGGCGGCCTCCCTGACCCAGGCGCCGTCCTCGTGCGCGGCCAGGCGGCTCGCGATGCGCTGCCGCGCCCAGTGGGTGTCGTCGCCCAGGGCCGTGCGGTAGGTGTCCCAGTCGACGGGCGTGAAGTCGTAGTGCCCGCGCTCCTCGTTCCAGCGGATCGCCGGGTCGGGCAGCGTCAGGCCGAGGCGCTCGGCCTGCGGGACGCAGGTGTCGACGAAACGCTGGCGCAGCTCGTCGTTGGTGTGGCGCTTGATGCCCCAGGCCATCGCGCGGCGGGAGACCGCGGCCCCCAGCGCAGCGGTCCGCGCGTCGGCGCCGCCCGCCTCCGTGTCGGGCGGTCCGAACATCAGCGCCACCGCCGGCAGCCACCAGCGGTTCACCGCGTCCTGCGCCATCTCCTTCTGCTCCGGGGTCCCCTCGCACAGGGTGCGCATCAGGTCGTAGCCCTGACGCACGTGGAAGGCCTCCTCCTGGCAGACGCGGCGCATCGCCCGGGCATAGGGCCCGTAGGACGTACGGCACAGGGGTGCCTGGTTGATGACGGCGGCGCCGTCCGTCAGCCAGGCGATGGCGCCGGTGTCCGCCCAGGTCAGCGCGGGATGGTTGAAGGTGGCCGAGGCGCGCTGCCGGCCGTGGTGCAGGGCGTCCAGCAGGTCGGCGCGGTCCACGCCGAGTGTCTCGGCCGCGGAGTACAGGTACAGGCCGTGGCCCGCCTCGTCCTGCACCTTGGCGAGCAGGACCGACTTGCGATGCAGGGACGGGGCCCGGGTGAGCCAGGCGCCTTCGGGCTGCATGCCGATGATCTCGGAGTGCGCGTGCTGGGCGATTTGACGGACCAGCATGCGGCGGTAGCCGTCGGGCATCCAGTCGCGCGGTTCGATCGTCTCGCCGTCGGCGATGAGCGCGTCGAAGTGGGCGAGCAGGTCGTCCTCGTCCGCGGTGGCGGAGGCCGTGGTGGTGGCGGTGGTCGACGCGGTCACCGGACACCGCCCGGGCGTGAGGTGACCGTCGCGGCGGTGTCGTGCTGCGGGCACCGTCGCGGGGACCGGACCCGTACCGGCTGCCTGGGCACGCAGATCACTCCTTCGGTTCGACGACCGCCCGCGCGGGGTGCCGGGCGGAGCGGGTTGCTTCGTTGCGGTAAGAGGCCGGGCGTGCGGCCCGGCTATCCCCGGCCCGCGAGGTTCGGGTGCGTGACAAAGCTCACGGGGCGGTCCGGGGAGTGCGGCCGGACGCGGCGGCCTCTTGAGGAGGTGACAGTCGTAGACCGCGGCGGCCGGCACGCCGAGGCGAAAGGGGAAACCGTGAGCACCATCAGGGAGTTGCTGGTCGAACTCACCGGCACCGTCGAATACGCCGACCGGATCGGCGATGACGCCGACCTGGCCGCCAGCGGCATCGACTCCGGGGACCTGGTGCGCCTGGTCCTGCTGGTCGAGCAGCGGCTCGGGGTCGAGATCACCGCCGAGGACATGGAGGAGCTGCGCACGATCGGTGACTACGAGCGTTTCGTGGCCGAGCGCGCGGGCGCCGGCGCGAGCGGCGGTGCGTGATGTGGCTGACGCAGCTGCTGGAGCGCAACCGTCAGTGCCGGCCCGGCCGGATCGCGCTGGTGGACGACGAACGCAGCGTCACCTGGGCCGAGCTGCACGACCGTACGCGGCAACTTGCCCACGGCCTGGCGGAGTCGGGCATCGGGCGGGGTGACCGGGTGGCCGTGCTCTCCAAGGACCGGATCGAGGTCCTGGAGAGCTACTTCGCGCTGGCCCGCCTCGGCGCGCTGTTCGTGCCGCTCAATCACAGCCTGGCCGAGCCCGAGGTCGCCGGGATCGTCGAGCGGGTCGGCGCGGTGGCCGTCCTCGGCGAGTCCGAACTGCTCGACCGCCACGCCGAACTGCCGAAGTCGGTGCGTCTCCGGGTCGCCTTCGACAAGCCCGCCTTCGCACGGCTGGGCACCCTGGCCGAAGAGCGGGAGCTGCCGGACGTCGCCGACACCGACCCCATCGCCGTACTGCACACCTCGGCGACCACCGGGCAGGCCAAGGGGGTGACGGTCGACAGCGCGTCCTTCCGCGCGATCGCCCTCGGCTGGCTGGTGTCGGCCCGCCCTGCCGACGACATCGTCATGGTCAACTGCTGCCCGCTCTACCACGGCAGCATGGTCGTGTCCCTCACCTACCTGGCGGCCGGAGCGACGATCGTGCTGATGCCCGGATTCACTCCGCAGCGGGCGCTGTCGGCGGTGGAGCGGCACCGCGCCACGCACATGTGGCTGGTGCCTCAGATGCTGCGCTTCATGCTCCAGGCGAAGGCGTCCGGGCGCACCGACCTGTCCTCCCTGCGGGAGGTGCTGTACGGGGCCGCCCCCATGCCGCTCGACGTCTACGCCGAGGCGGTCGAACGGCTCGGGTGCGGCTTCCGGCAGGTGTACGGCATGACCGAGGTGGGGGGCCCGTTCGTCACGCTCGGTCCCGACGAGCACCCCGCGCCCGGGGACGTGACCGCCCGCATCCCGTGCGGACGGGTCGTGCCCGGCATGTCCGCCCGCGCTGTCGACGAGGCAGGCCGGGAACTGCCGCCCGGCGAAATCGGCGAGATCGTGGTGCGCGGGCCGGGCGTCATGCAGGGCTACTGGAACGACCCGGAGGCCACCCGCCAGATCACCCGCGACGGCTGGATCAGGACAGGTGACCTCGGCTTCATGGACGACGAGGGCCGCATCAGCCTGGTGGACCGCACCAAGGACGTGATCATCCGCGCGGGTCAGAACGTCTACCCCTCCGAGATCGAGCGCGCCCTGATGACCCACCCGGCGGTCCGGGACGCGGCGGTCGTCGGCATGCCCGACGAGGACTACGGCGAGGTGCCGCTGGCCTACGTGACCCTGAAGACGGGCGCGGAGCCGAGCACCGCGGAGTTGCTCGCACACGTGACGGGGCTGCTCGCACCGTACAAGCGGCCGCGACGGGTGCAGTTCATCGAACAGGTGCCGCGCAATCCCGCCGGCAAGATCATCAAGAAGCTGCTGCGGGTATGAGGGCGCGCGAGGGCGGACGGCGATGAGTGAACGCCCGACGCGCCCCGGGCCGGCCACGACGCGGACGCCGTGGCCGGCCCGAGCTGGTGCGGAGCTCGTGCCGGCGGTTGAGAGCCGCGGGAGACCCCTGTGGTCGGGCCGGGCTGAAGAGGGGCCGCACCGTGGCAAGCCCTCGCCGTGGGTGCGCGACGACCTGGCCGCGCTGCGTCCGCTCCTTCTCGCCTCCGGGCTCGGGCTCGGTGTCGCGGCCGCATCCGAACCGGGCGCGGAACCGGCCGGGCCCGCCGAGGCGGCTGCCGCGGCCTCGATGCCGGAGCAGCGGCGGCGGGAGTTCCTGGCCGGCCGGAGGGCCGCCCGCCGGGCCCTGTGGGCGGTGGGGCTGGACTGCGGTGAGATCCCCCGGTCGGGGCGCCTGCCGGTGTTCGCGCCGGGCCGGGCCGCGTCGATCTCGCACAGTGCGGGGATCGCCGTCGCCGTGGCGCGCGGCGCCGACGGGGAATTGCCTCTCGGCTGTGACCTGGAGCTGCGGCCCCTCCCCCGCGCAGCGGCCCGTCTGCTGCTGCGTGCGGACGAGGAGCCGCTGCTCGCGGTCTGGTCGGTGACCGCATTGTTCTCCGCCAAGGAATCCGCCTGGAAGGCCCTCGCCGTGACGGACGGGGGCCTGCGGGACTTGCGGGCCTCGTCCTGCGGGGACGAACTGCGTGTCCGCCTTCGCGTGGATCCCGCGCGCGCCGTGCGGGTGCGGGTCGTGCACGTCGGGGCGGCGGGCGTCTTCAGCTACGTGACCGGCCGGGATACCGTCCCCGGCTGACAGAAGCCGCCCGTCCCCGGGTGCGCCGGGAGACGGGCGGGGCGACGGGTCAGCGCTCCGGCGTCGTGCCGCCGTCCCGGTAGGAACGCCGCACCGAGTCGGCCGCCTTGTCCGTCCGGGCGTCGTACTTGTTGCCCGTCCGCTCGTCGACCATGCGCTCGGCGCCCGAGACGCCCTTGTCCGCCTGGTCGGGGTGGCCCTTGGCCATCTCCTTGGCCTTGTTCATCATGTCGCCCAGCTTGCCCATGGGGGTACCTCCAAGAGGTGCGCGTGCGTCGTACCCCGCCGCAGGTACCCCTCAGGCCGCGGGCGAATCACCCCAGGTCGCCCACCCGGGCCGCCATGTTGCCCGCCGGGTGCCGGTTGTCGTGGATGAGCTGGTGGGCGAGGCCGATCTCGTCGAAGCCGAAGGTCCGGGACAGGCACGGATCGATGATCCCCTGGTCGATCAGCCGGGTGACCTCACGTGCTTCCCGTGCCGTGGCGACGTGCGAGCCCTGCAGCCGCTTCTGGCGCATCCACAGGAACCGCAGATCGACGTCGCCGTTGTAGCCGGTGGTGCCGCCGCACAGCACGACCATGCCGCCGTTGTCGCACAGATACAGGGAGGTGGGGATGGTGTCGGCGCCGGAGTGTTCCAGCACGATGCGCGGGCTGCGGCGCTCGCCCAGCACCTCCCAGAAGGCCCGTCCGAAGGCCCTGGCTCCCGACAGCCACCGTGCCGTCGCCGCTTCGTCGGAGGTGTCCGGCAGCCTCCCCCAGTGGTCGAACCTCCGCCGGTCGATGAAGCCCTCGGCGCCCAGCTTGAGGCAGAAATCGCCCCGTTCCTCGCTGGAGACGACCGCGACGGGGATGCCGCCGACGTGCCGGACGAGTTGGATGGCGATGCAGCCCAGTCCGCCCGCGCCACCCCAGATCAGTACCGGGTCGCCGGGGCGGACCGTGTGCGGCGGCCAGCCGAAGAGCTGGCGGTAGGCGGTGGCGGCGGTAGCCATGTAGCAGGCGGCCTCCGCCCAGGGCAGCCGTGCGGGCTTGGGGTGGCACATGTAGTCGTCGACGACGGCGAACTGGGCGAACGAGCCGTAGTTCTCCTCGTAGCCCCACACCCGCTGGGTGGCGGACCACGTGGGGTCGCCGCCGAGACGGATGTCCTCGGCCTTCTCGTCCCAGCGGTTGGCGAGGACGACGACCTCGTCGCCGAGCTCCACCCCGCGTACGTCCTCGCCGACCGCCCACACGATCCCGGACAGGTCGGAGCCGCCGATGTGGAAGTCCTCGGTGGCGCCCGCCTTCTGCCGTGCGGCGATCACGTCGAGCGGCGAACCGAGCGCCGCCCAGACGTTGTTGTAGTTGATGCCGGCCGCCATCACCTTCACCAGGACCTGGCCGCGCCCCACGGGCGGCACGTCGACCACCTCGGTACGGAAGGCGTCGACGGGCTGTCCGTAGCGCTCACGGCGGATGAGCGAGGCGTACATCTTCTTCGGGGCGGTGCCGAGCTCGGGGGCGTCACCGAGTTCGTAGAGGTCCTGGGTCGCTTGCACGCTGGTTCTCCTCGTCGCGGGTTTCACGGGGAAGGGGGTGCGCAGGCGCGGTCGCCGAGGGCACGCAGTGCCTTCGTGACCGCTTCGCCGATGCGGGCGATGGGTTCGGGTTCGGTCATCTCGTAGTGGCCGCAGGGCACGCGGTGGTCGTGGAGGGTTCCGTCGACGTGCGGCCGCCAGCTGTCGGCCTTGCCGGGCAGCACCGCCAGATCCGCCGGGTGTTCGGTGTGCTGCTCCTCGGCGGCGCTGAAGAACAGCACGTCACCGCGGTAGGTGCCAGGGGTGAATTGGGGCGCGATGCGCAGGTTGTTGCGCATGACGGCGGCGATGGCGGCGGCCTCGGCGCCGGTGACGGGGACGCTCGCCGGGTCGGCCGCGACGCGGGCGTCGATCTGGTCCAGGACCGCCTCCACGGGGGCCTGTGCGTCGACGGGGAGGCCGGCCACCCTGGACAGCAGGGCGGCGACCTGACGTGCTGTGGCGTCGTCGTCGTGTGCCGTGCCGTGCGGCTGGGGCGCGTCGAGCATGGCGAGGAGTTCGACCTGCTCGCCGTCGCGTTGCAGGGCGCAGGCCATTGCGTGGGCGACGAATCCACCGTAGGACCAGCCCAGCAGCCGGTAGGGGCCGCGGGGTTGCACCTGCCGTACCAGGTCGAGGTAGTGGGCGACCATGGCGGCGGCGTCCGGGGCGGGCGGCCGGGTGCCGTCGAGGCCGGCGGCCTGGATGCCGTAGACGGGCTGATCGCCGCCGAGGTGGGGCAGCAGGCCCGTGTAGCGCCAGGCGACGCCCGCGCCGGGGTGGACGCAGAACAGCGGGGCGGCGCTGCCCTCGGCACGCAGCGGCAGCAGCGGGCCGAGCGCGGAAGAGGTGGCCCCCGGGGTCTGCCCGGCCGGCCCGCCGGCCGCGGCGAGGACTCCGGCCACGGTGGGTGAGGCCAGCAGGGTCGCCGCCGGGACGTCGAGGACGCCGGTCTGGCGCAGCCGTCCCGCCAGCAGCACGGCGCGCATCGAGTCGCCACCGAGGTCGAAGAAGTTGTCGTGCACCCCGATGCCGCCGATGCCGAGGGTCTCCTCCCAGAGCCGGGTGACCTCCCGTTCGCGGTCGTCGCGCGGCGGTACGTTTTCGGTCGCCAGCCGGGGCCGGGGGGCGAGGCCGGGGTCTGCCGCTGTCGTGCTGTCGTCGGAGGGGGCGGGCTCCGTCCGGGCGCCGGGCGCGTCGATCCAGTGACGGTGGCGTTCGAAGGCGTACGGGGGCAGCGGCACCCGCCGGGGCGCGCCCGGCACCGGGGGCAGCGCGCGGTCCACGCCCGCGCTCCACAGCCGTCCCAGTGCCTCGGCGAGGACGAACCCGTCGGACGCCTCGGCCTTGGCGTGCCGCATGGTGGTCACCGTGACCGGTGCCTCGTCGGTGAGCCTGCCGGTGGCGAGCTTGGTCAGGGTGTCGCCGGGCCCGATCTCCACGAGGACGGGGCGCAGCCGGTCCCACAGGGCGGTGATGCCGTCGGCGAACCGGACGGTGTCGCGGGTGTGGTCGATCCAGTGCCGTACGGAGGTGGCCTGGGCGTCGGTGATCCAGGTGCCGGTGACGTTGGTGACGTACGGGATGCGCGGCGGGCGCAGGGTGACCTGGCTCAGGTGGGTCTCGTAGGCCGGCAGGACGGGGTCCAGGACGTGGGAGTGGGCCGCGACGGGGATGCGCAGGCGGCGGAACGGGACGCCTCGACGGGTGAGTTCGGCCTCGAAGCGGGCGACGGCGTCGAGGTGCCCGGCGACGGTGCAGGCGCCGGGGCCGTTGACGGCGGCCAGGGACAGGTCGGCGTCGAGCAGGGGCCGGATCTCCTCCGCCGGGGCGGCGACGCCGACCGTGGCCCCGCCGGCGGAGCTGATGAGCCGGATGCGTTCGGTGACCAGGGGCAGCATGTCCGCCAGGTCGATGACGCCGGCCAGGCAGGCGGCCGTGTACTCGCCGAGCGAGTGGCCGATCAGCGCGTCGGGGCGCACGCCCGACTCCATGAGGGTGCGGGCCAGGGCGTACTCGGTGACGACGAGCCCGAGGAACGCGCGGAGGTCGTCGGGCCGTCGCTCCTCGTAGAGGGCGGTGCGCAGGTCGGTGCCGAGGACCGGCCGCAGGATGCGGGCGCACTCGTCGACGGTGTCGCGGTAGACGGCGTGGTCGCGGTACAGCTCCTCGCCCATGCCGGGGTACTGGGTGCCGCCGCCGGGCAGCAGGAACGCCACCCGGACCGGGTCGCCGGACAGCGGCGGGGTGGCCGGGGCGGCGGAGCGCAGCGCGTCGAGGGCCTCGGCGCGGGAGGCGGCCGAGACGGTGAGCCGGTGGCGCAGCGCGGGCCGGTCGGTACGCAGGGAGTGGGCCACGTCGTCCAAACGCAGGTCCGGGCGGCGCTCCAGATGCCGGGCGAGTGCCTCGGCCTGGCCGCGCAGGGCACCGGCGGTGCGCGCCGACAGCGGCAGCACCACGCGGCGCTCCTCCTCGGGCGGGCGCGGTGCGTCGGGTGCGACGCGGGGTGCCTCCTCCAGGACGACGTGTGCGTTGGTGCCGCCGATGCCGAAGGCACTGACGGCGGCCCGGCGGGGGTGCTCACCCTCGGGCCAGTCCTCCAGTGCGGTGGGCACGCGGAAGGGGCTCGCGTCGAAGTCGATGAGCGGGTTGGGCCGGTCGAAGTGCAGGCTCGGCGGGATCTGCCGGTGTTCCAGGGCCAGGACGGCCTTGATGAGTCCGGCGATTCCGGCGGCGGCTCCGAGGTGGCCGATGTTGGTCTTGACCGAGCCGAGCGCGCAGAAACCGGTCCTGTCCGTGCTGTGCCGGAAGGCTTCCGTCAGGGCGGACACCTCGATCGGGTCGCCGAGTTTGGTGGCGGTGCCGTGCGCCTCGATCAGGCCGATGGTGCCGGCGTCGACCTCGGCCTGGGCCTGTGCGGCGAGGACGACCTCGGTCTGTCCTGCGGCGCTGGGGGCGCTGAAGCCGACCTTGCGGCGGCCGTCGTTGTTGACGGCGCTGCCGCGGATGACGGCGCGGACGCGGTCGCCGTCGGCGAGGGCGTCCTCCAGCCGCTTGAGGACGACGGCTCCCACTCCGTCGCCGGAGGAGGTGCCGGCGGCGTCCGCGGCGAAGGCCCGGCAGTGCCCGTCGGGCGAGAAGGGTCCGTCGGGCACGTGGCGGTAGCCCAGGACGGCGGAGGGGTTGAGGGAGACGGCGGCGGCGAGCGCGGTGTCGCAGCGGTGGTCGAGCAGGTCCTGGCAGGCGGTGTGCACGGCGACCAGCGCGGTGGAGCAGGCCGTCTGCAGGGACACGCTGGGCCCGGTGAGGCCGAGTTCGTAGGAGACGCGGGTGGCGAGGGTGCCGAGGGAGTTGGCCGTCGCCGCGTGGACGAGGGCCACCGAGCCGGGCTGCCCGGCGAAGCGGGGGTGGACGTGGGCCGGGTAGTAGCGGCTGTCGCCCGCCCCGGCGTACACGCCGAACGTCTCTCCGGCCCGGTCGGTGCCGAGGCAGCCGGCGTCCTCCAGGGCGTGGTAGGCCGTCTCCAGCAGCAGTCGCTGCTGCGGGTCGACGACGGCGGCTTCGGCGGGGCTGTAGCCGAAGAAGCCGGAGTCGAAGCGGTCGATGCCCTCGACGACCGACGCCTTGCGGATCAGTGACGGGTCGTCGAGGTCGCGCGGGTCGCCGCCCGCGGCGAGGAACTCCTCGTCGGTGACGGACCGTACGGACTCCCGGCCGGCCGCGAGGTTGTCCCAGAAGGCGTCGAGGTCGTCGGCGCCGGGGAATCGGCCCGCCATGCCGATGACGGCTACGGCGGGGAAGTCCTCGTCGTGGGGTGCGGTGGTGTCGTGCACGGCCTGTGCCTCGTCCTCTCCCGGTTCGTGGGTGTGCGGTGTGCCGTCGGCCCGGTCACGCATGGCCGCGGTCCTTGCCCTGACGGGCGGTGCGGCGGGCGCGGGCGGCGCGTTGCCGGCGTGCTTGTTCCCGGGCGCGGTCGAGGCCGTCGCCGGTCTCCGGCCGGGAGGGCGCCTCGGCGTCCGGCACCGGGCCCGCGCCGGTGGCCGACAGGTGGCGGGCCAGGTCCCGGACGGTGGGGTGCGCGAACAGGTCGACCACCGACAGCTCGCTGTCGAAGGCGCGGTTCACGGCGGTCTGGGCGGTGACCAGGAGCAGGGAGTTGCCGCCCAGGTCGAAGAAGTTGTCGTCCAGGCCCACCCGGTCGCGGCCCAGGACGTCGCACCACACCTCGGCGAGCCGGCTCTCCAGCCGCCGCAGGCCGTCTTCCGTCTCCGTCTCGTCGGGGCGAGCGCTCGTGCCCGCCGAGCGCAGCGTCCACCCGTCGTCGGACAGGCCGGCGGCGCGGACGCTGCCGGTGACGGCGTGGTACAGGGCGCCGAGGTCGGCGCCGTCCCGCAGGCCGACGCGCGCGGCCAGGCGGCGCGTCTGGCGCACGGGTGCCACGACGTGGCTGCGCACCCAGGGGGCGGTGCGGTCGGCGCCGATCAGCAGGTGCGGCTCGTCCAGGGTGCGGGCGAGGTCGAAGGAGCGCAGCGCGGCGGGAACGTCGAGCGGCCGGTATCCCCGGGCCTCGGAGAGCGCGGTGAGACCGTAGCCGCGGCTCATGCCCCGTTCGCGCCACATGCTCCAGGCGAGCGACTGCGCGGGCAGGCCGAGGCCGCGGCGGTACCCGGCGAGGGCGTCCAGGTAGGCGTTGGCGGCGGCGTAGGCGGCGTTCATGGCGCCGCCGAAGAAGCCGTTGACCGAGGAGAAGGTGACGAAGGAGGTGACCGGGTGGTCGGCGGTGAGCCGGTGCAGGATCCACGCGCCGCGCACCTTCGCCTCCAGCGCCCGGCGCCAGGTGGGGGTGTCCAGTTCCCCGACGGGGCGCTCCACGAGCGTCCCGGCCAGGTGCAGTACCGACGTCAGGGGCACGCCCCACGCCTCGGTGGCGGCCTCGACCGCGGCGCGGACCCGGGTTTCGTCGGTGACGTCGGCGCGGGCGTAGCGGACCTCTCCGCGTTCACGCAGCCGCGGCAGGGCGTGGGCCTCGTCCTCCGGGGAGCGCCCGACGACGAGCAGCCGGGTGCCAGGGGTGCGCAGCAGGTGGGCGGCGATCTCGGTGCCGACGCCGCCGAGGCCTCCGGTGAGCAGGGTGAAGCCCTCGTGCACGGGCGGCTCGGTACGGGGCGTGCTGTCGGGCAGGGGGGCGAGGCGGCGTTCGTAGCGCAGCCCGTCGCGGTACGCCACGTCCGCGCCGTCCGCGCCGGCGGCCGCCTCCGCCGTCAGGAGGGTCAGCGGGTCGGTGCCGTCGCCCGGTGGCAGGTCGAGGTGCCGGGTCCGCAGCCAGCCGCACTCCTCGGCCAGCGACTTGAGCAGCGCTCCGGCCAGGGCGTGGGCCGGGGAGGGGTGGTCGCCGGGGCGGACGGCGTGGGCGCCTGCGGACACGTGGACCAGGTCCATGGGGCGCTGCAGGCCGGGCCGGGCGATGAGGGCCCGGGTGAAGGCGAGCAGCCGCTCCGCACCCGTCGTGTCGTCGGGCGCCGCCGGGGGGCCTGCCCGGAACCCGTCGAGGTGGAGGACGGCGTCGACGGGCCGATGGTCCTGCTCCAGCCGGCCAAGGAGCGCGGCGTAGTCGGACTCCTCGGCGGGCCGGACGCGGTAGTGCGCGGCGTCGGTCCGGGTGTACGACGGCCCTTCGCCGACCACCGTGCACAGGCCCCCGGCGGTGCGCAGCGCGTCGGCGAGCCGCTGCGCGAGTGCGCCGGCTCGCGGGTCGCCGCCCGCGAGGACGAGGGTGTGCCGGCCGGACGCCGTGGGACGGGTACCGGCGCGTTCCGCGCGCTGCCACACCGGGCGCAGGAACCAGTCGGGGACGGTGGCCGCGGTGCCCAGCAGCAGCTGGGTCCGGCGCACCTCGTCGTCGAAGTCGCCCGCTTCGAAGCCCTTGCGGAGCCTGGTGCGCTGGATCTTGCCGATCTCCGTCTTGGGGACGGCGTCCCGCGCCACGGGGATGAGGAAGGACGGGCTGACGCCGATCTCCCGGGTGACCTTGCCGGCGATCTCGCGCAGGGCGCGGGCCTCGTCGGCGGTGGCCTCCGGGGTGAGGTGCAGGAACAGGGCGAGTTCGTCGGTGGGTGAGGAGGGGTCGGTGCGCACCGCGACCGCGGCGGTGAAGCTCCGCTCCGCGTAGGGAAGTTCCTCGACGCACGCCTCGATCTCGTGGCTGTAGTGGTTGACGCCGTTGACGATGATGACGTCCTTGGCGCGGCCGGTGATGTAGAGCTCGCCGTCACGCAGGAACGCCAGGTCGCCGGTGTCGAACCAGCCGTCGTCGGTGAACGCCTCGGCGTTGGCCGCCGGGTTGTCGTGGTAGCCGCCGGTCACCGAGGTGCCGCGGACCTGGAAGCGGCCCGCCTCGCCCTCGATGAGGACCGTGCCCTGTTCGTCGACGATCCGCATGGCGAACCCGGGGTAGGGCCGGCCGCAGCTGACGAACATCCCTTCGCCCGGGACGGGTTCGGCGGGCAGGACGGCATCGGTGACCACGGAGCAGGTCTCGGACATGCCCCAGCCGGGGTGCATCACGTCCTGCGGCAGGCCGAAGGGCTCGAGCGTGTGCAGGAACGCGCGGGCGGCGGAGGCGACGACGACCTCACCGGCGTTCATGACCAGCCGCATCGGCGACAGGTCCCAGGCGCGGCCGGTGAAGCGGTGAGCCTGTTCGGCGAGGAGCCCGAAGGCGAAGTTGGGCGCCCAGGTGACGGTGACCCGGTGCCGGTCGGCGAGGTCCATCCAGCGCAGGGGGTCCTGCAGGATCCAGGAGGTGGGGGCGTGGACCTGGCGGCAGCCCAGGTACACGTCGCGCAGGTGGAACATCACCACGCCGGTGACGTGGTCGAGCGGTATCCAGTTCAGGGAGACGTCGTCGGCGCCGAGGCCGTTCATCTGCTCGGTGGCGGCCGAGCGGGTCAGCACGTTGCGGTGGGTGAGCCGCACCGCCTTGGGCAGGCCGGTGCTGCCGGACGTCATGAGCATCAGCAGGAGGTCGTCCGGTGCGGCGGGGTGCCAGTCGTGGTCCTCGGGCGCATCGCGCAGGGCGTCGGCGGTGGTGATGCGCGGCCCGGGCCAGTCCTGCCGCGCGGCGACCGCGCGCAGACCGGCCTCGCGGCCGGCGGAGCACACGATCCAGGGCCGGCCGAGCATCCGCCAGATGCCCTCCAGCTTGGTCAACGCCGCGGAGGGGGTGTCGTAGGAGGCGGGGACGGTCAGCGGGACGGCGACGAAGCCGCCGAGGACGCAGCCCCACAGCACGGCGAGGAAGTCCTCGGTGACGTCGCACTGGAGGATGACCTGGTCGCCCGGGCGCAGTCCGGCCCGGCGCAGTCCGGCCAGGACGCGGGAGGCCTCGGGGACGAGGGACGCGTAGGTCCGCCGGTGCTCGCTGCCGTCGGCGTGGACGTGGACGATGTCGCCCCGGTCCCGTGCGGCGGCGCGGCGCAGTGCCTCGGCCCAGCTGGGCACGGACGGCTCGGCGAGGGCGGGGCCTTCGCTGACGGCCGGAACGCCGGAGGTTTCCGCGGTGCGGGCGGTGGGGGCGGCTTCGGCGGAGCGGTCGGGCAGTCCGGTGTGGCGGCGGTCCAGTTCCTCGGGGGCGTTCTCCACCGACACGTCGACCGTGGTGACGTCGGCCAGCTGGGCGAGCCGCTCCCGCCAGGTCCGGGCCGCGGTCGCGTCGACGGCGGGCAGGGCACGCAGTGCCGCGCCGTCCACGGTGCCGTCCTCGGCCCGGGGCAGGGCGTTGACCACCGTGACGCGGACGGAGCCGTGCCCCGCGCGGTCCAGGAGCTCCTCGACACGTTCGGCGGCGTCGGACCGCCCGGGCACCACGTACAGGCGCGACGGGGCGTCGCCGCCTCCGGACAGGGCGTGGGCGTCGCGGATGCCGGGCACGGACAGGGCCGCGTCCTCCAGGACGGAGAGATCGGCCACGGCCGGGGCGGGGGTGCGCTCGGGGAGCGCGGGCAGGCCCCCGAGGCGGGTCGCGGGGTCCGCGCTCACCGTGCTCAGGACGTCGTGCAGCGCGCGGGCGAACGCCTCGGCGGTGCCGGCGTCGTAGAGGTCGGTGGCGTACTCGACGTGCAGCGTCAGGCCGTCGGGGGTGCCCTCGGGGCCGTGGTGCTCCAGGACGTCCACAAAGAGGTCGAACTTGGCGGTGCCGGTCGCGGTGGGCCGCAACTCGGTTCGGGTGCCGTCGAGTTCGAGGACGGCAGGCTTGTTGTTCTGCAGGGCGAGCATCACCTGGAACAGGGGGTGACGGCCAGGTGTGCGGGGCGGGTTGAGGTCCTCCACCAGCCGGTCGAAGGGCAGGTCCTGGTGGTCCAGGGCGGCCAGGTCGACGGTGCGCAGCCGGGCGAGGAGGTCCCGGAAGGCGGGGTCGCCGGAGGTGTCGGCGCGCAGCACGAGGGTGTTGGTGATCAGGCCGATCAGGGGGTCGAGGCCGGGTTCGGTGCGACCGGCGACGGGGGTGCCGAGGACGATGTCCTCGCCGGCCCCGCAGCGGGTGAGCAGGGCGCTGACGGCGGCGTGCAGCACCATGAACAGGCTGGCGCCCTCGCGGTCGGCGAGGCGCAGCAGGGCACGGTGCAGGGCGGGGTCGACGGCGAGTTCGACGTGCGCGCCGCCGCCGCGCGGTGCCGGGGGCCGTGGCCGGTCGCCGGGCAGGGTGCACTCCTCGGGCAGGCCGTCCAGCGCGGTGCGCCAGTGGGCGGTGAGCCGTTCTATACGGCCGGGGCCGTCGGGTCCGGGGGCCAGCAGGGCGCGCTGCCACAGCGCGTAGTCGGCGTACTGCGCCGCCGGCGGGGTCCACTCGGGTGCCCTCCCCCGGCGGCGGGACGCGTAGGCGGCGGACAGGTCGGCGGCGAAGGGGCCGAGCGACCAGCCGTCGGCGGCGCCGTGGTGCAGGACCAACAGCAGGACCCGCTCGGTCCCGGTGCCCAGCAACCAGGCCGCGAGAGGGCTTTCGGCGGTCAGGTCGAACCGGCGCCGCAGCGCGGCGGTCACATGGGCGGCGGTCTCGGCGGCGGGGCAGTCGATCCGCCGCAGCACCGGGCGCAGCTCTGCCGTCTCCAGGACGCGCTGGTAGGCCACTCCGTCGTGCTCGGCGATCACCGTGCGCAGGCTCTCGTGCCGGTCGGCCAGGTCGCAGAGGGCCGCGTCGAGCGCCTCTGCGTCGAGGTCGGGCCCGACGGGGACGAGGAGCGGGATGTTGTAGGTGGCCGCGCCCTCGTCGAGCCGGTGCAGGAACCACATGCGTTCCTGGGCGAAGGACAGCGGCACCCGCTGGGGGCGCGCGATGTCGCCGAGGACCGGCCGGGGCGGGGCGTCGTGCCCCCCTACGGCGACCCGTCGCGCGAGCGCCCCCGGGGTCGGCGTCTCGAACAGGGCGGTGATGGGGATCTCCGCGCCGGTCTCGTGCCGCAGACGGGCCAGCAGTCTGGTGGCGAGCAGGGAGTCGCCGCCCAGGTCGAAGAAGCCGGCGTCCACCCCGACGGACTCCCGCGGCAGCTGCAGTACGTCCTCGAACAGGGCGCACACCAGGGCCTGTTCGGGTGTGGTGGGGCGGGTGCCGGACGCGGCGGTGGTGAAGTCGGGGTCGGGCAGTGCCTGGACGTCGAGCTTGCCGTTCGCGGTCAGCGGCAGTGCGTCCACCGGGACGCAGACGGCGGGGACCATGTGGTCGGGCAGGTGGGCGGCGGCGTGGGTGCGCAGGTCGGCGGGGCTCACGGGTGCGTCGCCGGAGGGGACGGTGTAGGCGACGAGGTGCAGGGCGCCGTTGCCGGCGTGGCGGGGCACGACGGCGGCGCGGGTGACGCCGGGATGGGCGGCGAGGACGGCCTCGATCTCGCCGGGTTCGACGCGGAAGCCACGCAGCTGGATCTGGGCGTCGGCGCGGCCGACGTAGTCGAGGGTGCCGTCGGGGCGGCGCCGGGCCAGGTCGCCCGAGCGGTACATGCGGGTGCCGGGCGGGCCGTAGGGGTCATCGAGGAAGCGCTCGGCGGTCAGCTCGGGGCGGTGCAGGTAGCCGGGGGCGACACCGGCGCCGGAGACGTACATCTCTCCGGTCGCGCCGGGCGGCACCGGGCGTCCCGCGGCGTCCAGCAGGTGGACCCGGAGGTCGGCGAGCGGAGTGCCGATGACGCCGGCGCGGCGCGGGTCGTCCAGGTCGGCTTCGGTTAGCCGGTGGTGGGTGACGTGCACGGTGGTCTCGGTGATGCCGTACATGTTCACCAGCGTCGGTCGGTCGAGGCCGTGCCGGTCGGCCCAGGGGCGCAGCCGCGCCGGGCGCA
>Ga0247820_10000042_pt1 | contig 58360 bp, 49 predicted proteins | sample 13C_Glucose_Day1_2_FD_192480 | JGI IMG/M metagenome (GOLD analysis project Ga0247820, IMG submission 192480) | Soil microbial communities from agricultural site in Penn Yan, New York, United States - 13C_Glucose_Day14 | ecosystem: Environmental > Terrestrial > Soil > Agricultural land | place...
CTCCACCCCCCACATCGCCATAATCCCCCTCCACCCTAGCCAGATCCGCACCAATGCCGCGTCCGATCATCCTGCCGCTCGCCGAGAACTACCGCCATGGCGAGCACATCGCCCCGCACTGCCATGACCGCGCCCAGCTGATCCACGCCATCAGCGGCGTGGTCACGGTCAGCGCCCGTGAAGGCAGCTGGGTGGTCCCCCCGGGGCGCGGGGTCTGGGTGCCGGCGGCGGTCGATCACGAACTGCGCATGGCCGGCGTGGTGCGCATGCGTACCTTGTTCGTCGACCCTGGCGCGCGCCCGGACCTGCCGCGCCAGTGCCAGGTGATCGAGATATCGCCGCTGCTGCGCGAGCTGATCATCCGCGCCATGGACATCGCCCCCGACCACCCGGCCCAGGGGCGCGAGGCGCGGATCATGCAACTGATCCTCGACGAGCTGCGCGTGCTGCCGGTGTTCGCCCTGCATGTGCCCAGCCCGCACTCGACGCAGCTGCAAGGCCTGTGCGAGGCCCTGCGCCAGGCACCGTCCGAGGACTGGAGCCTGGCCCGCGCCGCCGCCCACAGCGGCCTCAACCCGCGCACCCTGACCCGCGCCTTCCAGCGCGAGACCGGCCTGAGCCTGGTGCAGTGGTTGCGGCGCATGCGCCTGCTGGCCAGCCTTGATGCCTTGGCGGCCGGGCAGTCGGTGCTGGAGGTGGCGCTGGACCTGGGCTACGACAGCCCCAGCGCCTTCAGCGCCATGTTCCGTCGCACCCTCGGGGTGTCGCCGTCAGTCTACTTCGGCAGGGCCGCGGAGCGCTGGTAGGCCAGCCCCGGCGCCTCGTCCCAGCCGCCGCCCAGCGCGGTGAACAGGTTCACCTCGGCCAACAGCTGTGCCAGGCGGTCGCTGATCAGGCCCTGCTGGGCACTGAACAGCGAACGCTGGGCGTCGAGGAAGGTCAGGCTGCTGTCGATGCCGGTGCGGTAGCGGTTCTCGGCCAGGTCGTGGTAGCGCTGGCTGGCCTCCACCAAGTCGCGTTGGGCCTGCAACTGCTGCTGGTAGGTGCTGCGCGCCGCCAGGCCGTCGGCCACTTCCTGGAAGGCGGTCTGGATCGACTTCTCGTAGCGTGCCACCTGCATGTCCTTCTGCAACTTGGCGTAGTCGAGGCTGGCACGCAGGCTGCCGGCGTTGAACAGCGGCAGGTTGACCTGCGGCTGGAACAGCCAGGTGCCGCTGCCGGCATCGAACAGGTCGGCCAATTCGCGGCTGCTGCTGCCGGCGTTGGCGGTCAGGCTGATGCTCGGGAAGAACGCCGCCCGCGCCGCGCCGATATTGGCGTTGGCGGCCTGCAGCTGGTACTCGGCCTGGCGGATGTCCGGGCGCCGTTGCAGCAGGTCGGCGGGCAGGCCGGCGGGCACCCGGGCGATCTGCTCGTCGGCCAGCGGCAGCGCCGGCAGGCGTTCGTCGACCTGCGCGCCGACCAGGCGCTGCAACTGGTTGAGGTCCTGGGCGGCCAGGCGGGTGTAACGCGCCACGGCAGCACGGGTGCTGTCGACGCGGGTGGTGGCCTGGATCTGGTCGAGCGCCGACAGGGTGCCGGTGCGGCGCTGGCGCTGGGTCAGGCGCAGGCTCTTCTCATCGGCCTGCAGGGTCTGGCGCGACAGGGCCAGCAGCTCCTGGTCGGCGCGCCAGGTCAGGTAGGCGCCGGCGACACTGCTGAGCAGGCTGAGCTCGGCGCCACGCCGGGCCTCGTCGGTGGCCAGGTAGTTGAGCAGGGCCTGGTCGCTGAGGCTGCGCAATCGACCGAACAGGTCCAGTTCATAGGCGCTGATGCCGACGGTGGCCGATTGCTGGGAACTGATCATGCCTTCGCCACCGGTGCGCCGCCGTGGCAGGTACTGGCGCGTGCCCTGGGCGTTGGCGGCGATCTTCGGCAGCAGTTCGGCGCGCTGGATGCGGTACTGGGCACGGTAGGCCTCGGCGTTGAGCACGGCCACGCGCAGGTCGCGGTTGTTGACCAGCGCGGTGTCGAGCAACTGGCGCAGCACCGGGTCGCGGAACACCCCGCGCCAGTCGCCGGCCACGTCCGTGGCGGGTGGCCCGCCCCGGTAGGCGACACCCGTGGGGTACTGCTCGGCGCTGGGCGAGAGTGGGCGCTGGTAGTCGGGGGCGAGGCTGCAACCGGTCAATACGAGGACAAGCAAGGGCAGGGTGATTCGCGGCATGACAGGGTCTCTGGGATCAGGTGCCGGCCATCCAGCGGGCCAGGCCATGGCGTCCGCTGACGCCGAGTTTGGCGGTGGCGCGTTTCAGGTAGGTCTCGATCGAGCTGTTCTTCACATTCAGGCGCTGGGCCATCTGTGGCACGGTGGCTCCGGTGAGCAGGCCGATGCACACTTCCTGTTCGCGGGTGGACAGGCGGATTGCCTCCTGCTCCAGGCGCTCGGTGAAGACCTGGCGCAGCGAGCCGGCCTCATCCGCCTGCAGGCTTCCCGGGCGGCGCTGGGCCGCCTGCAGGAACAGCTGGGCATGGTGCTCGACCAGAGGCAACAGGGTGTCGGACAGGCGCTTGAGCAGCGACAGTTCGGCCAGGGAGAACATCCGCTCGCTGCGCTGGCGATGACAGCAGATGACCCAGCGCCGGTCGCCGCTGCGCGACACCAGGTTGCACTGGTGCACGGGGGCGTTTATCTGGATCAGCAAGGGGTCTTCCATGCGCATGATGCTTTGCAGCAGGGGATGGCGCAGCTGCGCCTGCGCGGGCGTCGCCTCGGGCAGGCCGGCGCTGCCCAGCACCTTGACCTGGCGGATGCTGGCCTGGTCGCTGTCGAGGGTCCATTCGCTGAGGTCGAGTCGATGGATCGGTACCTGGTCGTCGATCAGCTGGAACATCTGTTCGGCGAAGGTGGCATCGCCGGTGCTGGCAACCAGTGCGCCCAACTGCAGGTACAGGTGCGGGTCGTGGCGGTGTTCGAGGCTGTCGATCAGCTTCATGTCGTTGTCTTCCTTGATCCGGTAACGCGGTGGGTCTCGCGGTCGAGTCCTCTCTGTGCTGGGGCTTGGCGCTATTGAATAGCAGGCTCCGAGCCTGCGTCTGTAGCGGAAAGCGGGGACAGGAAATGCCAAATTATCCGACAAGAAAAGTCGGTATTTCCCCGGGCTCATGCAGCTTGAATCGATGGATTGTCGGACAATTGGCGCCAGAAACCGACCAGATCGCCGGTGATTGCCCCGCCGGCTGACAGGGGTAGGCAGGTACCGGCTGCCGACTATCGTCAATTTCCTACAAAAGATTCAGCAGGCTCAGGCGGAGCGAAAAGGTAATGGCCAGTGTCCGGGTTTGGGGGGCCATACAGGGCGCGGGGTGGGTGCTTGAATCCGCGGACGATCCCGTTTCAAGGAAGACCCGCCCATGTCCGTCGCCGATAGCTTCCCCCTGACCTGCGCCCAGCGCGACATCTGGCTGGACCAGATCAGCCACGGCGACTCGCCGCTCTACAATGTCGGCGGCTATCTCGAATTCGACGGTACCGTGGACAGTGGCCTGCTGCGGCGCGCGCTGGCGCATCTGGTCGCGCTTCACGACGGGTTGCGCACGGTGCTGGTGCGCGAGGCGGGGGACGATGGCGTGGCCCGCCAGCGCTTTGTGGCCGGTTTGCAGGTGCCGCTGGACGAGCACGACCTGCGCGGGCAGGCTGAGCCGTTCGCCGCTGCACAGCGTCTGGCCAAGACCTTGCTGCAACAGCCCTTCGCCCTTGAAACCGGACCGTTGCTGCGCATGGCATTGCTGCATGTGGGCGGCGGGCGCAGCCTGCTGATGTTGCAGGCCCATCACCTGATCCTCGACGGCTGGGGCCTGGAGCAATTGCTCCACCAGCTGGGCCAGTACTACGGTCTGCTCGAGCAGGGCCTGGCACTGCCGGACACCGCCCCGTCCTACCGGACGTTCATCGAGGATGACCTGGCCTACCAGGGATCGGCCCGCCAGCAGCGCGATCTTGCCTATTGGCAAGGCCGTTACCCGCAACTGCCCGATGCGCTGCTGCGCCCCAGGGAACAGGGCCTGCCGCCAGGTGCCACGCCCAGCCATGCGCTGGAGCGCAGTTTCGACGGCGACCTGCTGGCGCGCATGCGGCAACTGGCCGACGAGCTGCAGGGATCGGTCGCCCATGTGCTGCTGGCGGCCTTGCACGTGTGCTGTGCCCGGGCCTGGCAGCGGGACGACTGGGTGGTCGGCCTGCCGGTGCGCAACCGTGGCAATGCGCGGGCCAAGGCGACCCTGGGCATGTTTGTCCAGGTCAATGCCTTGCGCATGGACTTCGGCCGGCATTTGAGCTTCGCCGAGCTGGTGCGCGGTATCGGCGATGCCCTGCGGCGTGACCTGCGCCACCAGCGCCTGCCGCTCAGCGACCTTAACCGGGCGCTGGGGCTGTCCCGGGAGGCCCGGGGGCAATTGTTCGAGATCACCGTGTCCTACGAGGAAGAGGGCCACGACCTGCGCTTTGGCAGCCTCGGCGCCCACAGCGTGAAGGTATGCAACGATCACGAGCCGACGCCGCTGTCGATCTACCTGCGCAGCAACCCGCACAATGGCAAGGCCTGGCTGCACCTGGTGTACAACCAGGCCTGGCTGGCCCCCGAAGAGGTCGAGGTGTTCACTGCGCGCCTGCTGCATGTGCTGGCCCAGGGGCTGGAGCGGCCGCAGGCGGCCATCGACGACTACGACCTGCTGTTGCCCGACGAGCACCAGCGCCTGCGGCTGTGGAATGCCACGGCCAGCGCCGCCCAAGGCCCGGCCCTGATCCATCGGCGCATCGAGGCCCAGGCCGCGCTGCGCGCCGAGGCGACGGCCGCCGTGCATGAGGGGCGCCACCTGAGTTATGCCGAGCTGAACAACCGCGCCAATCACCTGGCCACGCAACTGCAGGCCTTGGACGTGGCGCCGGAGCAGCGGGTGGCGGTGGTCGCCCGCCGAGGCCTGGACACCCTGGTTGGCCTGTTGGCGGTGCTCAAGGCTGGCGCGGCCTATGTGCCGATCGATCCGGCGCACCCGGGCGAGCGTCTGCGCTACCTGCTCGACGATTGCGCACCAAAGGTGGTGCTGACCCAGTCCGTCCTGCGCGAGCGCTTGCCGGCCATCGATGTGCCGGTGATCGAGCTGGACCGCTTGCCATTGCCCACGGCAGTGCTTGATGACCTCGAGGTGCCTGGGCTATCGGGCGAAAGCCTGGTCTATGTGATCTACACCTCCGGCTCCACCGGCCAGCCCAAGGGGGTGATGATCGAGCAGCGCATGCTCGCCAACCTGGTCGACTGGCACTGCGCCGCCTTCGACCTGCAGCCTGGCAGCGCCACCTCCAGCCTGGCCGGCTTTGGCTTCGATGCCATGGCCTGGGAGATCTGGCCGACCCTGTGCGCCGGCGCCACCCTGCACCTGGCGCCGGTGGGCGAGAGCGGCGAGGACATCGACGCGCTGCTGCGCTGGTGGCGCGCCCAGCCGCTGCAGGTCAGCTTCCTGCCCACGCCGGTGGCAGAGCACGCCTTCGCCCAGGGCGAGGCGCATCCTACCCTGCGCACCTTGCTGGTCGGCGGTGATCGCCTGCGTCGCCTGGCCCGGGAGCAAGGCTGGCGGATCATCAACAACTACGGGCCGACCGAGGCCACGGTGGTGGCCAGCGCGGGCGAGGTGCGCCCGGGCCAGGTGCTGCACATCGGCGCGCCGGTGGCCAATACCCGCCTGCATGTGCTCGATACCCAGGGCCGGCAACTGCCGATAGGCGCCGTCGGTGAGTTGTACATCGGCGGTGCGGGTGTCGCCCGCGGCTACCTGAATCGCCCCGACCTGACAGCCGAGCGCTTCCTCGACGACCCGTTCACCCCGCAGCACGGCGCCCGGATGTACCGCACAGGGGACCTGGTGCGCTGGTTGCCCGACGGTACCCTGGAGTACCTGGGGCGCGGCGACGACCAGGTGAAGATCCGCGGCGTGCGGGTCGAGCTGGGCGAGATCGAGAGCGCGCTGGCCAGCCACCCGGCCGTGCGCGAGGCGCTGGTACTGCTGCGCGACGGCCAGCTGGTGGCCTGGTACCTCGGCGAACAGGCATCGACCCCATTGCAGTTGCACGAGCACCTGCGCAGGCGCCTGCCGGCCGCGTTGCTGCCGAGCGCCTTTGTGGCGATGACGGCCTGGCCGTTGACCGCCAATGGCAAGCTCGACCGTCGCGCCTTGCCCGCGCCGGGCAGCGAAGCCGCGGTGCGGCGCGCCCATGAGCCGCCCCAGGGCGAACTGGAGTTGCGCCTGGCCGCGCTGTGGGGCGAGTTGCTGGAGGTGGAGCAGGTTGGGCGGCACGATCACTTCTTCGAGCTGGGCGGCCATTCGCTGCTGGCGGTGCGCCTGATCGAGCGCATGCGTCAGGCGGGGCTGCAAGTAGATGCACAGGTCCTGTTCGGTCAGCCGACCTTGGCGAGCCTGGCCGCATCGCTCGGCAGTACCCCTGCGCAGTCGGTACCGGCCAACCACGTGGCCCCGGGTAGCCAGCGGATCCCCCCCGAGATGCTGACCCTGACCCGCCTCGATCAGGCCAGCATCGACCGCATCGTCGGCATGGTTCCGGGTGGCGCGGCCAATGTGCAGGAAATCTACCCGCTGGCACCGCTGCAGGAAGGCCTGCTGTATCACCACCTCACCGAAGATCGTGACCCGTACCAGCAACAGGCGTTGTTTGCCTTTGCCAGCCAGGCTGCTCTGGAGGCGTTCAACCGCGCCTTGGCCGGGGTCATCGAGCGTCACGACATCCTGCGTACCAGCCTGGCCTGGGAAGGCCTGGCGCAGCCGCAGCAAGTGGTGTGGCGCCAGGCCTGGTTGCCGCTGAGGGTGCTTGCGCCCGGTCCGGGCGACGCGGCCACCCGGCTGCGCGAAGAGGCCCTGCGGCTGGACCTGCGCCAGGCGCCGATGATGGCCCTGGCCTGCGTCGAGGACAGCGCGCGGCAGCGCTGGCTGGGGCTGCTGCACTTCCACCACCTGGTCAACGACGCGGTCTCGGTGCAGGTGCTGCTGGCCGAGCTGGCGACGCTGATGGCGGGCGAGGGACACACGCTGCCAGCGCCCGTGCCGTATCGCAACTACGTCGCCCTGAGCCGCGACGAGGTCAGGCAGGCGGGGCATGAAGCCTTCCTGCGCGAAGCCCTGGCCGGGGTGGAAGCGCCCCCTAGGCTGGCCGGCATGGGCGAGGAGGGCCAGGCCAAGGTCGAAACCTGCGCCTTGACCGTTCCTGAGGGCTTGGCCACGACCTTGCGCCAGCGCGTGCGTCAGCACGACGTCGGCCTGGGCAGCCTGATGCACCTGGCCTGGGCCCAGGTGCTGGGAGCCTTGGGCGGTCGCGACGAGGTGCTATTTGGCACCGTGCTGCTGGGTCGGGTGATGGCGGGCGAGGGTGCCGAGCGGGCGCTGGGCATGTTCATCAACAGCCTGCCGCTGCGGGTGTCGCTGGCCGGTCGTGATGTGGGCCAGGCGCTGGCCGGAATCCACGGCCAGCTGGCGGCACTGCTCGGGCACGAGGATGCGCCGTTGGTGCTGGCCCAGCGCTGCAGCGGCTTGCCTGCCGGGGTGGCGTTGTTCGACAGCCTGCTCAATTATCGGCATGGCGCCGCGCACGACAGCGTGGCGCTGCCTGGCGTGACGTTGCTCGATGCCAGCGAGGTGCACAGCCACGCCCTGGTGCTGACCGTGGACGAGCAGGGCGACAGCCTGCGGCTGAGTGTGCGGGCGCCTCGCGAGCTGGGCGCCGAACGGGTGCTCGGGCATGTTTGCTGCGCCCTGCAGGCGCTGGCCAATGCCCTGGTCAGCGAGCCGCCAGTGGCGCTCCAATCGCTTTCGACCTTGCCGGAGACGGAGCGCGTCTATCTGCTGGAGACCCTCAATGCCACCGAGGTGGCGCTGGATCCCGCCTATCCGCACCTGCCGGCGTTGTTCGCCGCCCAGGTGCGACGCACGCCGGATGCCGTGGCGCTGCAGAGCGAAGAGACACAGCTCACCTACCGCGAGCTCGATGCCCTGGCCAACCGGCTGGCCCATCACCTGATCGGCCTGGGCGTGCGGCCCGACAGCCGGGTCGCCGTGTGCCTGGAGCGCGGCGCCTCGCTGATTGTTGGCTTGCTCGGCGTGCTCAAGGCCGGTGGCGCCTATGTGCCGCTGGACCCCGGCTACCCCGACGAACGCCTGCACTACATGCTTGCCGACAGCGCGCCCCTGGCACTGCTGGTGCACGGAGCCACCCGCGGCCTGTTCGAGGGCCTGTCGACACCGCTGGTGGACCTGGATCACGGTGACTGGCAGGGGCATGGCGACCCTGCGCCCGAACTGCCGGAACTGGGCGGCGGGCACCTGGCCTATGTCATGTACACCTCGGGCTCCACCGGTACGCCGAAAGGGGTGATGGTCGAGCATCGCGGGTTGTGCAACCTGATGCGCTGGGGCAGCGAGCTGTGCCCGCCACAGGCCGACGACGCGCTGCTGCAACGGGCGCCGTTCAGCTTCGACGGCTCGGTGTGGGAGTTGTTCTGGCCGCTGTGCGCCGGCTTGCGCCTGGTGCTGGCGCGCCCCGACGGGCACCGCGATCCGGCCTATCTGGTGCAGCTGATCCAGACGCGCCGGGTGACTACCGTCAAGTTTGTCCCGGCCCTGCTGCAGGCGTTTCTCGACACCCCGGGCGTCGAGCGTTGCAGCAGCCTGCGCGATGTCTTCTGTGGCGGCGGCGAGCTGACCCTGGCGCTGGCGCAACAGGTGCGCCAGGCCTTGCCCCAGGTGCGCCTGCACAATGTCTATGGCCCCACCGAGGCCACCGTGGACAGCACCGCCTGGACCCTGGAGCCGCGCCAGCCGTTGCCCACCGTCGCCCCGCCGATCGGGCGGGCGATCGGCAATACCCGCCTGTACGTGCTCGACGCCCATGACCGTCCGGTGCCCGTGGGTTGTGCTGGCGAACTGCATATCGGCGGCATCGGCGTGGCCCGCGGCTATCTGGGCTTGCCGACGTTGCAGTTCGAGCGCTTCATCGCCAGCCCGTTCGTGGCCGGCGACCGCCTGTACCGTACCGGCGACCTGGTGCGTTATCGCGCCGATGGCGAGCTGGAGTTCATCGGGCGCAATGACTTCCAGGTCAAGCTCAACGGCCTGCGTATCGAGCCGGGCGAAATCGAGGCGCTGCTGGCCGCCCACCCGGTCTTAAGCCAGGCCGTGGTACTGGTGCGCGAGGAGCGGCTGGTGGCCTATGCCAGCTGTCGCGACGGCCATGCCGCGCCGACGCTGGAAGCGCTGCGTGCGTACCTGTCGGCGCGCCTGCCGGCCTATATGGTGCCTTCGGCCTATGTGCTCCTGGCCGAGCTGCCGCTGAGCCCCAACGGCAAGGTCGATCGCCGCGCCTTGCCGGCGCCGGGCGCGGAGGCGGTGATCAGCCGGGCCTATGAGGCGCCCCGCGACGAGCTGGAGCATGCGCTGGCGCAGATCTGGACGGAGGTGCTGAAGATCGAGCAGGTCGGCCGTGACGACAACTTCTTCGAGCTCGGCGGACACTCACTGCTGGCGGTCAGCCTGGTGGCGCGCATGCGCCAGGCGGGGTTGCATGCCGATGCGCGCCTGTTGTTCAGCCAGCCGACCCTGGCGGGCCTGGCGGCCAACACCCGGCGTGAGCAGGAACAGGTGGCGATTGCGCAGACCACCATTCCGGCGCTGAAGGGCAGGCGGCGGATCTGATGAGTCACGAGGGGGCGTGGGAGCCGGCTTGCCCCGCGAGGCGCTGCATGGCACCGGCTTGGCCGGTGATCGCGGGGCTAGCCCGCTCCCACGTTGGTAGAACGCCAGATTATTTCGGCGAAATGCGATAGACGCAGCGCCGATCCCCCGAGATCAGGTGCTCGCAACGTTCCACCAGCCCCTGCTCGCCGATCGCCGCCTGGAACACCTGCAGCTCGCTGCGGCAGAACCCCTGGCAGCGGGTGGCGGCGATGCAGATCGGGCAGTGGTTCTCGACGATCAGCCAGTCATTGCCGTCGGCCTGCATCTCGGCCATGTAGCCGGCGCGCTCGCGCAACTGCACGAGGATGCGCACCTTGTCTTCCAGGCTCTGGCCATCGGCGCAGGCCTGCTGGTACTCACGGCTGTTGCTGTCTTCCATGCGGCTGATCAGGCGGTCGACCCCGTCGCTGCCGAACACCTGCTCGACGCTCTCGATCAGTTGCAGGGTCAGCACGCTGTGGGAATCGGGGAAGCGGCGCTGGGCCGTGGCGGTCAGCGCCCATTTTTGCGAAGGGCGCCCGGCGCCCTTGGCCGGCACGCTGATGCCGCTGATCAGGTCGGACGCCTGCAGTTTCTGCACCTGCTGGCGGGTGGCTTCGAAGGTGATAGCGAGCAGCTGGGCCAGGTCGGCGGTCTTGAGCGGCCCGCGGGTCTTGAGCAGGAACAGGATGCGGTCGGCGGTGCAGTTGGTATCAACGGTGGTCGAGGTCATGGAGCGCTGGAAACCGGGCGTGAATGAACGGATCGGGCACTCTCCTGGGCCATCCTTTGCGCAGGCAAGTGGGCGAAGGATAGCCCGGATTCGCGGTGAATTGTGCAAGATGAACGATTATCAATAAGAAAATTTATATGCGATAAAAATATAAAAGGTATTAGTTGTATTTATTGGGTCTGCGTCTAGGCTCAATTGCGGAGCCTGTGCTTGCCGGTCCCAGGGAGGGGTGCGTGCAAGTCAATCGACACCTTGCTGGTAGATGCCGGGCATGGGCTCACCCACAATAACTCGACAGGGATGTGAGTGCATGAATGCCCAGAAACCCGTGACCATCTACGAACACGCCGACGAACTGAACAGTCTGCAAGGCGTGGTCGACCTGGTGAAGCTCTCCGACCAGTACCGCCAGTCCGCCATCCTGCATTCGGCGCTGGCCCAGCGTGTGTTCGACCACACCCGCCAGCCGGTCAGCGCCCAGGCCCTGAGCGATGCGCTGGGTTGGGTGCCGAACAAGGGCCGCATCTTCCTCAACGCGCTGGTAGCCATGGGCCTGCTGAAACGCACTGCCCAAGGTTTCGAGAACCTGCCGCTGAGCCAGCGTTTCCTGGTCAGCGACAGCGCCGAGTTCATCGGCCCGATCATCGATCATCAGCGTCTGCAGTGGCACAACTGGCCGCGCCTGGACGAAGTGCTGCGCAGCCGCACCTCGCTGGATTTCCAGCAGGAAAACCGTTTCAAGCACGACCTGGCGGCTCGCGATGCCTTCAACGATGCCATGGTCCGCTTCAGCCAGCCCATGGTCGACGTGCTGCGTGACCTGCCGCTGTTCGACAAGGCCCGGCGGGTGATCGACCTGGCCGGTGGCCACGGTACCTACCTGGCCGAGATCGCCAGCCGAAATCCGCAGGTCAAGGGTGAGGTCTGGGACCTGGAGCCGACCCGCGAGGCGGCTGCGGCCACCTTCGCCAAGTACCGTCTCGACGACCGCCTGGGCTTCCATGCCCGCAACCTGCTGGACCTGGCGCAGTACCAGGGCGAGCGGGCAGACGTGGTGATGCTCAACGACTGCCTGCACTATTTCACCCGCGAGCAGGTGCGCACCCTGATCGCCGGCGCCGCCGGCATGGTCGAGGGTGACGGCGCGCTGCTGGTGCTGAGCATGGCCCTGGAGGATGACGAGATCCATCCGGCGCTGTCGGCCGACTTCTCCCTGCACATGATGCTCAACACGGTCAACGGCGAGCTGCACTCGACCCGCTACCTGATCGACAGCATGGCGAAGGCGGGGCTCACCGTGGAGCAGGAGCCGATCGGCCGCTACACCCTGCTGATCGGACGGAGGGCTGTCTGATGCTGCGCTTGTTGGCATTGCATGCCGCGCCGCTCGGCGACGCGGCGGCCCAGGCCCTGGACAGCCTGGGCAGCGCAGCGGCGGCGGCGGGTTTCAGCCTGCAGGTCAGCCAGAAGCCGGCCGGCCAGGGACCGGTGGACGCGGTCTGCCTGCTGCTCGACAGCGCCACGCCGCCGGCGGCGTTGAACACGCTGCTCAACGAGGCCAGCGGACTGTGCCGCAACACCGCGCTGGTGCTGGTCCGCGTGCAGGGCGCACTGGCGCAGTTGCCGCCTGCCAGCGGCGTGATCGCCCAGTGGCAGCAGGCGAGCCAGGGCTTCCTCTATCCCTACTCGCTGGATATCGGTGCCGGGCAGGCGCCGGAGCTGGCGATCAAGGACTGGCTGGCGGGCTTCGCCAAGTTCGCAGCCGCGACCAAGCTGTGGCGCTCGCTCGACGGCCTGGGGCTGGACGAAGCGGCGCGGGCCGCGCAGCGTCCCGAGATGAACCACGTCAATATCCTCACCCGCGACCTGGAAGCCTCCAAGGCGTTCTACAGCGACATCCTCGGCGCCAACTACTGCTACAACCTGGGGCCGCGCAAGGCCGTGATGGAGCTCAACGGCTTCGACTTCTTCATCGAGCAGAGCGAGTCGTTCAGTTACCCGACCGGCTACCACATCGGTGTGCGGGCGCTGCCCGAGGACGTTCGGCGCATCGCCGAGCAGGTCAGCGCCGCCGGCACCATCAAGCTGGTCAAGGGCAACGGCCCGGCGCCGGGCTACCACCATGGGCCGGACAACGTGCGCAGCGCCGTCTACTTCGAGGACCCGGATGGTCTGGTGATCGAAGTCTACAGCGCTGAAGTGGAGATGATCGAAAGCAACCCACGGTTGCTCCTCGACCGCCTCTGATCCCACGTCGTCACAGGCCTGCCATCGGGCAGGCCTGTGCCCAGGCAGGTATTTGCATGAACAGCTACAAACAGTGGCATTGGCCACGGCTGCCCAGCCCGTTGCCCAAGGATGTCAGCGACCGGGCATTGATGGGTTACCCGCAGCATTACCAGGAGCACCCATTGCAGACGCAGGTCGCCACGGCGCTCGACGATCTGCTCCAGGCGCCGCTGGACGGCCTGCTGACGCTGCTCGAGCAGCCGCGCCAGCCGTTGGCCCGGCGCATTGCCGCCGGCGAGGTGCTGGCATTGCGTGGCGACCCGCGCATCGACACCTTCGCCCCGCAGATGATCGACATTCCCGCCGCGCGGGTGCACATCGGCCTCGATCCGCGCGCGGTCGAGCAGGTGATGGACCAGTTCGACGGGCTCGGCCTGGACCGCAGCTGGATCGACAAGGAGACCCCGCGCCACGCCGTGGAGCTGGCGGCATTTCGTATCGCCCGCTTTCCGGTGACGCACCAGGAGTACCGCCAGTTCCTGCTCGACAGCGGGCATGCCGGCATCCCTGACGGCTGGGCGTTCGGCCGCTACCCGCGGCATCACGCCAACCATCCGGTGTACAGCGTCTCGGCCAGTGACGCCGACGCCTACGCCCGGTGGCTCAGCGAACGCACCGGCCGGCGTTTCGCCCTGCCCAGCGAGGCGCAATGGGAGTACGCCGCCGCCGGCCCTGAAGGCCGCCAGTTCCCCTGGGGCGACGCCTACCAGGTCGAGCAGGCCAACACCGCCGAGCTGGGCTACCTGGACAGCACGCCGGTCGGCGTGTTCATCGACGCCGCCTCGCCCTTCGGCGTGTTGGACATGGCCGGCAATGTCGAGGAGTACGTGGCCGAGGACTACCGGCCATACCCCGGCGGACCGCAGATCGAGGACGACCTGGTGCTCGATGTCGGCACCCACCGCGTGGCCCGCGGTGGCAGCTTCACCCGTTTCCGCGACCTGGCGCGCACCGCGCGCCGCCACGGGCGTTACCCGCGACCGATCTACGTCATGGGTTTTCGCCTGGTTGAAAACCACAACTGAGCTGTTCCGTCTTCCGTGCAAGAGGTCTGATTCCATGAACAAGGATGTTTCGCTTCACACCATCGTGCCGATTTCCATTCTCGGCGGCGACGTCGACGCCCATTTCTTCGGCTTCCACGGCTTCGAGCGTGACCAGGAGCACTTCGCCGTCGGCATCGGCCGCGAGCAGTGCGACGTGCCGCTGGTGCGGGTGCACTCCGAGTGCATCACCGGCGATGTGTTCGGCTCGCAGCGCTGCGATTGCGGCCCGCAGCTGCAGGAGGCGCTGCGCACCCTCAAGGAGGTGGGCGGCTACCTGATCTACCTGCGCCAGGAAGGGCGCGGCATTGGCCTGTACTCCAAGTTCGAGGCCTACCTGCTGCAGGACAAGGGCCTGGATACCTACGAGGCCAACCTGCGTCTGAACCACCTGGCCGACTCGCGCTCGTTCGACCCGGCCGTGCAGATCCTCCGCGCCCTGGGCGTTGACCAGTGCCGGTTGCTGACCAACAACCCGGAGAAGGTCGCCCAGTTGCGCGCCGGTGGCATCGATGTGATCGAGCAGGTGCCCACCGGGGTGTTCCTGACCAATCACAACCGCAACTACCTGCAGGCGAAGGCGGTCAAGTCCAGCCATTCGATCAAGCTCTGACTCCAGCGAAAAAGGATCTTTCGATGAAACACATTGGCCCTATCAGCGGTATCGCCGCCCATGCCGCGCGCTTCGTCGCCACCGCCGGCTACGACAACCAGGTAATCCTGTGGAACGCCGCCACCGGCGAGCCGATCCACCGCGTGCACCACGACCACCTGGCCAACCAGTGCGCGTTCAGCAGTGACGGCAAGCACCTGGTCAGCGCCAGCAGCGACTACACCGCGCGCATCTGGGAAGTGCCGAGCATGCGCCTGAAAGCCGTGCTGCAGGGGCACAACGACGACGTCGAGATGGCGGTGTTCTCGCCCGACAGCCAGCGCGTGGCCACCTGCTCGCGTGACCACGTGCTGCGCATCTTCGACCTCGACGGCGTGCAGCTGCAGGCGTTCCATGGCCACCAGGCCGACGTCATCTCGGTGGTCTGGTCGCCGGACGGCCAGCGCCTGATCTCCAGCAGCGACGACGGTACCGTGCGCCAGTGGGACACCCGCACCGGCCAGCAATGCGACGAGGTGGACATCGGCGGCGTGGAAACCGACACCATTGCTATCACCCGCGAAGGCGTGGTGTTCGCCGGGGACGACGAGGGGCGTATCTCGATCATCGCCCAGGGCCAGGTGCAGACCGTGCCGGCCCACGCCGCCGGGATCAAGCGCATCGTCTGGAACGACGACAAGCGCCTGCTGGTGAGCCTGAGCTACGACCGCTCGGCGATCCTCTGGACCTTCGACGCCGGGCGTAACCTGGTCAAGCGCCGCAGCACCGCGCTGCCGAGCATCGTCTGGCCGCGCAGCTGCGCCTTCGTCGGTGACGAACAGCTGGTGTTCGCCACCTTCGGTTCGCGCTACGCCACCTGGAACTACGAGCAGGACCAATGGCAGGTGTCGGGCATCGAGCCGGCGGTGAGCATCAACGCCGTGGTGCGCAGCGACGAGCGCCAGTACAGCATCGGCGACGCCGGCATCCTGCACCGTGACGACCAGCCGGTGACCAGTGTCGGCAGCCTGTGCAACTTCCTCCTGCCGTTCGGCCCGCTGCTGCTGACCGGCGGCCAGATGGGCCAGGTGTTCGACGGCCTGTCCGGGCGCATGCTGTACCAGCACCGTTCGCCGCTCAACTGCGGCGCAACTTTCGTCAGGAACGGCGAGGACCTGGCGCTGATCGGCACCTACACCGGCGAAGGCCTGGTGTTCGGCCATGACGGCCAGGGCGGACTGCGCCTGGTGGCGTCGATCCCCATGCACGACAACGCGATCAAGGGCGTGGCCGCCGACGAGCGCCACCTGTTCAGCGTCTGCGCCTCGGCCGATGCCGCGCTGCACAGCATCGAGGATTTCAGCAGCGTGCGGCATATCGAGGGGGCGCACACGCGTATTTCCAATGGCTGCTGCCCGATCACCGGCGGCTTCGCCAGCATCGGTCGCGACCTCAAGCTGCGCCTGTGGCTGGAGACCGGCGACGAGGTGTTCGACTCGCCGCACCAGCACTCGATCAAGTGCATCGCCGCCTCCGGCGATGGCCGGGTGATCGCCACCGCGGCCTACAACGGTACCGTGGCGCTGTTCGACCTGGCCTCGCGGCGCTGGCTGCCCATGCAGCGGCCGACCGCCAGCGGTATTTCCTGCCTGACCCACGACGCCGTCAGCGACGCCTTCCTGGCCAGCTCCTATGACGGGCGCATCTACGGTATCGACGCCCGCCTGGCGTCCTGAAGGAGCAGCACGATGAGCAAGCAAGCAAGCGACTTCATGGCCCAGGGCGATTACCGCAAGGCCCTCGACACTTCGTTCGTGCACCGCTACAGCCATGGCGAGGACGAGTGGTCGTGGGATATCGGCATGATCCAGGCGGCCCAGGCCTTCCTTGAACGGCTCGACCCGCGTGCCGACCAGCATGTGCTGGACATCGGTGTGGGCCGTGGCCGTGACGCCTCCACCTTCATCCTCGCCGGGCACCGGGTCACCGGGCTGGATATCGTCGAGAACTCCAGCTGGCCGTTGCTGCGCAAGCGCTGGGGCGATCGCCTGGACCTGGTGAACAAGGCCATGCAGGACTGGCAGCCGGCGCCGGGCACGGTGTTCGACGCGGCCCTGGACAATGGCTGCTTCCACCACCAGCACCCGGATGAGTGGGCTGCATACCTGGGCCATGTGCGCCGCCTGCTGCGCCCCGGCGCGCTGGTGGGGCTGAACGTGTTCGGGGTCGACGCGGCCCATCCGCAGCCGGGCTGGCGCGAGATGGACAACCAGCGCCAGGGCTACTTCTTCACCGACGACGGCATCCGCCAGACCCTCGAGGGCCATGGCTTCACTTGGCAGGGGCTGGAGGTGATCGAGCGCCAGCATGGCGAGGCTCGCTACCTGCTGGCGCTGGTTCGCACGTGAGTGCAATTGATCGCCACTACCTGGACATGGCCCTGGCGCTCGCCAGCCAGGGCCTGTACAGCACCATGCCCAACCCGCGGGTCGGCTGCGTGATCGTCAACGCCGGGCAGGTGGTGGGGCGCGGCTGGCATCAGCGCGCCGGCCAGGCCCATGCCGAAGTGCACGCCCTGCGCGAGGCGGGCACGGCGGCGCGGGGTGCGACCGCCTATGTGACCCTGGAACCCTGTGGTCACCATGGGCGCACGCCGCCGTGCGCCGATGCCCTGGTGGCGGCGGGGGTGAGTCGGGTAGTCACGGCCAGCGGCGATGTCTCGCAGAGCATCGGCGCGGATCGCCTGCGTGGTGCGGGCATCGCGGTCGAGGCCTTGCCTTGCCCACGGGCACGGGCGCTCAATCGCGGGTTCTTCTCGCGCATCGAGCGCCAGCGCCCTTGGGTGCGGGTGTTGCGTCCGGCGGCGCTGGAGATCGGTGCGCTGGGCGAAGGCACGATGCTCAGCCATTGCGACGAGCAGACGCCCCTGGCGCACTGGCGGGGCAGGGCTTCGGCGTTGCTGACCACTTGTGACTGGGTGAAGGCCTGCGACACCTCGCTGGTGGCGCAGGTTGCCGGGCAAAGGGCCGAGCCGGTGGTGCCCTTGCGGGTACTGCTCGACCAGGGGCTGGACTGCCCGGCTTCGGCCAAGATGCTCGATGGGCGGGCGCCGACGCTGGTGTTGCATGGGGCGCAGGCGAGGCGGGACGGTCGTTATGCCCGGGCGCGTTGCCAGGAGCTGGAGGATCTGGGTGGCTTGCAGGTACTACAGGCGCTGCATGAACTCGACTGCAACGAAGTCCAGGTGGAGGCCGAGCCGGCCTGGTGCGAGGCCCTGGCGCGCCAGGGGCTGGTAGATGAGTGGTTGGTCCAGGTCTAGCGCCCTGTGCTTTCCCTGTAGAGCGGCCTTGTGCCGCGAAAGGGCTGCAAAGCAGCCCCGGCGATCGTGTTCACATCACAGATCCTTGGGGCCTTATTGATTTAACTGCAATAGCGTGGGAGCGGGCTTGCCCCGCGATGCGATGTGTGGCACCGGCTTTGCCGGTGATCGCGGGGCAAGCCCGCTCCCACGCTGGTGATGCTTACAACTTTGTTCCCGCTGCGACAGGTGATCTGGGAAACGCGCAACCTAGCGACTGCAGATCAGCCCGACCTGCAGGCTGTTCTGCTCGAACAGGTCCCAATACCCAGGCGGATGCGCTTTCTTGCGGATTCCGCTGATCAGTGGGGCAATCCAGCGCACGTTGCGCAGGCCGACATCGTGGGCGGCCTGTTCGTAGACCGACTTTTGCCAGCGGTAATAGGTGAAGTCCGCAGGCGGTGTACTCATGAACTGGCCCCGGCAGCGCAGGCCGCCTTCCACCGGCTGTTCGTCCAGCACACGAATGCCGTACTCGGTGAAATTGCCCAGGGCCAGGTCGAAGGCGGGGTTCGCCGTGTAGGCGATCAGCTGTCCGTTCGGCTTGAGGTTAAGGGCGACACTCTCGAACATGCGCCGCAATTCCTCGACGCTGCCGGCGTAGTTGAACAGCCAGGCGGCGGTGACCTTGTCGAACTGGCCAATGCGGCCCATCTGCGCCACGTCGCGCACTTCGTAGGCGATGCCGTCGTTGGCCTGGCGCGCCTGGTAGATCATGCTCGGCGAGATATCCACGCCGTGTACCCGCGCCGCGCCCCAGTCCTTCAGGCGGCGGCTGAAGAAGCCATGGCCGCAGGCCAGGTCGAGAACTTCCTCGCCGGTCACTTCGCCGGCCATGTAGCGAAACGTGTCGACCTCGACCCCGCGCTGGCTGGCGTGGCTGGTGAAGTCTTCGAACTGCTCGCTGATCCGCTCGTAGACTTCCTTGGATTCCTTCATGGGCGCTCCTTGTTTTCAGAGGTGAGTCGCAGCGCCAACGGCAGCGCCAGCAGCGGCGCGCAGGCGAACACGGCGAACAGCCATAGCGCCGCCTGGCGCGCGCCTTGCTCGCCGCCGGGCTCGACCAGCCCGGCGCCGTTGGCGACCAGGCCGGCCAGGGCCGCGGCCAGGGCGGTGGCGTAGAGTTGCACGGTGGTGATCGAGGCCGAGGCGAGGTTTTCCTCGCCGGGGCGCGCTGCCTGCAGCACCCGGGTGAGCAGGTGCGGCCAGCCCAGGCCGATGCCCAGGCCGACGCCGGCCAGGGCCAGGGCGAACAGGACCAGGCCCGGCGCGCTGGCGATCCAGGCCGGGGCGGGGGTCAGCACGGCCAGGGCCAGCAGCGCCACGGCCACCACCAGCGGCCCGCTGCGGATCTGCCAGGCGCCGCCATCGCGGTCGCGTCCGGCGCTGGCCAGGGCGCCAACCGTCCAGCCAGCGGCCATCACGGCGGTCAGGTAGCCGGCGGCCAGAGGGCCGAAGCCATGGATGCGCTGCAGGAAGTAAGGTACATAGATTTCGGTGGTGATGGCCGCCACCAGCAGGCACATCATGGCGAACAGCGCGCCCATCGGTTGCCTGAGGCTGTAGGCCCCGGTGGGCAACAGGTGATGGCGCGCCCGCGGATCGCGGCGGGCGATCAGCGCGGCGAGGGCCAGGCCCACGACGATGCCGGCCAGGTTGATCCACAAGGTATCGGCCAGGCTGGCTGCACAGATCGCCAGCACCGAGGCCACCAGGCAGGCGATCAGCCCGTAGGCCGGGCGCGCGCCATTGTCGTCCACGGCCTGGCGCGCCGGCAGGCGCAGGCAGACGATCAGCGCCAGGGCGCCAGCCACCGGCAGCAGCGACCAGAACGCCCAGCGCCAGTGTCCACCTTCGGCGAACACCCCGCCCACGGCCGGGCCGCACAGCGTGGCCACGCCCCACATCGCCGAGACCAGGGCCATGGCGCGGGGCCACAGGCGGCTGTCGAACACCAGGTGGATCAGCGCATAGCTCAGGGCGAACAGGATGCCGCCACCCAGGCCCTGCACGCTGCGTCCAAGCAGCAGCATCGGCATGCTCGCGGCCTGGGCGCAGAGCAGCGAGCCGATGGTGAACACCAGCAGCGCCAGCAGGTAGGCGACTCGCGGCCCACTGCGGGCCAGCAGGCGGGTGGAGAGGGTGGAACCGATGATCGAGGCGACCACGAACAAAGTGGTGTTCCAGGCATAGAAGGCCAACCCGCCGATCTCTTCGATCACGGTCGGCAGCAGGGTGGTGACGATGTAGACATTGATGGCATGCAGGGCGACGCCGCCGGCCAGGGCGATCGAGCGCAGCGCGTTGCCGCCGCTGAGCAGTTCGCTCCAGCGCGCCGGGGGCTGTTCGGGGATTGCGGTCATGTACGCTCCTTGCGTGGTCCTGCGCTGGGAGTCTAGGAGTCGGAAAATCATTATTCAAGGTTTTGCTTGTGTAATTTGGCGGTGATGTTTTTGCTAGGATCGTGCTCTTTTGTCTTGTTTCAGGAGCGTCACCCATGATCATCAGCACCACCAGCCAGCTCGACGGCCGCCCGATTGCCGAGTACCTCGGCGTGGTCAGCGCCGAATCGGTGCAGGGGATCAACTTCGTGCGCGATTTCTTCGCACGCTTTCGCGACTTCTTCGGCGGCCGCTCACAAACCCTGGAGGACGCGCTGAAGCTGGCCCGCGAGCAGGCCACCGAGGAACTCATGGCGCGGGCACGGCAGTTGCAAGCCGATGCGCTGGTGGGCGTGGACTTCGAGATCAGCATGCCGTCGGTACAGGGCGGCATGGTCGTGGTGTTCGCCACCGGCACGGCGGTACGTCTGAAGTAAGGCCAGTTGCCACTGGTCGGACCAGGAAATTTTGTCCGACTGGTCTGCAAATGACCGGCTAGTCTCACTTCAACGGACCGCCGCTTCACTAGGCAGGCGTATTGCCTGCCGGCACGGTCGCCATTGGAGGGAGACAGGGCATGAGCGAATCCTATTTCGAAGACCTGAACGATGCGTTTCCGATCAACAGCCAGGTGCGCTGTGGCCAGGCAGCCGTGCGCCTGGGCTTTGCCAACATGACCCTGGACGAGTCGGAACAACTGCAACCGGCGCACCTGCAGCGGGCCAAGAAGGGGCGTTTCACGCCGCGTGTCCCGTCGAAGAAGTAAATCCGCGCTGAATCCCCATCGCGGCGCCCACAGGTCCTGTGGGCGCCGTCGCGTTCAATGGGCCTCGGCGCCCTTGCTCAGGTCGCTCTTCGTGGTTGGCCAGGATCACCACCCCCCCCCGGCGACCTTCTGCAGTGCCGCGGGGCCCGCTACCGGTCGGACCTGTACCAGGATGCCTGCCGCCATTGCCAGGGCGTGGCGCTGGCGCAGGTGATCATCGTCGAGGGGCTCGCCCCCTGATCAGACCCGCAGGTGCGGGTCTTTCTTTTCCGGGTTTTCGCCGGCAGGGCGTGGAGTCGCCGGCTTGTCCGTGGTGGGCAGCGGCGTGTCCTGCACGGCGTCGGTATCGGCGGGTGGCGACTGGTCACGGGTGCGCAGCAGTGACAACAGCACTCCGCCCAGCAGCAATCCGAACGTCACCCCCAGCGATATCCCGGCCGGCACCTTGCCCACCAGCCCGTGCCAGAAGATCTTGCAGCCGATGAAGATCAGCACCAGCGCCAGCGCGTACTTGAGGTAGACGAAGCGGTGCATCAGCGCCGCCAGGGCGAAGTACAGCGAACGCAGGCCAAGGATGGCGAAGATGTTCGAGGTGTAGACGATGAACGGGTCCTGGGTGATGGCGAAGATCGCCGGCACGCTGTCGACGGCGAACACCAGGTCGGCCAGCTCGATCAAGACCAGGGCGAGGAACAGCGGCGTGGCATAGCGAATCGCCCGCGTCGCCCCGGGCGGCGTGAGCTGGACGAAGAAGTGCCGGCCATGCAGCTGGTCGGTGACGCGCATATGCCGGCGCACGAAGCGCAGCACCGGGTTGTTGGCCAGGTCCGGGTGGGCGTCGTCCTTTGACAGGGCCATCTTCACCCCGGTGAACAGCAGGAAGGCGCCGAACAGGTACAGCACCCAGGCGAAGTGCTGCACCAGCGCGGCGCCCACGCCGATCATGATCGCCCGCAGCACCACCACCCCGAGGATGCCCCAGAACAGCACGCGATGCTGGTAGCGGCGGGGGATGGCGAAGAAACTGAAGATCATCGCCATGACGAACACGTTGTCCATCGACAGCGACTGCTCGACCAGGAAACCGGTGTAGAACTCCAGCGCCGGCTGCGCGCCCAGCTCATGCCAGACCCACAGGCCGAACAGCACGCCGACGCTGAAGTAGCCCGAGTACAGCAACAGGCTTTCGCGCATCTCGATCTCGCGGTCCTGGCGGTGCAGCACACCCAGGTCGAGAACCAGCAAGGCGATGACGATGGTGATGAAGACCAGCCACAACCAGGCGCTGGTGCCGAGAAAAGGCGTGAAGAGGAAATGCTGCAGAGCCGTCATGAGCCCCTCCTTGATTGTCGACGTTGCAAGGCAACAGTGATTCCGACATGGCGGCGCAAACCGTCAGAGGGGCCCGGCATCACATGCTTCTGAGCCTAGTCGCGATCGCCGGGCTTGCGAATGGCAGGCTGTTACATTTCTTTGCCTGAATCCAATGGTTGCGAAGTATCCGCCGACCGGGGCGCCAACATCGAGGCGTGGTGAGTATCCCGAGTCCGACCCGAAACGGGGTTCGGAAAGTGTTCGTCGCAACCTTTGCAGCGTCTGCAAGATCGAGCGCCGCCCGCGCGGCGCTCGGTCTGATAGGCGCTGCAACTCTAACGTCACACACCTTGAAAGGGCTGGTACTCAGGCGCAGTCGCTGACGGTGCCGGCGGCCTTGTGCCCCCGGCTCACCCACCAGCCAAACCCCGCCGCCGTGAAGAACATGATCAGGCTGTAGATCGCCGCCGGCACCGCCATGGTCGCGTTGTTGAGCAGCGTCGGGCTCAGGGCCAGGGCGATGGCCAGGGTGCCGTTGTGGATGCCGATCTCCATGCCGATGGCGATCGCCTGGCGCTTCGGAATGCTCAGCAGGCGCGGCACCCAGTAGCCCACCGCGAGGCTGAGCAGGTTGAACAGCAGCGCGGCGCCCCCGACGATCGGCGCGTACTCGACCACGGTCTGCCAGTCCTTGGCCAGGGCCAGGACGATGGTGAAGGCCAGGAACAGCGCCGCGACGATCTTCATTGGTTTTTCCATGCGCGCGGCGAAGCGCGGCGTCCAGTGGCGAATCAGCATGCCCAGCGCCACCGGCAGCAGGACGATGGCGAACACCTGCATGACCTTGGCGAACTGCAGCGGGATGGCCTGGTCCGATTCCATGAACCAGACCAGCGACAGGTTCACCAGCAGCGGCATGGTGAGGATGGCGATCAGCGAGTTGACCGCGGTCAGGGTGATGTTCAGCGCCACGTCGCCATGGGCCAGGTGGCTGAACAGGTTGGCGGTGGTGCCGCCCGGGGAGGCGGCCAGCAGCATCAGGCCCACCGCCAGCGCCGATTCGAGGCCGAAGCCGTTGGCGATCAGGAAGCACACCAGCGGCAGCAGCAGGATCTGGCAGACCAGGCCGATCACCACCGGCTTGGGGTACTTCACCACCCGGGCGAAGTCGGCCAGGGTCAGCGACAGGCCCAGGCCGAGCATGATGATACCCAGGGCCAGCGGCAGAAGGGCGGTGAGCAGCGGGGAGGCGGTCATGGGCGGTCTCTCGGGCGAAGGATTCCGAGGAGTGTAGGTGGTGGCGCAACGATAGCTAATCGCAACTGGCCTACCTTGGTAACCGATTGTTACCGGGGCGAGCGGCCCTGTGTCGCGTTGCGGTGCATCGCACGGCGCAGTAGCATTCGACCTTTTGCCGAGGATTCGCCTGTCATGCCGTTCCAGCCAGGTCTGCTTGCCACTCCGGTGCCGGCCCATGCCCGCCACCTGTTCTTCGCCCTCGACTCGCTCGAGGCCTTGCCCGCCGTCCTCGACCAGCTGTTGCCGCAGGTCGATGGGCAGAGCCTGATCCTGGGCGTCGGCGCGCCGCTGGCCAAGGCCCTGGGCCGCGAAGTGCCGGGCCTGCGCAGCTTCCCGCAACTGGATGCGGTGGTGGAGAACCCGGCGACCCAGCACGCCCTGTGGCTGTGGCTGCGCGGCGCCGAACGCGGCGAGCTGTTCCTGCGCGCCCAGGCCCTGCAGCAGGCGCTGGCGCCGGCCCTGCGCCTGGTCGACAGCGTCGACGGTTTCCTGCACCGCGGCGGCCACGACCTGACCGGCTACGAAGACGGCACCGAGAACCCGGTGGACGAAGACGCCGTCGCCGCGGCCATCGTGCCGGGCGAGGCGCCTGGCCTGGCGGGCTCCAGCTTTGCCGCGTTCCAGCTGTGGAAGCACGACCTGGAGTACTTCAAGTCGCTGCCCCAGGCTGAACAGGACAACATCATCGGTCGCCGCCTGAGCGACAACGAAGAACTCGACGATGCGCCCGAGTCGGCCCACGTCAAGCGTACCGCCCAGGAAAGCTTCGCGCCGGAGGCGTTCGTGGTGCGTCGTTCGGTGGCCTGGACCGATGAACGTGGCGCCGGCCTGGCGTTCGTCGCCTTGGGCTTTTCGCTGGATGCCTTCGAGGTGCAGCTGCGGCGCATGAGCGGGCTCGAGGATGGCGTGATCGATGGCCTGTACCGCTTCAGCCGGCCGTTGACGGGGGGGTACTACTGGTGCCCGCCGTTGGCTGAAGTCGGTGCCGACCTGCGCTTGCTGCTGGGCTGATGGATCCAGGGGCTGCTGCGCAGCCCTTTCGCGGCGCAAGGCCGCTCCTACAGCAGAATGCGCGTCCCTGTAGGAGCGGCCTTGTGCCGCGAACGGGGCGCAGGGCGCCCCCGGTACCCCTTCAGAACGGCACAGCCACCGTCAACTGACTATAAATATTGGTTCCGCTCCCCACCTGGTTGCCGCCATTGCTTTGATCCTTGCGCGGCTTGAACAGCCCCAGCAGCGGGGTGACGATCAGGTGCTCGTTGACTGCCCACTCCACATACAGGTCCAACTCCTGGGCATCCAGGTTCAGGGTGTCGCGGGTGCGCACGGTGTCGAAGTCGAAGAACAGCGCGCCGAGGGTGAGGTCGTCCCGTGGCGTGGCCTTGAGGCCGATGTGGTGGATGCCGCTGTTGGTGTTGAACGGCCCGGCATAGTTGCCGGCGACCTCGCCCTGGATCCAGGTGCCGTAGCCGCTGGACAGGCCGGTGAACAGCAGGTCCCAGCCCGCCGAATAGCGGGTGTAGCGGTAGGTCAGCTGCGGCGCCCAGGGGGCTTCGGCGAAGGTGTAGGCGGCCTCGGTGTACCAGGCGGTCTCGCGGCCACCGCGCTTGTCCTGCCAGGCGTACTCGAAAGCGAAGCGGGTGTTTTCCAGCCCGACGCCACCTTCGCCGCGCAGGCTGTACACATCCATGCCCTCACGGGCCTTCTGGAACTCGCTGGCCCACTGGTCGGTCACGTCGATGCCGTGGATATAGGTCAGGCCCAGGGTGCCCAGTTCATGGGTGTAGTCCAGGGTGCCGGCCGCCAGCTCAGTTTCGGCCTGGGCACGGTTGTCGGACTTGAGCCACAGCACGCTGCCATGCAGCCCCTGCTTGCCGCCCAGGAGCAGCACCGCGGTGCGGTCGAAGGCGTGGCGCGCGCCCAGGTAGAAGCCGCCGCCGCGGTTGAGTTGGCCGTCGGCCGGGCCCTTGCCCAGGTTGGGGCCGTCGTCGTTGATCAGGAAACCGCTGCCCAGGCGGATCACCTGGCGGCCGCCGGACAGGTCCACGCCATCTTTGCCCAGCAACGGGAACAGATCACCCGAGCGCCAGCCCAGGTAGGCGTCCTCGATCTTGGTGGTGCGTTCGGAGCCGTCCTGGTTGCCGCCGGCGTCGCCGTCGCCCCAGGCGCCGGAGCTGACCCAGTTGAAGGCGCCGTACAGGCTGCCGTTGCCGCCCAGGCCCTGGTCGCCGCTGAGGCCGTACTTGATGAAACCCTCGCGCCAGGTCGAGCCGCCGGGAGTGCCGTCATAGTTGTGGCGGCTGTTGAACATGCCCCAGACCGCGAGCAGGTCGGCATTCAGGTGGCTGTCGTCGGCGGCGTACAGCTCGTAGGCCGGGCTGGCCGGGCCATGGACCAGCAGGGCCAGGGCCGCGGCCATTGCGGTGCGACGTGGGGTGAGACGCATGGATCGATCCTCGTTTGTTGTTTGCGGTTTTGGGTGCCGCGTTGTTGTGGAGGCAGTGTCGAAAGGCGACGGGCTATTAGCGCGTGGAACGCTGGCGGCGGTCTTGCCCGTGGCTGCCAGCGGTCTTGCATATCACCGCCATCACGAGCTCGCGGCGCTCTCCGGCAAGGTGGCGCCGCCGTCGACCACCAGGGTCTGGCCGGTGATGTAGCGGGCGGCGTCAGAGGCCAGGAACAGCATCGCCGCGGCGATATCGGCCGGCTCGCCCAGTCGCCCCAGGGGCACGCCGGCGGCGATCCGGGCGTTCAGGGCGGTATCGCCGAGGTTGTCCATGGCCGGTGTGCGCACCATCCCCGGTTCCACGCCGTTGACCCGCACGTTGAACGCCGCCAGTTCCAGCGCGGCATTGCGAATGAAGCCATTGACCCCGGCCTTGGACGCCGCGTAATGGCTCAGGCCCGGGTAGGCCACCCGGGGCCCGGTCACCGACGAGGTGGCCAGCACGCATCCATCACCCTGGCGGCGGAACAGGGGCAGGGCGCCCTGGACAAGCCAGAACAATGCGCCCAGGTTCACCGCCAGGGTGCGCTGCAACAGGGCCGGGTCGATCTCGGTGAGTGGGGTGAGTGGAAAGTAGGCGGCGTTGTGCACCAGTACGTCCAGGCGTTGCAGTCCGGCCAGCGAGGCGCGGATCGCGCCGGGGTCGGCCAGGTCGAGGACCTCCCCACGAACCTCGTGCCCCAACGCCACCTGGTCCTCGACCAGGCGCTGCAACGCCTGCGGGTCGAGGTCCAGCGCCAGCACCCGGGCGCCGTCACGGGCGAAACCCTCGACGATGGCCTGGCCGATGCCGCCCGCCGCGCCGGTGACCAGCACCGTGCGGCCTTTGAAGTCGTAGCGCGCGTTCATGCCGATGGCTCCAGGCGGGTGTAGGCCAAAGTCGGCACGTCGACCACGGTCGAACCGCCGTCGGCGGTGATCACCGCGCCGGTGACGATGCTGGCCTCGGCGCCGAGCAGGAACTGGCATACGGCGGCAATCTCGTCGCTGCTGGCCGGGCGACGCAGCGGCACGTCGGCGGTGACCCGGCGGTAGGCGGCGTCGAGGTCTTCCTGGTAGTGATCCATCAATGGCTGCATCTCCTGGTCGGCCATGGGCGTGCGCACCCAGCCCGGGCAGACGCAGTTGACCCGCACGCCGAATGGCCCGTAGTCGCGGGCCAGTGAGCGGGTCAGGCCGACCAGCGCATGCTTGGCGGTGGTGTAGCCGCAGACCTCGGGGCCGGCCGCCAGCGAGGCGATGGAGCCCAGCAGCACCAGGCTGCCGCGCCGCTCGCGCAGCAACGGCAGGCAGGCCCGGGCGGTGTGGAAGGCGCTGTCGAGGTTGCCGCGCAGGGCCTCGCGCCAGGCGGCGTCGCTGGTCTGCTCGGCCGGTCCCAGGCCATGGCCGCCGGCGCAGGCGATCACCGCGTCGAGGCCGCCGAAGCGGGTGCGCACCTGCTCGATGAAACCGGCCCAGGCAGCGCTGTCGGCGGCGTCGCCAGCCAGCACCAGGCCATCGCACAGCTGCGCGACGCGCTGCAGCGCTTCGCGGCGGCGGCCCACCAGCGCCACCTGCCAGCCCTGGCCGGCCAGGCGCAGGGCGCAGGCTTCACCGATGCCGCTGCCGGCCCCGGTGATCAGCACGCCGCGGCTCACTGCGCAGGCTCCGTGCGGTTGAGCACCCGGCAGTGGGACGACACCGGGAAATTGGCCAGCGCATCGAAGCCGCCGCCCTGGTAGCCGAAGATCTTGCCGTCGCTGCGGTGGCGCGCCAGGTCGATCATCACCAGACCCAGGGTGGGCACGATCTTCTCGCACCAGACGAACAGGTACAGCTGCTCGGCGATCTTGTAGTAGTACGCCCGGTCGGTGTCGCACAGGCCCTGTTCGACGCCCTTGAGGCACTGCCAGCTGTAGTAGTTGGCGTTGAGGTAGATGTGCTCGTACTCCTCGGTGGGGCTGTAGCGGTAGTGGTTGCGCAGGCCGACCAGCTCGGTGGTCGGCGCGTGGGGGCAGGCGCCGGCCTGCCAGGGGCGGTCGAGGCTGCCGTGCAGGAAGCTGGCTTCGACGCCGGTCAGCGCTTCGCCGGCCAGGGCCAGGGCGTACAGGCCGCGCTGGGTGCGGGCCTGGTCGGGCAAGCGGCCGAGCACGGCGGTGAAGGCGTGCTCGAGGGTGTCGAGCACCAGCGACACCGACCAGGCCTGGCCGGCCTCGTGCTTGATGAAGTCGACCAGGTAGATGCCGGGGCGCACCGAGGTGGCCCGGTAGCCGGCGCTGCCGCTGCTGTGGCCGTCCGCCGCGCGCCAGTGCAGGCGCTCGCTGTCGAAGCGGTGTTCGATGACCCAGCCATTGGCGAAGTGCAGGGTGAGCGTGCGCCCGGACAGGTCGGCCAGTTGCGGCAGGGTGAAGGCCTCGGGCGCGAAGCCGTCGGCGAGGGCGCCCACGGTGATCCAGTCGGCAGTGTTGGGCATGGCGGTGACTCCTGTGGTTGGGGTGGCCACAGGGTGCAACGGCGTGACAGGCGGCGGTATCAACCGGAAGGTTGAGTCACAGGTAGAGGCTGGCCACCAGCTCGGTGCGGTTGCGCACGCCGAGTTTGCGGAACAGGTTGATCAGGTGGGTCTTCACCGTCGGCAGGCCGACGCCCAGGGCGCGGGCGATCAGTTTGTTGCTGCTGCCGTGGCGCAGCAGCTCGGCGATCTGCCGTTCCCGTGGGGTCAGTTCGACGGGCGCGGGCGCGCTCGCCAGCGGCTGGCTGGCCACGGCGAGCTGCATCAGCCCGTGCAGGGGCAGCAGGCGTTCGAGCTCGTCGCTGCGGAACTCACCGAGGCTGGCACAGCGCAACAGCGAGACGCCGGCCACGGGGCGGCCATCGGCCTGGGCGATGATCTCCACCACGTCCACCACCTGATGCTGCGCGAGGAAACGCCGGTAGGTCTGGCCCTTGGCTTCGGGCAGGCAGGCCAGGCCCTGGCGCAGCGACACCACCGGTTGGCCGATGGCCAGGCAGCGCTCGGGCTGCAGCGGGTCGAAGGCCCGGTAGTGCTCGAGGTAGCGGGCATGCATCGGTGCCTGCAGGTCCTGCAACAGGAAGTCGCAGGCCTGCTGCCCGGCATCGATGCGGTAGAACGCCGCCAGCGAGGCCGGCACCTGCTGGCTGAAGGCCTGCAGGCAGTAGCGGCCCAGGTCGTGGTTGGCGTGGGTCATGGTCAGTAGCGGATCATCACCGACTTCAGCTCGGTGAAGTCGTCGATGAAGGCCGAGCCGAACTCGCGGCCAATACCCGAGGCCTTGATGCCGCCGAATGGCACCGCCGGGTCGAGCAGGGTGTGCATGTTGACCCACAGGGTCCCGGCCTGGATCTCCGGGATCAGGCGCATGGCCTTGCCCAGGTCGTTGGTCCACAGGCTCGCGCTCAGGCCGTAGGGCGAGGCGTTCATCAGGTGGATCAGTTCGTCCTCATGGTCATAGGGCAGGAAGGTCGCCACCGGGCCGAAGGTTTCCTGGTTGAGCAGGGTGTCGCCCGCGTTGTTGGCGAGGATGACCGTGGGCTCGACGAAGCAGCCCGGGCCGTCGCCGAGGCGTCCGCCATGGACGATGCGGTTGCCCTCGGCACGGGCGGTGGCGAACAGCTCGCCGAGCTTCTGCTGGTGCGGTTTGTTGGCCACCGGGCCGAACTGGGTGGTTTCGTCCAGGGGTGAACCGATCTTCAGCTGGCCCAGGCGCTGGGACAGGGCCTCGAGCAGCGGGTCGAGGCGCGAGCGATGGACGTAGAAGCGCTCGCCGGCGGCGCAGATCTGCCCGGAGTGCAGGAAGCCGGCCTCGATGATGCCGTCCACCGCCTTGTCGACGGCGACATCGGGCAGGAACGCCACCGCGTTCTTGCCGCCCAGCTCCAGGGTCGCCCGGGTCAGCTTGGCGCCCATGGCCGCCTGGCCGACGGCGATGCCGGTGGGCACGGAGCCGGTGAACGACACCTTGTCGGTGCCGGGGTGCTCGACCAGCGCCTTGCCCACCAGGCCGCCGCCGGTCAGCACATTGAGCGCGCCCGGCGGCAGGCCGGCCTGGCTGGCCAGCTCGGCGATGCGCAGCAGGGTCAGCGGGGTGAATTCGCTGGGCTTGAGCACGATGCTGCAGCCGGTGGTCAGGGCCGAGGCCAGTTTCCACAGAGCAATCATGGTGGCGAAGTTCCACGGCACGATGCCCACCACCACGCCCACCGGCTCGCGCAGGGTGAAGGCGCTGTAGCGCTCGCCGGCGAAGGAGGGCAGGGACGGGGTGATGGTCTGGCCGGTGATCTTGGTGGCCCAGCCGGCGTAATAGCGCAGGAAGTGCGCGGCCTGCTCCACCTCGAAGGCGCGGGCGATGCCGATCAGCTTGCCCGACTGCAGGGTTTCCAGCTGGGCCAGTTCCTCGCGGTTGGCCTCCAGCAGGTCGGCCAGGCGGAACAACACCGCGGCGCGGGCGGCGGGGCTGGTGCGCGACCAGCTGGCAAAGCCCTGGCGGGACGATTCGACGGCGCGCTCGACATCGGCCAGGTTGGCATCGGCGACCTGGGCGATGGCTTCGCCGTTGGCCGGGTTGTGCACGGTGATGCGGGCGCTGGATTGGCTGGCGACCGATGCGCCATGGATGTACAGACCGTGGTCGCGGGCCAGGAAGGCGCTGACGCTGGGGAGGAGGGGGATATCGCTCATGGCAGGGCTCTGGGTAATGGCGAGATGCGTTGATCCAGGCGCTGCGCTGCTTGGCACCGGCTGTGCCGGTGATCGCGGGGCAAGCCCGCTCCTACAGGGATCTGTGGCGCTGGTTTGTTGCAGGTTACGACGCGCAGCCCTGTGCTTCTTGTCTGCCCGTGCCGCCCCCATGACCCTGCCTGCCAGGCGCCACGAAAAGTGCAATCCGAGGTGCGGAAGTTGCATTTTCCACCTCGCCCACGGCTCCCATACTGACCCGGCATTCATCAGCGAGCGGCCCCTTCCAGGCAGCGTTCGCCAGGGTCCAATAACAATGAGCCAGACCATGAAAAAGCCAAACTCCCTGCTCGAAGACCTCAAGCCCCTGTTGCCGGCCATCGCCGCCCGCGCCGACCAGGCCGAGCGCGAGCGCAGCGTGCCCGCCGAGAACATCGCCGCGCTCAAGGCCATCGGCCTGCACAAGGCCTTCCTGCCCAGGCATTACGGCGGCCTGGAAATCAGCCTGCCGCAGTTCGCCGAGTGCATCGCCGCATTGGCCGGCGCCTGCGCCAGCACCGCTTGGGCGATGAGCCTGCTGTGCACCCACAGCCATCAGCTGGCGATGTTCCCGGCACGCTTGCAGGACGAGATCTGGGGCCGCGACCCGGACGCCACCGCCAGCAGCAGCATCGCGCCGTTCGGCCGTACCGAGGAGGTCGAGGGCGGCGTGCTGTTCAGCGGCGAGATGGGCTGGAGCAGCGGCTGCGACCACGCCGAGTGGGCGATCATGGGCTTTCGCCGGGGCAACCCCGAGGGCGGCCAGGACTACTGCTTCGCCGTGCTGCCGCGCAGCGACTACCAGATCCGCGACGACTGGTTCGCCGCCGGCATGCGCGCCAGTGGCAGCCGCACGCTGATCGTCGAGCGTGCCTTCGTGCCCGAACACCGTATCCAGAAGGCCAGGGACATGATGGAGGGCCAGTCGGCGGGCTTCGGGCTGTACCCGGACAGTGCGATCTACTTCAACCCGTACCGGCCGTACTTCGCCAGCGGATTCTCCACGGTCAGCCTGGGCATCGCCGAGCGCATGCTCGAGGTCTTCAGGGACAAGACCCGCAACCGCGTGCGCGCCTACACCGGCGCCGCCGTCGGCGCGGCCACCCCGGCGCTGATGCGCCTGGCCGAGTCCACCCACCAGGTCGCCGCGGCGCGTGCGCTGCTGGAAAAGAGCTGGGAGCAGATCGCCGAGTACAGTGCCCGGCACCAATACCCGACCCGCACCGAGCTTACCTACTGGCGCACCAACCAGGGCTACGCGGTCAAGCTGTGCATCCAGGCCGTGGATCGGCTGATGGAGGCGGCCGGCGGCGGCGCCTGGTTCGACGGCAACGAGCTGCAGCGGCTGTTCCGCGATGCGCACATGACCGGCGCGCATGCCTACACCGACTACGACGTCTGCGCGCAGATCCTCGGGCGCGAGCTGATGGGGCTGGAGCCGGACCCGGCGATGACCTGATCTGCAACCGATAAACATGGACGGAACAACGTGGGAGCGGGCTTGCCCCGCGATAGCGCTCGACCAGACAAGCCCGCGCCCGCAAACCGACCCAGCCCGATAACAATGACGGAGCCTTGCATGTCCACTTCCTTCGATAGCCGCGCCTTCCGCCGCGCCCTGGGCAACTTCGCCACCGGCGTCACCGTGATCACCGCCGCCGACGCCTCGGGGCGCAAGGTCGGCGTCACCGCCAACAGCTTCAACTCGGTATCCCTCGATCCACCGCTGGTGCTCTGGAGCATCGACAAACGCTCCGGCAGCCATGCGGTGTTCGAGGCCGCCGGGCACTTCGCCGTGAACGTGCTGGCCGCCGACCAGATCGACCTGTCCAACACCTTTGCCCGCCCCAGCGAAGACCGCTTCGCCGGAATCGAACACGAGACCGGAGAGGGTGGGGCGCCCTTGCTGCCAGGCTGCGCGGCGCGTTTTCGCTGCGAGAAGTTCCAGCAGATCGATGGCGGCGATCACTGGATCCTCCTCGGCCGGGTGCTGGCCTTCGACGACCTGGGCGGCTCGCCGCTGCTCTATCACCAGGGTGCGTACTCCAGGGTCCTGCCGCACACGCTGATGGAACGTCGTACCGAGAGGTAGCGTATTCAAGGCGTTCGCTGCACGCCTTGTAACGCCGGCCAGATCGAGCACCACGCGCACAGCGCTCGATCTGACCGGCGCACAATCCCTTGCGGTGAATACCACGCCACCCTGGCCCCATTCCCCAATGCTGGGTCCACCCGCCCATCTGCAACACTTCGCCGGATACCGGTCAGGCACGCTGGAACCCTTGATCCAGAGCCATTTCTCAAGGCCATGGGAAACCTGGCACAACAGTTGCCGATGCCTCTGCAGACGCCCCAACCCATGGGCCCGTTTGCAGGAGGAAGCAACTCATGCACCGACCGACTCCCCACCCGCTGGCCGTGGCGATCTTCGCCGGCCTGCTCCAGCTACCGGCCCAGGCTGCGCTGTATGCGGTCGACAGCGGCCCGTATACCCTGCCCACCGGCAAGTTCCCCGCCTGGTACCAGGACAGCCATGGCCGAGTGCTCGACCTGTGCCTGTCCAAGGCGGTGAGCTCACGGGTCGCCGGTGCCCCCGGCGCGCCGTCTTACATGTGCACGCTGCTGCCCACCCCCGGCGTGTTCGACGATACCCAACCGATCGTCTTCCCCAGCAACTTCCCCGACGAGGCCTTCTGGTTTACCGCCGACGCCGCCATCGTCGATGCCGCCCGCGGCATCGACCTGAGCTTCGGCTCGGCCATCGAGGCCGCCTTCAGCGCCGAGGAGCCGGTGGATGGCGACCAGGTCAGCTTCGCTCGGGTGCGCATCCGCGTCGATGTGCCGGTGGCCGGCACCTACACCATCACCCATCCCTACGGCGTCGACGTGTTCGACGTGCCGGCGGGCGGGCGCCGGGCGATCAACATGACCCGCGACATCGGCATCGGCTCTCCCGGCGACTACAGCGGCGCGCTCAAAGGCGACGTCGGGCCGTTCCTGCGCAGTGTCAACGGCCCCTATACCGAAACCAACCCCGGCACCGGCGCCAGCGAAAGCTACATTGGTGACCCGAACCTGGAAGAGCCGGTCACCGGCAGCCCGTTCAACACCAACTTCGTGCGCATCGAGGGCCCCAACGGCATCGACCTGCGCACCGAGCTGTTCGCCATCTCCGGCAAGCTGTCCACGGTCAACCGGCCGACGCCGCTGATCCCCCAGCGCAGCACCTACTCGCGGCATACCGTCAACGGTGACCTGCGGGCCCAGCAGGATGTGTTCGTCATGGCGCCGCCGGCGCCGGCCACGGTCACCCTGACCAGCCAGACACCGACCCTCTCCCTGGGCGAGGCCAACGGCACTGGCGCCTGGTACGGCCAGTCGGCGCTCAACCCGACCCTGCCGCTGACCCTGCAGGTAACCGCCGACAACAGCCTGGCCATCACCACCAGCACGCCGACCAGCGCCGCCATGCCGCTGACCGACCTGGTGACCATCAGCCGCGCCGAATACAGCCTGGCCAGCGGCCAGCTGACCCTGGTCGCCAGCAGCAGCGACGAGACCAGTCCGCCCGCACTCACCGCCCGCACCGGCAACGGTGCGCTGATCGGCAACCTGAGCGGCAACGGCGCGGTCAAGTCCCTGACCACCGGGCTGTCACCCATCCCGCCAGCGCAGGTGCAAGTCACCAGCAGCCACGGCGGCAGCGACAACGAAGACGTGGTGCTGGTGCCATGAACAGACACCGCCTTCAAGGAGGCCGCATGAATACTTGGTCGCGTCGGGCGCTGTGCGCCGCCGGTTTCACCCTTACCGTCAGCAGCGCGGCCTGGGCCGCGCTGAGCGAGGTCGATCCCGGCCCCTACACCTTCGCCACCGGGGGCTACCCGATGTGGTACAAGGACGCCAACAACCTTGCCCTGGAGCTGTGCCAGTCACGCGCCACCAGCTCGCGGGCACCGGGTGCGCCGGGCGCCCCGGCCTACATGTGCACGCTGCTGCCCGAGCCCGGGGTCTACGACGACGCCCTGCCGCTGGTGTTCCCGGACAACTGGCCGCCGGAGATGTTCTGGTTCCTGGCCGAGACCGAGATCCCGCAGGTGGGCAACAGCGGCTACGAGCTGGAAGTCTATGTCGCCGGCCTCGAGGCGGCCTTCGCCGCCGAGAACCCGGTCAACGGCGACCAGCAGAGCTTTGCCCGCATCCGCATCCGCGCCTCGGTGCCGCGCACTGGCACCTACACCATCACCCACCCGTTCGGGGTCGAGACGGTCAACGTGACCACCGCCGGCCGACGGGCGATCAACATCACCCGCGACATCGGCATCGGCGCGCCGGGCAACTTCAGCGGCGCCCTGAACGGCAACCTCGGCCCGTTCCTGCGCGGCGTCGGCGGCCCGTACACCGAGGTCAACCCGGACACCGGCGCCACCGAGACCTTCGTCGGCGACCCGAACATCACCGAGGCGGTGACCGGCAGCCCGAACAACACCAACTTCGTGCGCATCCAGGGCCCGGCGGGCACCATCCAGACCAACGTCTTCACCGTCTCCGGCAAGGTCCTCGACCAGCGCCAGCAGACCCCGGTGACGCTGCAACGCGCCACCTACCAGCGCAACGCCGCCGGCACCCGCGTCGAGGTCTTCGCCAAGGCGCCGAACAGCGCCAGCCTGTGCCTGCGCAACGGCCTGGCGCTGATCGGCTCGCCGCCGTCGCCATGCCAGTTCAGCATGCTCGCCGACAACAACGGGCTGTTCTTCAGCCAGCAACTGAGCCAGGCCGTGCCACCGTCAGTGGTGGTGGTCACCGCCAGCAGCCCGGCCGGCACCACGCGGCCGACGGCGCTGTCGAGCAAGCTCAGCGATGTGGTCAAGGTCGCCACCGCACGCTACGACTGGAGCGCCAAGCGCCTGCTGGTCGAGGCCCGCTCCAGTGATGAAGTGGTGGTACCCGACCTGCTGGTACAGGGCTTCGGGCGCATGTCCAAGTCCGGCGTGCAGCAGAGCCTGACGGTCAACGACCTGGCCCAGCCACCCGCCAGCATCACCGTCAAGTCGGCCCATGGCGGTGTCGACGTGGAGCCGGTGGTGGTGGTCGGCAATGCCCCGGTGCCAACCGAGAACCAGGCCCCCGTGGCCCAGGCCGACAGCGGCAGCACCAGTGTCGGGGTGCCGATCACCCTCAACCTGCTGGCCAACGACAGCGACCCGGACGGCAACGTGCCACTGAGCATCACCGACCTTACCCAGCCGGGCACCGGCCTGGGCGGCGTGGTACTCAACGGTACCACCGCGGTGACCTACACCCCACCGGCCGGCGTCACCGCGCCCGTGGTGGCGACCTTCAGCTACCGCGCCCAGGACGCCAAGGGGCTGAAGTCGACCCCGGCCACGGTGACCGTCAACGTCGCGCCGAACCGTCCACCAACCGCGGTGGCCGACAGCGTCGCCACCCTCGGCGTGCCCGTGACCATCAACGCCCTGGCCAACGACACCGACCCGGAAGGCAACCTGCCTCTGACCATCGCCAGCGTCACCCAGCCGACCCCGGCCGGACGCGGCACGGTCAGCACCGACGGCAACGTGATCACCTACACGCCACCGGCCACGGTGAGCGCGGCGTTCACCACCAGCTTCAGCTACGTCGCCCGTGACTCGATCGGCGCCACCTCGACGCCCGGCACGGTCACCGTGCAGGTGTCGCCACGGCCGGCCCAGGAAACCTTCGCGGTCACCGCGGCGACGGTCACGGCGCGCTCGAACAACCGCTTCAACTGGGATATCAGCGGCACATCCTCGGTGACCACCGGCAACACCATCACCGTGCGCGTGACCACCACCACCGGCGTGCAGACCCTCGGTACCACCACCGTGCCGGTCACCGGCCGCTGGCGCCTGACGGTGAGCAACAGCACGACCTTGGTGCCCACCGCCGCGCCGACCGCCACGGTGACCAGCAGCCAGGGCACCACGCGCACGGTCAACGTGGTGGTGCAGTAAACGGAGGGATGCCATGAACGCCCTGTACCCACTGCTGCTGAGCCTGGCCCTGACCGGCCAGGCCCTGGCCGACGACCTGATGGACAACGCCGACCTCGCCGTCGGCAGCGACCTCGGCGAGCCGCTGGTGCTGCGCCTGCTGCCGACCGCTGCCGGCCAGGTTGCGGTGATCGAGCAGCTGGGCACGGGCAACCGCGCCGCCCTCGACCAGAACGGCCAGGCCCTGCTGGGCCGGATCGTCCAGGCCGGGAGCGCGCAGGAGGCGTACATCCTGCAGGAAGGCAGCGACCTGACGGCCGCGATCAGCCAGCAGGGCCAGGGCAACAACGCCACGATCCGCCAGAACGGCAGCGACAACAGCGCCGCCATCGAGCAGATCGGCAACCACAACAGCGCCACCATCGACCAGCGCGGCACGGGGCTGAACAGCACCGTGACCCAGGCCGGCAACGGCCAGCAGGTCCATGTCAGCCAATACCGCTAGGCCCAACACGACAGATCTGGAGGCAACACCATGCACAAGCTCGCCCCCCTGAGCGCTGCCATCGTCCTGGCCCTTGCCGGCCAGGCCATGGCCGACGACAGCATCTCGACCCAGTCCCAGCAGGGCAACCAGAACATCGCCGAGGTCAAGCAGAGCCAGGCGCCGTTCGCCTCGGCCACGCAGAACCAGACCGGCCACGACCATAACCACATGGCGCTGCAGGACAACAGCACCAGCCATATCCAGCAGAGCGCCACCGGCTCGTTCAACGCCGGTTACGCCGAGCAGTTGTACGAGAACGGCAGCCAGATCACCCAGCAGTCCGGCGGCAGCCTCAACGACGCCTTCGCCAGCCAGTCGGTGGGCGAGAACAACGAGTCCCTGCAGATCCAGCTGGGCAGCGGCAACCGCTCGGTCATCTGGCAGGACACCCAACTGGGCAGCCAGGCCACCACCTTGCAGTCAGGCCATGGCAACGACGCCACGGTCGAGCAGCTGTTCGGCGGCAGCAACAACAAGAGCGTGATCATGCAGGGTGGCACCGGCAACCAGGCGGCCGCCGAGCACATGACTCACCAGGACGGCGATATCGCGATCTACCAGGAGGGCAAGCAGAACTGGGCCTATGGCGACCAGCGCGACGGCCTGGGCGGCACCATCGGCATCGACCAGTACGGCACCGGCAACTCGGTGGAGGTGTGGCAGGACAACCAGGCCGCCAGCCTGGCCAGCGTGTACCAGAATGGCCAGGCCAACGAAGGCTACATCGACCAGAGCTTCGGCCAGGGCAACAGCGCAGGCCTCAGCCAGACCGGTCGCGGCAATGCCAGCTGGTCGGACCAGTACGAGACCAGCCAGGCGGTGACCAGTATTTCCCAAGTAGGCAACAACAACCTGCATTTCACCTACCAGACCGGCGACAACCACAGCCTGACCATCAGCACGGCGGGCAATGCCAACAAGATCATGGCCAGCAACTGGAAGGGCGAAAAATCCGGTGGGCAGTTCGGCGTCGGCCAACAGGCGCAGATCAACCAGACCGGGAATGGCAACGGCGTCAACATCACCCAGGAAGGCAACGCCCAGGTCGCGCGGCTGGACCAGAACGGCAACCGCAACCAGATGGAAACCCGCCAGGCCGACAGCAACAATGAGCTGTACTTCGAGCAGAACGGCAGCGACAACCTGCTCATCGCCGACCAGCGCGGCACCGCCAACTACGCCGAAGGCCTGGCCGCCGGCAATGGCGGCAGCATCACCCTCGACCAGTCGGGCAGTGGCAACCAGAGCTACACCTACCAGCTGTACGGCAATGGCAACGAGGCCACCATCAAGCAGACCGACGTGGCCAACCTTGCCTACGTGACCCAGGGTGGCAACGGCAACCAGGCGTTCGTCGACCAGAGTGGCGCAAGCCAGACCGCCACCATTACCCAGTATGGCAATGCCAACTCGGCGACTGTGACCCAGCAGTGACGGGCTCCCCCCTTGGACCGCGGTGTTTGCTCTCCCTGGCGCCGCGGTTCCTTTTTCCCCGCTTTGCGTGACCATCCGTCGGTAACGGCACAAGGCCTGTCGAAACATTCGGTACCTGTTCGACCACCTGATGAACCCCCAGCGTGGAGTTACGCCCATGAGCCATCCCATCCCCAAGCATGCCGTGGTCACGCGCAGCCAGTGGCTTGCCGCCCGCCAGCAGCTCTGGCTGCACGAGAAAGCCTTCACCCATCAACGCGATGAACTCGCCGCCGCCCGCCGCGCCCTGCCCTGGGTGCGGGTGGAACAGGACTATCGATTCCACGGCCCGCACGGCGAGCTGGGCCTGACCGAGCTGTTCGCCGGACGCAGCCAGTTGCTGGTCTATCACTTCATGTTCGCCGAAGGCTGGAACGAAGGCTGTCCGGGCTGTTCGTTCCTCGCCGACCACTTCGACGGCGCCAACCTGCACCTGGCCCACCATGACGTGTCCCTGGTGGCGGTGTCGCGGGCACCCTATGCCGAGTTCCAGGCGTTCCGCCAGCGCATGGGCTGGCGCTTCCCGTGGTACTCCTCGCATGGCAGCCCCTTCAACCAGGACTTCGGGGTCAGTGTCGCCACCGACGGCAGCGCCCAGTACAACTACGAACCCTATACCGGCAACGAGGCGGAGCTGCCCGGGCTGAGCGCGTTCTACCGGGAGGCCGACGGCAACCTGTACCACACCTATTCCACCTATGCCCGGGGGCTGGACATCCTGGTCAACGCCTACAACTTCCTCGACCTGGCGCCCCTGGGGCGCAACGAGGAAGGGACGATGGACTGGGTGCGGCATCATGATCGCTATGAGGACGCGCAGGACAAACCCCACTGTTGTGGGGACTGAGAGAGTGCCATCGCGGGGCAAGTCGCGATGGCCGTATCAGATCGCCCGCAGCGCCAGCAACTCCGTCAGCACCTCGGCCAGCGCCTTGACCATCACGTCCGCCGTCGGCCGATGCACGATCACGATCTCGTAGCTGTCCACTTCAGGCAGCCCTTGCTCGGCACCCAATACCCGGTGCTCGGCCAGCGCCGCGCGTGGAGGAAGCAGGCTGATGCCCATGCCGTCGGCCACCGCCGCCTGGATCCCGCTGAGGCTGGAGCTGGTGAAGCTGATGCGCCAGCGCCGGCCCATGCCTTCGATCGCATTGATCATGTCGTCGCGGTACAGCCCGCGTGGCGGGAAGGTCACCAGCGGAATCGGATCGAGTTCGAAGGACGGTGTGCGTACGCTGTCGATCCACTGCAACCGCTCCGGCCAGCAGGCCACGCCCTCGCGACTGTTGCGCCGCTGCTTGAGCAGCACCAGGTCGAGCTCGCCGTTGTCGTAGGCCTGGCTGAGGTCGCGGCACAGGCCGCTGGTAACCTCCAGCTTGACCTGCGGATGGCGCCGGCTGAACGCGGACAGCGCGTTGGTGGTGCGTCCGCCGACGAAATCCTCCGGCACCCCCAGGCGCACGGTGACGCCGACCATGGCCCCGGCCAGGGCTTCGAGCATCTGGTCGTTCAAGGCCAGCATGTGCCGGGCATAGCCGAGCAAGGTCTGCCCGGCATCGGTGGGCAGCACGTCGCGGTTGCCGCGCACCAGCAGGCGATGACCGACCATGTCTTCGAGGCGGCGAACCTTCTGGCTGATGGTCGACTGGGTGGAGTGCAGCCGTGCGGCGGCGGTGGTGAAACTGCCGCAGTCGGCCACCACGACGATGGCGCGCAGCAGGTCGAGGTCGAACAGGGCCCTATTCGGTTTTACGCTGGAAGACATCTTGGTATTCAGCTTCTGAATGACAAACCTGACTTCTACCATGGGAACCGCTACCCGGCAACATGCACAAATACACTGGGTTGCATCCAGATAATTCACTTCTGCTACAACGATCAGGGCCCTACATTGGAGCTTCGTCGCACAAGGAACCGATGCCCATGCGCCTGCCGTTCGCCGCCTTGCTGTTGAGCCTGAGCCTTGCCACCCATGCCGAGACCACGACCATGAACACCGCCTTGCTCGATGCCGCCCAACGGGGTGATGCGCCAGTCGTGCGCCAGTTGCTGGAGCAGGGCGCACCGCCGGACACCCGCGACGAGCAGGGCCAGACCGCACTCTTGGTGGCGACCCACGCCAACCAGGTGGATGTGGCCAAGGTGCTGATCGAGGCCGGGGCCGACGTCAACGCCAAGGACAATATCAACGACAGCCCCTACCTGTATGCCGGCGCCCGCGGGCTGAACGACATCCTGCGCCTGACCCTGGCCCATGGCGCCGACCTGAGGAGTACCAACCGCTACGGCGGCACCGCGCTGATCCCGGCGGCCGAGCGCGGCCATGTCGAGACCGTGCAGCTGCTGATCGATGCCGGCGTCGACGTGAACCATCTCAACCGCCTGCACTGGACCGCGCTGCTCGAGGCGGTGATCCTCGGCGATGGCGGCCCGCGGCATGTGGAGATCGTGCGCCGGCTGCTGGCGGCCGGGGCGGATCCACGGATCGCCGACAAGGATGGCGTGACCGCGCTGGAGCATGCCCGCCAGCGCGGATACCAGGAGATGGTGGCCCTGCTGCAAAGGTAGGGTCCGTTCAGGCAAGCGACCTGTTTGCGGGTTGCTGATGACCCGCAATCAACTGATGAAAATGATCTTCGACACCAACTCCGCGCTGTTCTTCGCCTGCAATTTTTTCATCAGCCGTGCCCGATGCACTTCCACTGTCCGATGCGAGATCCCCAACCGCCGCGCCACCTCCTTGCAGGTCAGCCCATTGACGATATGCAACGAAATCTCCCGCTCGCGTGGCGTCAGTTGCACCGTCGGCGCCGGCTGCCGGTCGAGCCGTTCGAAATGCCAGATCATCAGCTTGAACGGATCCTCCACCGTCAGCGTGAAGCCCTGGGCCCGGGCCCAGAACACCTCGCCATTGCGGTGCTGCATGAAGCGTTCGTCGGAGTAGAAGGCGCCCAGCCCGTTGCGCAGCCAGTGCTCGCTGCGCTCGCCGATGCTCTGGTAATCAGCGTGGGAAGGGTAGAGCAGCAAGGTCAGATGCCCGCGCAGTTCTTCACGGGTATAGCCGAACAGCCGGGAGAAGGCCTCGTTGCAGTCAAGCATGCGCCGGTGGCCGGTGATCAGTTGCGGCGCCGGTGAAACCTGGAACGCCAGGCGTTCGAGGTCCGGGGAGGCGTGGGTGGGTACGGTCATCAGGCTTCCTGCCTTGGTGCTTGTGGTGGTGTCCCGTACGGCTCACTACTTACTCGCGTACGTAGTTGCCCCAACTAGCGTGGGATTCGGGTACTGCCACATTGTATGCAATACCCGCTTCAAGGACAGAAGAAAACCACCATGCTCCACGATTCCATCTCCATCGTCGCCGCCGCGCACAGTCCCTTCGGCCGCCTGGATGGCCTGAACCTCGAGGACCTGATCGTCCAGGTCACCCGCGATGCCCTGCAGGACGCGGCCATCGACGCCGCCGAGATCGACGCGCTGTTCCTCGGCCACTTCAACTCAGGCCTGGTGGCCGACGGCTTCCCGGCCTCGCTGATGCTGCAGGCCGACCCGCAACTGCGCTTCAAGCCCGCCACCCGCTGCGAAAACGCCTGCGCCTCGGGCTCGGCGGCGATCCAGGCCGGGATCAACGCGATCCGCAGCGGCGCCGCCGAGCTGGTGCTGGTGGTCGGCGCGGAGAAGATGACCGGCAACAGCACGGTCGAGGTCACCCGGGCGCTGGCCGGCGCTGGCTACCAGAACGACCTGGCGGAAGCCGGGCTTAGCTTCGCCCAGCTGTTCGGCCAGGTAGCGCAGCAGTACACCGAGCGCTACCACAGCCCGTTGGCGTCGATGGCGGCCATCGCCGTGAAGAACCACGCCAACGCCATGGCCAACCCGCTGGCGCAGATGCACCGGGTGATGGACTTCGAACACTGCAACCAGGTGTCGCCAAGCAACCCGCTGATCGCCGCGCCCCTGCGCCTGACCGACTGCTCGCTGATCAGCGATGGCGCGGCGGCGATCGTCCTGGCCTCGCCCGAGCGCGCCCGCTCGATGCGCCGCCAGGTGGCGATCCGCTCGATGGTCCAGGTCAACGACTTCCTGCCGCTGTCGCGTCGCGACATGCTGGCCTTCGAGGGGCCGCAACGGGCGATCCACGGGGCGTTGCGCGAGGCGGGGGTGACCCTGAACGACCTGAGCTTCGCCGAGGTGCACGACTGCTTCACCATCGCCGAACTGCTGATCTACGAGGCCATGGGCCTGGCGCCAAGGGGCGAGGGGCACCGGGCGCTGGACGATGGCATCGTGCGCCAGGGCGGACGGCTGCCGGTGAACCTGTCCGGCGGGCTCAAGGCCAAGGGCCATCCGGTGGGCGCCACCGGGGTGTCGATGCATGCCCTGGGCTTCGCCCAGTTGACCGGCAAGCCCATCGGCCTGGGCGTGCCCAACGCCGAGTTCGGCCTGCTGTTCAACATGGGCGGCATGGCGGTGGCCAACTATGCCAGCGTGTTGCAAGCGGTCAGGGTCTGAGGATGAACATCGCCCATTGGCTGCAGGATGCAGCCCAGCGCTGGCCCGAGCGTCCGGCGCTGTTCGACGGGGAGCGTCAGGTGGCCGATTACCGGATGTTCGCCGCCCAGGTGCGGGCACGGGCACTGGAACTGCGTGACGTGCATGGCATCGAACCGGGCGACCGGGTGGCGTTGCTGATGAAGAACAGCTGCGTCTACCTGGAACTGCTCTACGCCATCTGGTGGAGCGGGGCGGTGGCGGTGCCGATCAACAGCAAGCTGCACGCCCTGGAAGCGGCCTGGATTGCCGGCAATGCCGGGGCGCGCCTGATCTATACCGACGAGGGCGAGCTCTTCGACAGCGCGACCCTGCCAGTCGGCTGCCGTGAGCTGGCTGCGCCTGTCCTGGCCGCGCCCGGCGCGCTCGACAGCGATCAACTGGCGCAGCCGCACCCGCGTCAGGACAGCGACCTGGCCTGGCTGTTCTACACCTCCGGCACCACGGGGCGTTCCAAGGGCGTGATGCTGTCCCATGGCAACCTGGTCGCCATGTCGCTGTGCTACCCGCTGGACGTCGACCCGGTAACCGCCGTCGATGCCGTGGTCTACGCCGCGCCGATGTCCCATGGCGCCGGGCTGTACAACTTCGTCCACGTGCGCTGCGGCGCCCGGCACGTGGTGCCGCTGTCCCGGGGCTTCCAGGCCGTCGAGCTGTTCGGCCTGGCGCAGACCCTGGGACAGGTCAGCCTGTTCGCCGCGCCGACCATGGTCAAGCGCATGGTCGAGCAGGCCCGCCAACAGGGTTATGACGGCGCGGGCATCAAGACCATCGTCTACGGCGGTGGCCCGATGTACCTGGCGGACCTCAGCGAGGCCCTGGACACCTTCGGCCCGCGCCTGGTGCAGATCTACGGCCAGGGCGAATGCCCGATGACCATCAGCGCGCTGTCGCGTGAGGTCATCGCCGACCGTGAGCACCCCGACTGGCCCGCCATCGCCGCCTCGGTGGGGCGGGCCCAGGCCTGTGTCGAGGTGCGTGTGGTGGACGGCGCGGGCCAGCCGCTGGCGGCCGGCGAACCCGGCGAGATCAGCGTGCGCGGGCCGGTGGTGATGCAGGGTTACTGGAATGATCCGCAGGCCACCCAGGCGACCCTGGTGGACGGCTGGCTGCGCACCGGCGACATCGGCTACCTCGACGAGCGCGGCTACCTGAGCCTGACCGACCGCAGCAAGGATGTAATCATCTCCGGCGGCAGCAACATCTACCCGCGCGAAGTCGAGGAAGTGCTGATCCAGCATCCCGAGGTGTTCGAGGCCTGCGTGGTGGGGGAGGCCGACGCCGAGTGGGGCGAGTCGGTGGTGGCCTTCGTCGTGCCGCGCACACCGGGCAGCCTCGATGCCCAGGTGCTCAACCAATGGTTCCTGGCGCGCATGGCCTCGTTCAAGAAACCGAAGAAGTACCTGTTCTGCGCCGAGCTGCCGAAGAACAGCTACGGCAAGATTCTCAAGACCCAGCTGCGCCAGTGGCTGCAGGACGCCGACGGGGCGTTCGCCAGCCACTGACCCTAATGCCAGTCAGTTAGCGCTTCATCGCACTTATTGGGGCTGCTTTGCAGCCCTTCGCGGGTAAACCCGCTCCCACAGGATCGCGCAAACGCTGAATCGAGCGCTGTACCTGTGGGAGCGGGTTTACCCGCGAAGGGTCGCGCAGCGACCCCAATTGGCTTAACTGACTGGCATTAGCCACTGACCCGCATCTTTCATGGAAAGCACCACGACAGGAGTTCCCGACATGGGCATGTCACCCGGCAACACCCAGCGCCAGCGGCGCCGCGCCTTTATCGGCGCCACCACCGGCCACTTGATCGAGTGGTACGACTACGGCGTCTACGGCTTCCTGGCCTTGTACATCGGCAAGGCCTTCTTCGTTTCCGACGACCCCACCAGCAGCCTGCTGGCGAGCTTCGCGGCCTTTGCCCTGAGCTTCTTCATCCGCCCGCTGGGCGGCTTGTTCTTTGGCCCGCTGGCGGACAAGATCGGTCGTCGCCGCACGCTGATCACGGTGCTGGTGATGATGGCCGGCTCCACCTTCCTGCTCGGTCTGCTGCCGACCTACGCCAGCATCGGCATCGCCGCGCCGGTGATCCTGGTACTGATCCGCTGCGTGCAGGGTTTCTCCGCCGGCGGTGAGATCGGCACCATCACCAGCTTCATTTCCGAATACGCCGGCCCCGGTCGACGCGGCTTCGCCACCTGCTGGCTGATGGTCACCGCAGTGCTCGGCCTGCTGCTGGGCGGCGCCGTGGCCAATGGCATGACCTGGGCGCTGGGCGCCGAACTGATGCAGGACTGGGGCTGGCGCATCCCGTTCCTGATCGCCGGTCCCCTGGGCTTCATCTCGCTGTACATTCGCCTCAAGCTCGAGGACAGCCCCGAGTTCCTCGCACTGGTGGAAGCCGGGCAGACCTCCAAGGCGCCGCTGCGCGAGGTATGGCAGTGGAAGCGCTCGATCGCCCTGGTGTTCTTCATCATCACCCTGCACAGCTCGATCTTCTACCTGGTGCTGACTTTCGCCTCGACCTACATGTCCAACACGCTGAAGTTCGACAGCGGCACCACCTTGCTCTACGTGTTCGTCGCCAGCCTGTCGGCGGCGCTGGTGATGCCATTGGGCGGCGCCTTCACCGACCGCTATGGGCGCAAGCCGTTCCTGATGGTGATCGGCACCCTGGCGACCCTGGCCATGTACTGGTTCTTCAAGACCGCGCCCGGCGCCACCCCGGCCACCCTGTTCTGGCCGCTGATGGCGGTGGCGATCCTGTTCGGGCTGTACGCTTCGTCGACCTACGCGTTGATGAGTGAACTGCTGCCGACGCGCATCCGCTCCACCGGCATCGCCATGGCCTACAACATCCCGGTGGCGGTGTTCGGCGGCAGTGCGCCGTTGATTTCCACCTGGCTGATCAAGGTGACCGGGGATATCACCGCGCCGTGGTACTTCTACGTGGGCACCGGTGTGGCGTCGCTGGTGGCGCTGGTGGTGCTGCGCAAGGAGGATTTCGTCGCCTGTGGCCACGATGCGCGGCAGTCTGTTGATCCGAGCCCTTTGAACCTGCGCTCGGTTTAAGGCGAAGGGACCTCTGTGGGAGCGGGTTCACCCGCGAAGCAGGCGGCGCGGTGGATGGCACCGGCTCTGCCGGTGTTCGCGGCGGTGCGGCGGTCCGATAAACCCGCTCCCACAGGTAGGGATTTCGAGCCTTGTATCCGGGGCAGGACAGCATTCTGTTACAGTCGCCGCCTCAATCTATCGGTCTGGGGATGCAGGCCGCACCCAACTGTGCGCGCCTGATGAGCCGGCTGTTCACTGTTCAGGCCAAGACGGCCTGAGACAAACATCTCCAATAGGTATACCGCCATGGCACAAGCCACCGACCAGGCCTTCTACGACCGCGCTGATGCGCATATCGAGCTGGCCAACCAGCAGATCGAGAAGCTCGAAGACCTCGGCAAGGTCAGCGCTTCGATGACCTTCGCCGCCAGTCGCTTCAACGCCTGGATGACGGCGCGCAGCTTCAAGTCAGCGCAGGAGATGGCCGCGGCGCGGGAGGAGTTGTTGAAGTACTTCTGCGAGCAGTACCGGATGATGCTCGAGGACAACCTCGACGAGCATATCCAGCACTTCGACCGCTATGTGCTGGGCCAGGACAGCTGAGGCCTACCCGGAAAATTCAGCCATCTTCACACGACCTTGACAATCGCTGGAAGGAACATTGACAGACCCTCGCTAGAGTGCGCGCCAGTTGAAATGCGCCGGGCAATCCCGGTGCGTTTCCCGCAGCGTCGAAACCTTATCCAGCGAGTCATGATCATGTTCGAATCAACGTCCATCAGGAAGATACTGGGCACTTCGCTTGCCCTCAACGCGGCACTTGCCTGCAGCCAGGCCAATGCCCAGGAAAAGACTGCGCCGGACATCATCTGGGGCGACGAGACCCAGGTCACCGCAGGCTTCGCCCTGCATGCCGCGCCGCGCTACATGGGCGCGAAGGGCAGCCAGGGCCACCTGTTGCCATCGGTGACCCTCCAGCGCGGCATCTTCTTCGCCGACAGCCTCAAGGGCGTGGGCGTCCAGCATCAGTTCGACAGCGGCTTCAGCGCCAGTCTCTCGCTCGGCTACGATTTCGGCCGTGCCGACGGTGACAGCAAGTACCGCGCTGGCTCGGACGATTTGAAAGGCATGGGGGCGGTAGGGGGAGCGACGGTGGTCAACATCGACCTGGCCCAGCAGGTCCTGCCATGGCTGGCGGTCACCGCCGGCGCCGAGTTGCGCACCGGTGGCTACAAGCGCGGCAACAGCTACCAGTTCGGCCTGCTGAACACGCTGCACCAGAGCGACGCCGACATGGTCACCCTGGGCCTCAATGCGCATGCGGGGCAGGCCAAGTACAACCAGACCTACTTCGGCGTCACTGCCCAGCAAAGCGACAACACCGATTTCGATCGATTCAAGGCGGACACGGGCATCCATGCCTACTCGGGCGAGCTGTCGTGGATGCACCGGTTCGACCCGCACTGGTCGACCATCGCCAGCGTGAACGTGATGCACTACACCGACCAGGTCCGCCACAGCCCGATCATTCGCCAGGATACGCCGGTCACCTCGACCGTCGGGGTGCAGTACGCATTCTGATTCAGGCTTGCGGGAGGAAGGCATCCTCGATGAAGGCTTCGAGCGCCTGTGCCTCGATGATCTCGATCGAGAAATGCCCGAAACGCTTCGGCAGCCAGATGATGCGGGCACCGGCAGGCGACTGCAGGTGCTCGCGCGCCAGTGGCTTGCCGTTCTCGTCCTCGGGCTGGATGCCGTTGGCCGTCAGTTGGTCATAGGCCTGTTCGATGTCCGGCGTGGAGTAGCAATGGCGGTAGATCATCCCTTCGCCATGGCTGTCGAGCAGGTCCTTGAGGTTGCCCGCCAGCGGCTGCACCAGCATGAAACGCTCCTGGCCGATCCGGGCGATGGCGTAGTGCACATGCAGGCCGCCGCGCTCCCAGACGAGCGTGCGCGAGATCTCGGCGCCCAGCACCTGGGCGTAGTAGGTACAAGCGGCCTGCAGATCGGCGACCAGCACATCCACGTGGCTGAATTTCAGGTCCATCGCATCGCTCGCTCTATCGGCAGGTGTTGTCATTATCAGGCTCAGGGCTGTGCGGGGGAGGCACTGTCTGCGGTGGCCTGCTCGGCGCCCAGGCTGGCTTCGGCCGCCAGTTTCAGCCGGTCGGCCTTGGAGATGTAGGTGTTGCGGTTTTTCGGCGCCAGTTTGGCGTTGGCCTTCTTGGCGTGGGCTTTCAACAGCTGGTTGATCTTTTTACGACGGTTCATGTTTTTTCGCTTCATTGGCGCCTGGTGGTACGGCAGGGACGAACGATACAACAAAGCGCCACTGACGAATCGTCATATTCGCGCTACACCATCTCCTGACGGGGTTGTACGAGCGACAGGCACGGAGCCTGTCGAACCCGACAAGGAGGTCATCATGCAAGGATCACCACGGCATTGCGCCTGGGTCAGAACGCTGCTCTGGGGCTGGCTGGCCGCCGCCTCACCGATCTTCGCCGAGGAAATCTGCGCGTTGCCCGACGCCGTCGAGCCCGCGCCGGTGCGCCCGGTGGACTACGTCAACAAGGACTTGCCCACCGACTACCTGGCGCTGGTGCTGTCCTGGTCGCCGGAGCACTGCGAGAGCCAGCGCAACAAGCCCAAGGCGCAACGGGACAAGCATGCCTTCCAGTGCTTCTCGGGCAATCGTTTCGAATGGGTGGTGCATGGCCTGTGGCCGCATAACCGTTATGCCAAGTCCAACCAGGACCATCCTCGCAACTGCCAGAGCGTCGGCTCGCTGCCGGCGCCACTGGTCAGGCAGCACCTGTGCATGATGCCGGGGCCGGACCTGATGCAGAACGAATGGCAGGCCCACGGCACCTGTGGCTGGTCGTCCGCCAACCGCTACTTCGCCGATATCCAGCGGGTGTACGACACGCTGCGCCGTCCCGACACGCAAGCCATGCTCGGCAGCAACCCTGGCCCCAATCAACTGGTTAACGCCAAGGTCAGCGACATCAAGCAGGCCTTCCTGGCCCGCAACCCTGCATTGCCGGCACAGAGCCTGCGGGTCTCGGTGGGTTCAGGCAACCGTCTGAAGGAGCTTTGGGTGTGCCTGGACAAGCAGCTCGCTGCGATCCCGTGCCCGAGCGGCGGGACCCCCGACAATCAGCAGATCAAGGTCAGGACGCCGTTCCAGTAACCGGCCTGCAAGGAGTGCACCCATGCGAGCATCCGCTAATGGCGACTATCTGCGGGTACGGGCCATCGCCGGCACCCATGTCGTGTTCCTGGCCTGGGACTTCGTCACGCCGCCGAGCCTCGAGACCCTGGTCGGCGAGCAGAACCTGCTGGGCTTTGCCGTACACCGTCGGTACTTCGACGCGGCCGGCAAGCTGCGGACCCAATACTATCTGCGCGGCCTCAAGCGCTTCGCCGACAAGGACAAGGGGCTGCCACCAGGCACGCTGGTGCCGACCAGCGAGCATCCGATCCAGAGTTTCCTGTGGGCCGACTACACCGTCGCGCCCGAAGGGGAGTACGCCTACACGGTGCAGCCGGTGTTCGGCGAGCCCAGGAACCTGCGCATCGACGACGCCCGGGGCGTCGCGGTGCGCGTGCGCTGTGAGCCCACGCTTGCGCCGGGCGGCGAGGGCCTGAGGCACGATATCCATTTCAACCGCGGCGTGATCGGCTCCCAGGCTTATGCCAGGGAATTCGATAACGTCGCTCCCGATCCCGATGCGCCGGCCTCCAAACCGATGAAATGGCTTTCGCGGGGCCTTTACGAGGGCCTGCTCGACTTCATCGGGCGCGGCGGCGCGAAAGGCATGGGCCTGCGCGCGGCATTCTACGAGTTCCAGTACCTGCCGGTCGCCCAGGCCCTGCGCGAGGCCGCCCGTGAAGGCGACGTGCAGGTCGTCTTCGATGCCCAGAGCAAGTACAAGGCGAACAACCTGGCCACCATCGAGCAGGCCGGCCTGCAGGCCTGGGTGCATCCGCGCACGGTCAGCGAAGGCATCCGCCACAACAAGTTCATCGTGCTGCTCAAGGATGGCCAGCCGGTCAGCGTCTGGACCGGCTCGACCAATATCTCGGCTGGCGGGATCTTCGGCCACTCCAATGTCGGCCATGTTGTCCACGCCCCCATCATCGCCCGGCAATACCTGGACTACTGGACGCGGCTGCAACAGAACATGACCCCAGCCAGGCTGCGTGCGCCCAATACCCAGGCTACCCCGCTGCCCGCCTTGCCGTTGCAGCCGGGCACCTACCCGCTGTTCAGTCCCCGCGAGCGCAAGGAAACGCCCCAGGCGCAGAAGACCTTGCAGTGGTACGCGGACCTGGCCGGCGCAGCCCGTCAGCTGGTGTGTTTTACCGCCGCGTTCGAGATCGCTCGGGAGTTCCAGGAGGTGCTCCAGGCGCAGAACGACGTGCTGCGCTACGTGATCAAGGACGACCCGCTCAGGAAGACCGAGAACATCGGCACCGACGGTGACGTGATCTTTGCCGCCGGCAGCTTCCTGGGGGAGGACAACCCGCTGACCAACGCGCTCAAGGAGCGTGACAACCCGCTGAACAGCAACGACTACGTGCATACCAAGTACCTGCTGGTCGACCCCCTGGGCGAGCAGCCCACGGTGGTGACCGGGTCGGCGAACTTCAGCGCCGCCTCCCAGGAGAAGAACGACGAGAACATGCTGGTGATCCACGGCGATACCCGGGTGGCGGACATCTACTTCGGCGAGTTCATGCGCCTGTTCGATCACCACTATGCGCGCTACCTGGCGGCGAAGTACCAGGCCCGGCCCGGGAGCACCGGCAACTACCTCAAGCCGCAGGCCGGGCAATGGCTGCCCGCGCACCTGGATCCGGCGAACTACCGGTCGAAGCGGCGGCGCTATCTGGTCGGCTGACAGTCCCACAGGCCATGCGCAATCCCTTGTAGGAGCGGCCTTGTGCCGCGAAAGGGCTGCGAAGCAGCCCCAGGATCTCAGTGTTGATGCAAAGATCGCTGGGGCCGCTGCGCGCCCCTTTCGCGGCACAAGGCCGCTCCTACAGGGCCATGTGCCGCTTGGGTACGTAGGTGATTTACTCCAGGGAAGGTAGGATAACTATAGTGGTACTGTATGAATATCCAGTATTCATTGGGGTTTCTTCCAGCGCCCGGCTTCGGTGCGCAAAATCGCCCCGTGGACATTAAATCCAGCTCCGTTAGTTTGAAGGCCTCTCCTTCGGAAAGGGAGAGTTCTCAAATCAAATGGAGCTATGAACATGAACCAACCACAAAACCAGAACCCACTTCGCCATGGCCGCGTCACTTCCCCGGCCTCCCGCGGCGCCGTCGCCATCGACCTGGGCGTGCTCAGCGGCTGGCAGGTCGACGAAATGGAAGGCGGCAAGAACTTCCCGGCCCTGGCGGCCGGCCCGTTCCCCGCACCGTTCCAGTCGGACAACCCAAGCGTCGCCCCGCCCGCCGACGGCTACATCCTCAGCGGTGGCAAGACCGACGCCCGCGACTGCGTCAACTTCACCGACGAGGAGATGAGCAAGAAGCTCAACCGCGCCTTCACCTGGCCGCTGGTCAACGTCGACCCCGGGCAGCTGTTCAAGGTGACCTGGCGCTACACCGCGCCGCACACCACCCGCGGCTACCGCTGGCTGATCACCAAGGACGGCTGGGATCCGAAACAGCGCATCAGCCGTGCGCAGCTGGAGGACAAGCCGTTCGCCGAGGACTTCTACCCACAGGTGCCGTACTACAGCCATGCCGGCGAGTTGAAGGCCAAGGTCGACCACGAAGTGAAGCTGCCGGCCAACAAGAAGGGCCGTCATGTGATCGTCCTGATGTGGATCGTCGCCAACACCGGCAACGCCTTCTACCAGGCCTTCGACGTCGACTTCAAGTAAGTCCGCGGATCTTCCACACGTTCTAAAGGATTGGAACATGTCAAAGATTGACTTTACCCAACTGAAGGCCGCGCGCGACGACGCCGCCTCGCGCATGCCCAGCCTCGAGGGCAAGAAGATCCTCATGGGCTACTGGCACAACTGGCCGGCGGGCCCTGCGGACGGCTACCAGCGCGGGCAGTTCGCCAACATGAGCCTGGAGGAGGTGCCGCGCGACTACAACGTGGTGGCCGTGGCGTTCATGAAGGGCAGCGGCATCCCGACCTTCAAGCCGTACAACCTGTCCGATGCCGAGTTCCGCCGCCAGGTCGGCGTGCTCAACAGCCAGGGCAGGGCGGTGCTGATGTCGCTGGGCGGTGCCGATGCGCATATCGCGCTGAACCCGGGCCACGAACAGCCGCTGGCCAATGAAATCATCCGCCTGGTGGAAACCTACGGTTTCGACGGGCTGGACATCGATCTTGAACAGAGCGCGATCGACTTCGCCGCCAACAAGACCGTCCTGCCCGCCGCGCTGAAGCTGGTGAAGGATCACTATGCCGCCGAGGGCAAGCATTTCATCATCAGCATGGCACCGGAGTTCCCCTACCTGACCAGCGCCGGGCGCTACGTCGACTACCTCAAGGCACTGGAGGGCTACTACGACTTCATCGCCCCGCAGTTCTACAACCAGGGTGGCGACGGGCTGTGGGTGCAGGAGGCCAACAACGGCAGGGGCGCCTGGATTGCCCAGAACAACGATGCGCTCAAAGAGGACTTCCTCTTCTACCTGACCGAAAGCCTGGTCAGCGGCACCCGCGGCTTCACCCGGATCCCGGCCGACAAGTTCGTCATCGGCCTGCCGGCCAACGTCGATGCCGCCGCCACCGGCTACGTGGTCAACCCGACGGCGGTGACCAACGCGTTCAAGCGCCTGTACGCCAAGGGCGTGTCGATCAAGGGCCTGATGACCTGGTCGGTCAACTGGGACAACGGGGTCAACAAGGACCACGTACCCTACAACCAGGAGTTCAGCCGACGCTACGGGCCGCTGATCAACGGCACCAAGGCGCCCGCACGCACCCGCAAGGCGCCGACCGCCTGATCGAACCTGCATCGGGCAGACGTGCCTGATGCCCGGCAGTCGAGGCCTGCCGACGTGATCGATCGATGAGAATCCGATGCCGCAAGGCATCGGATTTTTTGTTGTCTGCAGGACAGGGGAAACCCTGCAAGCCATATGTCCGAAAATGGCGAGCCTCAAGCGAATCCAGGGCATAGGATGTCGCTCATGACCAACCTAATCGATTCTCCCGAAAGCGATGCCTGCTACCTGGCCTTGAAGGCGCACGATGCGCGCTTCGATGGCGCCTTCTTCGCCGCGGTCACCAGCACCGGCATCTATTGCCGGCCGGTGTGCCGGGTCAAGACGCCACGGCGTGACAACCTGCGGTTCTACCGGCATGCCGCCCAGGCCGAGGCGGCGGGTTTCAGGCCGTGCCTGCGCTGCCGCCCTGAGCTGGCGCCGCGTGCGGTGGCGTGGAGCACCGAGGATGCCTCGCGCATCCTGGCCGTGCAGGCGGCGCGCATGCTGGACGAGCCGCAGAACGTACGTACGATGGTCGATATCGCCCGGCACCTGGGGGTGAGCGACCGCCATCTGCGACGCATCTTCGAGGCGCATTTCGGGGTTTCGCCGCTGCAGTACCTGCAGACACGTCGGCTGCTGGCGGCCAAGCAACTGATCGCCGACACGCAACTGCCGATGACCCAGGTGGCGTTGGCCAGTGGCTTTGGCAGTGTGCGGCGCTTCAACGATGCGTTCTCCCAGCACTATGGCCTGAATCCCAGTACGTTGCGTCGCGCCCGCTCGACCGCGAATGGGCAAGGGGTGAGCGTTCGCCTGGGCTGGCGCCCGCCCTATGACGTGGAGTCGATACTGGGCTTCCTGCGCCTGCGCGCCATCCCGGGCCTGGAATGGGTGGAGGGCCGGCAGTACATGCGCACCCTGCGCCTTGTGCAGGGCCAGCAGGCGTGCAGCGGTTGGCTGAGTGTGAGCCTTGACGACCAGCGTGCCCAGGCGCAGGTGACCATCAGTGACAGCCTGGCAGGCGTTTTGCCCACGCTGATCAACCGTGTGCGGGCCGCGTTCGACCTGGATGCCGACCCGGTGGCGATCCACAGTGTGTTGCAGGCGACGTTCCCGGCGAGCGAAGGCATGCGTGTGCCCGGTACGCTGGACGGTTTCGAGCTGGCGGTGCGTGCCGTGCTTGGCCAACAGATCACCGTGGCCGCCGCGCGCACGCTGGGCGCGCGCCTGGTCGGCGCCTTTGGTGAGTCTATCCAGACGCCCGTTGCAGCGCTGGACCGTCTGTTTCCCACACCGACCAGCCTGGCGGCGGCCAGTGGTGACGCCCTTGGCCGACTGGGCATCACGCGCCAGCGCCAGGGCGCGCTCAAGGTCCTGGCCGAGGCCGTGGGGGAGGGGCGCCTGGTGCTGAGCCCCGGCGTCGATGTCGCGGCCACCTGCGCCCAGTTGCGGGCCTTGCCCGGCATCGGCGACTGGACGGCCCAGTACATCGCCTTGCGCGCATTGCGCTGGCCCGATGCGTTTCCGGCGGGTGACGTGGCATTGCAGAAGGCCCTAGGGGTGAATAACGCCAGGGCCGCGATACAGGCCGCGCAGGATTGGCGGCCCTGGCGTGGCTATGCGGTGCTGCGTGCCTGGCAGGGGTTGGCAGGCGCGGCGCGCTTGTGAATGTCTTGGCGAGCGCTGTTCGGCGGCCTCAGGGATCCTGCGGATCATGCCCCAATGATTGCAGGAACAACGAGAACAACTCCGGTTGCGACGAAATATCCAGCTTGGCGTAGAGATGCCGGCGATGGACCTTGATGGTTTCCGGGGAAATGGCCAGGCGCTCGGCCATGGCCTTGGATGAATAGCCGCGCAGGATCAGCCGGGCGATCTCCAGCTCGCGCTCGGACAACACCTTGGCGCCGAACAGGCTCATGGCGTCGCGCACCTGATGGGCCATGCCTGCCACGGGCGCCGGGCGCAGACTCTGCTGCAGCCAGTGCTGGGCCATCAGCGCAACCACCCACGGGCAGACCACCGCCAGCAACCCATGGCTGGTGCTGTCGAACCGCTCGCGGCGTCCAAGCGACAGCGACAGGGCGCCACTGTCCCCCAACTGCACGATGAACTGCACCTCGTCTTCCAGCACATGGTCGTGGAAGTACTTGAGGTAGTACTCGCTCTGGCGGAACTGGTCCGGTGCCACTTCCTCGAGCCTGTGCAGGCCGTCGCCGATGCGTTCCTGGCAGGCCTGGTAGAACGGGTCGAGCTGGTACAGGCCGCTCAGGTACAGGGCCATGGCCTCGGGGTTGCCTTCACCCCGGGCATCGAAGATCTCCAGCGCCCGGGGCAGGCCGGCGCGGGGGTAGAACATCGCCAGCGCGTTGTCGAACGCCAGCCACTGCTGCAACAGCAGGATCAACTGGCGCCAGAAACGCGGCTGGCCGATCTGCTCGACGGTGCGGGCCAGGCCTGCGTGAGTGCTGGCTTCGGTGAACAGGTTGTGCATGAGACCCCATTGCTGGCGACTGTCAGTAGTCAGTTGGCTGGGATGAGGGGGCGAGGGAGCGGGCTTGCCCCGCGATATTGCAGGGTTGCCTGACGCTACGCCATCGTGGGGCCAGCCCGCTCCCGCAAAATTCGACCTGCGATTGCGCAGTCTTGTGAGGTTTCCCGCTCCCCGTCAAGAGGCGTACCCCCTTTAGGTAATTGGCCCAGTCGCTGCGCCAGCCTACAGTCCAGCCCAGGTCCAGCGGCCGCGTGACCGGTTTTCCCCTCACAACCAATAACAACCAGAGGAAAAACGCCATGAGCTCCAGCGCAGCGCCCACGGGCGCACTCCAGCAACGGCTGGGGGTGTTCGACGTGGTCGCCATCACCGTGTCGGCGGTGACCCCGGCCAGTTCCGTGTTCGTCATCGCCCCGTTCGCCATCCAGCAGGCCGGCAGCGGCGCCTTTCTCTCGTTCATCATGGCCGCGGTCCTGGCGCTGATGTTCGCCTGGTGCTACGCCGAGCTGGGGCGTGCCCACAGCTCCGCCGGTGGCGAATACGTGTACGCCAAACGGGTGTTCGGCGGGCTGGCCGGCTACGCCACCTTCCTCACCGTGCTGGCCTCGATGCTGTTCATCCCGCCGGTGCTCGCCGCCGGTGCCGCCACCTACCTGAACAACGCCCTGGGCACCAGGTTCGACACCCAGGCGGTGGCCCTGGTGATCGTGGTGTCGAGCTATGCGCTGGGCATTCTCAATATTCGCCTGAACGCCTGGATCACCGGATTGTTCCTGTTCTGCGAGATCGCCGCGCTGCTCGTGATCGTGACCCTGGGTTTCGGCAACGCCAGCCAGCCGGTGGCAAGCCTGCTGCAACCGCAGATGCTCGAGCAGGGCAGCCTGGTCGTCGCACCCTGGGCGCTGGTGCTGGGCGCGGTGGGCATGGCCCTGTTCGCCTTCAACGGCTACGGTGGCGCGGTGCTGCTGGCCGAGGACATGAAGGACCGTGGTCGCACCGTGCACCGGGCCGTGCTGTGGTCGCTGGCGGTGGTAGTGGCGATCGAGGTGATACCACTGGCGGCGCTGCTGATCGGCGCACCGTCGTTGCAGGCGATGCTGGCCAGCGGCGACCCGATCGGCTACCTGCTCACCGCCCACGGCAACCAGACCCTGGCGCGGCTGGTCAGCGCCGGGATCTTCCTCTCGGTGTTCAACGCCATTGTCGCCATCGTCATCCAGGTCGGCCGGGTGGTGTACAGCAGCGGCCGCGATGCGATCTGGACGCCAACCCTCAACCGCGCCTTCACGCTGATCCACCCGCGCTGGGAATCGCCGTGGCTGGCGACCCTGTTCCTGGCCGTGCCGTCGGCGTTGCTGAGCCTGTCCGGCAGCCTGGAACAACTGACTTCGTTCACCGTGCTGCTGTTGTTGCTGATCTACCTGGTGGTGGCGGCCTGCGCACTGTGCAGCCGGGTGCTGCGCCGCGACCGTGAGCACCCGTACCGCATGCCGCTGTGGCCGTTGCCGGCGTTGCTGGCGGTCAGCGGCGCCGGTTGGCTGCTGGTGACCTTGCTGCGCGAGGCATCGCTGCGCGACCTGTTGATCATTCTCGGGCTGCTGGCCGTGTCGATGGTGTTGTACAGCACCCACGGCCGCCTCAGCCCGACTTTCCAGAAATTGTGAGCATCCAAGGAGTACACATGCGTGCGCGTCAACTGGGCATCACCCTCGGCCACGGCACCCCGGGCCCGTTCAATGCCATCACCGACGTTCCAGGGGTACGGGTCGGCCACAGCACCCTGATCGACGAGCAACGCCCGGCGCCGATCCGCACCGGGGTGACCCTGATCGAGCCGCGCGCGGGCGCGGCCCGTCAGCAGCCGTGCTTCGCCGGCTGCCACGTGCTCAACGGCAACGGCGACGCCACGGGGCTGGAGTGGATTCGCGAGGCCGGGCTGCTGACCACGCCGATCGCCATCACCAACACCCACAGCGTCGGCGTGGTGCGCGACGCGCTGATCGGCGCCGAGCGCGAGCGTCTGCCGGACGACGCGGTGTACTGGTGCATGCCGGTGGTGATGGAAACCTACGATGGCCTGCTCAATGACATCTGGGGCCAGCACGTGACGCCGGCGCAGGTGCGCCAGGCGCAGCAGGCCGCGGAGTCAGGCCCGGTGCAGGAAGGCCCGGTGGGCGGTGGCACGGGGATGATCTGCCACGAGTTCAAGGGCGGCATCGGCACTGCCTCGCGGCGCCTGGAGGACGGGCAGGGGGGCTGGACGGTCGGCGTCCTGGTCCAGGCCAACCATGGCCAGCGACGCGAGCTGCGGGTCGACGGCTATCCGGTGGGGCGCCAGCTGGGTCACCTGCAGTCGCCCTTCGCCGAGGCCGAGGCGGGGACCCCGGGGATGGGTTCGATCGTGGTGGTGATCGCCACCGACGCGCCGTTGCTGCCGCACCAGTGCCAGCGCCTGGCGCAGCGGGCGTCGATCGGCATCGCCCGCACCGGTGGCGGTACCGAGGACTCCAGTGGGGATATCTTCCTGGCGTTTTCCACCGGCAACCAGGGATTG
>Ga0247820_10000047_pt1 | contig 54602 bp, 38 predicted proteins | sample 13C_Glucose_Day1_2_FD_192480 | JGI IMG/M metagenome (GOLD analysis project Ga0247820, IMG submission 192480) | Soil microbial communities from agricultural site in Penn Yan, New York, United States - 13C_Glucose_Day14 | ecosystem: Environmental > Terrestrial > Soil > Agricultural land | place...
GCACTGCTCCAGCCACTCCAGGTGGCCGTGTGCGTGGCCCGTCTCGCCCTCGGCCGTGGAGCGGAACAGCGCCGCCACATCGTTCTGGCCTTCCACGTCCGCCTTGTTCGCGAAGTAGAGATAGCGCCGGTTGGCCTGCGATTCGCCGGCGAACGCGGCCTTCAGGTTCTCTTCCGTCCTGGACCCTTTCAATGCTGCCATCAGAGTTGCTCCTATGGGTTGATCGATCAGAAAACGGCGCCTCGGACGGGCACGCCCGGAGGACCGCCCCAATGTAGCGCCGCCGCTGCGATCCGTCCCAATAGACCTTGACTAAGGGCCCGATAGCCACCATCGCGGGCGCGTCCCGTCGCGCTTCGCCCGCTCGAGGCATTACGGTATAGTAAATGCGTTACGCATTGTTGAACGCAGGAGAGACTCATGGCCGCCGTCCTGAATGACGCGGGCGCTTCGCCCGTGAAAGACGCGGGCGCCCTGCCCGCCCCCGCGCCGATCCAGCAGCTCCACCATTACGCCTACCGCGCCCGCGACGCCGAGGAGACCCGCCACTTCTACGAGGACATCCTGGGCCTGCCGCTCTACCACATCATCCAGAGCGACCACGTGCCCAGCACCGGCGAGTACTGCCCGTACACCCACTTCTTCTTCCGCCTGCAGGACGGCTCGTTCATCGCCTTCTTCGACCTGGGCGACGACCAGGCCTGCGAGCCTTCGCCCAACACGCCCAAGTGGGTCAACCACATCTCCTTCCGCGTCGACTCGATGCAGGCGCTCAAGGACATGAAGGCCCGGCTGGAGGCGCACGGCGTCGAAGTGCTGGGCATCACCGACCACCACATCTTCCACAGCATCTACTTCTTCGACCCGAACGGCGTGCGCCTGGAGCTCACGGCCCAGCTGGCCGATGAGTTCCAGATGCTGCAGGAGAGCAGGACCGCCCATGCCCGCCTGAACGAGTGGACGGCGCGCAAGGAGCAGTGGCGCCGCGAGCGGGCCGGCGGCAAGGCGGCCCAGCCGCTCAAGCCGCAGCAGAACGACCGCCCGGAGTACTCGAAGCAATAGCCCATGGACGAGTTGCGCACCGGCTACGCCGACACCACGTTCAGCAACGGCTACGAGTTCACCCAGGGCCGCGGCTACCAGCTGCCCGAGTACCCGTTCACCGCGCCCGCCGAGCTGCTCGAAGGCCGCACGGGCGAACATCCCATCGTCATCGTCGGCGCCGGCCTGGCCGGGCTGACGGCCGCCTGCGCGCTGGCCACGTACGGCGTCCCCGCCATCGTGCTGGACGAGGACAACACCGTGGGCGTCAAGGGCGCGTCCTCGCGCGGCATCTGCTACACGCAGAAGTCGCTGGAGATCTTCCACCGCCTGGGCGTGTACGAGCGCATCGCCCGCAAGGGCATCCAGTGGAGCGTGGGCCGCACCTTCGCCGGCAAGGACGAGGTGTACTCGTTCGACCTGAAGCAGCAGAGCGCCTACAACCTCTCGACCCAGCCGCCGTTCATCAACATCCAGCAGTTCTACATCGAGGGCTACCTGGTCGAGCGCATCCAGGAGCTGGGCGGTGTCGAGCTGCGCTGGATGAACCGCGTCACCGCCTTCGAGCAGGACGCGGACGGTGCCACGCTGTCCGTCACCACGCCGGCGGGCGACTACAGGATCCGCGCCGGGCACGTGGTCGACGCCAGTGGCTCGCGCAGCCCCTTCCGCCAGTGGGCGGGCGCCGCGGTCACGGCGCGCAAGGGCGACGACCGCTGGTGCATCGCCGACGTGCGCTTCTCCAAGCATCCGCCGGTGGAGCGCCACACCTGGATCGAGGCGCCGTTCAACGAGAACCGGGCGGTCTGGCAGCACCTGATGGGCGACGACGTCTGGCGCATCGACTACCAGATGGCCCCCAACTGCGACCCGGAGGAAGTCAGCCGCGAGGAGGTGGTGCGCGAGCGCCTGCGCCGCCAGTTCGGCGCCGACTGCGAGGTCGAGATCGTCTGGGTCGGCCCGTACGCGTACCGCAGCGAATGCGTGGACGCAATGCGGCACGGACGCCTCTATTTCGTGGGCGACGCCGCCAAGGTGGTCAGCCCGTTCGGCGCGCGCGGCGGCAACACCGGCGTGGCCGACGCCGACAACCTGGCCTGGAAGCTGGCGGCGGTGCAGAAGGGCCGGGCGCCCGACGCGCTGCTGGACAGCTACCACGAGGAGCGTCACGAGGCGGCCCAGCAGAACGTGCTGGTCACCAACCGCACCGCGCGCTTCCTGCGGCCGGCCGATGGCATCGAGAAGGTGTTCCGCACCGCGGCCGTGGGCCTGGCCAAGCAGTTCCCGTTCGCCCGCCAGCTGGTCAACACCGGCCGAATGGCCATCGCCAATCCGTACACGCGTTCCAGCGTCTGCGAGAAGACCGGCGGCCAGTCGGTGCAGAACGTCGCCTTCCAGTGGCCCGACGGCACGCGCGGCGTGGTCAACGAGCTGCTGAAGTGGGCCGACGGCCGGCTGCTGCTGCTGGTGTTCGGCGACCCCGGCCGAGCCGGGCTGGCGCGGCTGCGCGAGCTGGTCCAGGCCGCGCCGCTGCGCTGCGTGCAGGTGCTGGGTCCCACCGACCGGCCCGGCGCGCTGGAGCACGTGCGCGACCCCGAAGGCCACCTGCAGGGCGCCTGCCACGTGTTCGGCCATGCCTGGGCGCTGGTGCGGCCCGACAGCTACGTGGCCGCCACCGGCGAGAGCGTGGACGCGGCCGTGATCCAGGCCGTGGCGCGCGCCCTGGCCGCGAACGGAGACGCCTGATGAAGGTGCCGACCTCCATGAAGACCACCCTGAACTTCCAGGACGCCGACGCCTTCTACGAACAGCTGCTGGACGCCCACGAGGGCCTGGACCGCGACCGCTCGGAGCTGCTCAACGCCCGGCTCATCCTGCTGCTGGCCAACCAGGTCGGCGACGCCGAGGTCCTGCGCGAGTGCGTGCGGGCGGCCGCCCGTCCACCCGAATAAAATCGGGGCTTCCCCCCATCACCCATCAGAGCGGCATCCTCGGGTGCCGTTTTCGTTTTGCCCGCCATGAGCGACACCCCTGCCCAGCCCGGCCTGAACAGCCTGCCCAAGTCCTTCGAACCCGCCGCCATCGAGTCGCGCTGGGGCCCGGTCTGGGAGCAGCGCGGCTATGGCCGCGCCGGCTTCCGCGGCACGGGTCTGCCGCAGGACGGCGAGCCCTCCTTCGCCATCCAGCTGCCCCCGCCCAACGTGACCGGCACGCTGCACATGGGCCACGCGTTCAACCAGACCATCATGGACAGCCTGACCCGCTACCACCGGATGCGCGGGTTCAACACGCTGTGGGTGCCGGGCACGGACCACGCCGGCATCGCCACCCAGATCGTGGTGGAGCGCCAGCTGCAGCAGCAGGGCCAGAGCCGCCACGACCTCGGCCGCAAGAACTTCGTCGAGCGCGTGTGGGAGTGGAAGCAGCAGTCGGGCAACACCATCACCATGCAGATGCGCCGCATGGGCGACAGCGTGGACTGGTCGCACGAGTACTTCACGATGGACGAGAACCTCTCGAAGGTCGTGACCGAGACCTTCGTGCGGCTGTACCAGCAGGGCCTGATCTACCGCGGCAAGCGGCTGGTCAACTGGGACCCCGAGCTCAAGACCGCCGTCAGCGACCTGGAGGTGGAGAGCGAAGAGGAGGACGGCTTCCTCTGGCACATCCGGTACCCGCTGTCCGACGGCAGCGGCGCGCTGACCGTCGCCACTACCCGCCCCGAGACCATGCTGGGCGACGTGGCCGTGATGGTCCACCCCGAGGACGAGCGCTACCGCCACCTGGTCGGCAAGACGGTCAAGCTGCCGCTGTGCGACCGCGAGATCCCGGTGATCGCCGACGAGTACGTGGACCGCGAGTTCGGAACCGGCGTCGTCAAGGTCACGCCCGCGCACGACCCCAACGACTACGCGGTCGGCCAGCGCCACGGCCTGCCGATGATCGGCGTGCTCACGCTGGACGCGAAGGTCAACGACAACGCGCCCGCCGCGTATCGCGGCCTGGACCGCTTCGACGCGCGCAAGAAGGTCGTGGCCGACCTCGAGGCGCAGGGCCTCTTGGCGGAGACGAAGAAGCACAAGCTCATGGTGCCGCGCTGCGCCCGCACCGGGCAGGTGGTGGAGCCGATGCTCACCGACCAGTGGTTCGTGGCGATGAGCAAGGTGGGCGAGAACGATCCCACCGGCAAGTCCATCGCGCAGAAGGCCATCGACGCCGTGCAGACGGGCCAGGTGCGCTTCGTGCCGGAGAACTGGGTCAACACGTACAACCAGTGGATGAACAACATCCAGGACTGGTGCATCTCGCGCCAGCTCTGGTGGGGCCACCAGATCCCGGCCTGGTACGACGAACAGGGCAACGTGTACGTCGCCCGCAGCGAGCAGGAAGCCCAGGCCCAGGCGCCGGGCAGGCAGCTTCGCCGCGACGAGGACGTGCTGGACACCTGGTACTCGTCGGCGCTGGTGCCGTTCTCCACGCTGGGCTGGCCCGGCGAGACCCGCGACCTGGAGCTGTACCTGCCCTCGACGGTGCTGGTGACGGGCTACGACATCATCTTCTTCTGGGTCGCCCGGATGATCATGATGACGACCCACTTCACCGGCCAGGTGCCGTTCCGCGACGTGTACATCCACGGCCTGGTGCGCGACTCGCACGGCAAGAAGATGAGCAAGTCCGAGGGCAACGTGCTCGACCCGGTGGACCTGATCGACGGCATCGCGCTCCCTCCGCTGCTGGAAAAGCGCACCACCGGCCTGCGCAAGCCGGAGACCGCGCCGCAGGTCCGGAAGAACACGGAGAAGGAGTTCCCCGAAGGCATCCCGGCCTACGGCGCCGATGCGCTGCGCTTCACCTTCGCTTCGCTGGCCTCGCTGGGCCGCAGCATCAACTTCGACGCCAAGCGCTGCGAGGGCTACCGCAACTTCTGCAACAAGCTCTGGAACGCCTCGCTGTTCGTGCTGATGAACTGCGAGGGCCAGGACTGCGGCCTGAAGGAACACACCAAGGAAGAGTGCCAACCGGGCGGCCCCGCGCACGGCTACATGAAGTTCTCGCAGGCCGACCGCTGGATCAGCTCGGCGCTGCAGAAGGTGGAAGCGGAAGTGGCCCAGGGCTTCGCCGACTACCGCCTCGACAACGTCGCCAACGCGGTCTACGACTTCGTGTGGAACCAGTACTGCGACTGGTACCTCGAGATCGCCAAGGTGCAGATCCGGAGCGGCGGCGAGGCCGAGCAGCGCGCCACCCGCCGCACGCTGATCCGCACGCTGGAAGCCATCCTGCGCCTGGCGCATCCGGTGATCCCGTTCATCACCGAGGAGCTCTGGCAGAAGGTGGCGCCCGTCGCGGGCCTGTCCGGCGAGTCGGTGAGCATCGCGCGCTATCCGCAGGCGCAGCCCGAGAAGATCGACGAGGCCGCCATCGCCTACGTCGACCGGCTCAAGGCCATGGTGGACAGCTGCCGCCAGCTGCGCGGCGAGCTGAACGTCTCGCCCGGCACGCGGCTGCCGCTGCTCGTCTCAGGCGACACCGCCTTCCTGCGCGAAGTCGCGCCGGTGCTGCAGGCACTCGCGCGCCTGTCCGAAGTGAAGGTGTTCGACGACGAGGCTTCCTGGGCCGCGGCCGCCCAGGCCGCGCCGGTGGCCGTGGTGGGCGATGCGCACCTGTGCCTGTTCATGGAGATCGACGTCGCCGCCGAGAAAGCGCGCCTCTCCAAGGAAGCGGCCCGCATCGAAGGCGAACTCACCAAGGCCAACGGCAAGCTGGCGAACCAGGCGTTCGTCGCCAAGGCGCCGCCGGCGGTGATCGAGCAGGAGCGCAAGCGCATCGCCGACTTCGCCGTCACGCTGGAACGGCTGAAGCAGCAACTCGAGCGCCTCGGTTCGAATTGACACACCGCGGCTGAGGCATTTTCTGCTGGGCGCAAGATCGCGCCTACGCGTCCACCTCGCCCTCTCCTACACGCACGTGGGCCCGGGCCGACGTCGTCGTAGGACGCCGCCTCTCTCGCGCTTCTACTGAGAAGCCCGGCGTGCCTCGCCCCGCGCCGCCTCCCTCCTGATCAGCTCGCGGTCCGTGCGCCCACGCACGCACCGCACGGATGAACCTTCCTAGACTGTTTCGCAAGCGTTCAAGAGGAAACGCTTTGTAGAAGACCCCTAGTGTGCTGTTGAGGGAGGAACCATGGCGCAACTGCTGTTCGAAGGCTCCGTCGGCCCGGCCGCAAGGCAGGTCCCGCCCACCCGGCTGCCGTTCTCGCTGACAGGACTGCTGTCCGGCGTCGGCCAGTGGACCTTCCGCCCCGGCGTGGAACGCAGCCGGCCGGAGACGCCACGCGGGAAAGTGCTCTGCGTGGTGGGCACGCGGCCCGAGGCGATCAAGATGGCGCCCGTGATCCTGGCCCTGCGCCAGCAGCCCGGGATCGACTGCCGGGTCCTCGCGACCGCGCAGCACCGCCAGATGCTGGACCAGGTGCTGGACTTCTTCCACATCACGCCCGACATCGACCTGGACCTGATGCGGCCCAACCAGAACCTCGCGGAACTGACCTCGCGGCTGATGTCCACGCTGGACGGGGTGCTCGCCGAGGAAGCGCCCGACGTCGTGCTCGCCCAGGGTGACACCACCACCGTGATGACCGTGGCCCTGGCCTGCTTCTACCGCCGGATCCCCTTCGGCCACGTCGAGGCCGGGCTGCGCACCGGCGACATGGACAACCCCTTCCCCGAGGAAGCCAACCGCGTGATCGCCAGCCGGCTGGCGCGCTGGCACTTCGCGCCGACGGCGGGCTCGCGCGACAACCTGCTGAAGGAAGGCGTTCCCGCGGACGACGTCTACGTCACCGGCAACACCGTGATCGACGCCCTGCTGGCGACCGCCGCCCGGCCCGACGCCCGGCTGCCGGTCGCCATCGCCGAGGACCGGCCGCTGGTGCTGGTCACCGCGCACCGCCGCGAGAACTTCGGCGAGCCGTTCCGGCAGATCTGCCGGGCGGTCGAGAAGCTCGCCCGGGCCTATCCGGGCACGGCGTTCCTGTACCCGGTGCATCCGAACCCGAACGTGCGCGACGTGGCGCACCGGATGCTGGGCGACCTGCGCAACGTCTTCCTGTGCCCGCCGATGGACTACGCCCCCTTCGTGGCCGCGATGAAGCGCGCGCATTTCATCATCAGCGACTCCGGCGGCGTGCAGGAGGAGGCGCCCGCGCTCGGCAAGCCGGTGCTGGTGCTGCGCGACGAGACCGAGCGGCCCGAGGCCGTGGAGGAAGGGGTGGTCAAGCTGGTGGGCCCGCACTGCGACGCGATCGTGGAGCAGGCGCGCCGCCTGATGGACGACCCGGCCGCCTACCGGAGCATGGCGCGCGGCGTCTCCCCGTACGGCGACGGCAAGGCTTCGGCACGGATCGTGGAAGTCATCGCGCAGCACCTGCACGCGAAACGAGGCGTGGGGGCAACAGATCGCATTGCGCCTGCGGGAGCGCTCTGCTAGAAACAAACCCTCAGCGTGCGACAACTGTCGGCGGTCAGGTCACCTGCAAAAAGAGCGCACCGGCCACAACAAAGTTCGAGGGGAATTTTCCAATCATGTCGATCCGAAGCGCGGCCGTCCTGGCCGCTGTCGCCCTTGTGGGCACTTCCCCGGCGTTCGCCGCCGCCGATGTCGGCGTCGAATACAGCCACACCGACGATTACGCCGGCTTCGGCGCCATCGACCACGTGGCGGTCGGCATCACGGTGCCGGTGTCCGACAAGTTCAAGTCCACGCTGAAGCTGGAGCGCCGCGAGCAGGAGGCCGTGCCGGGGAACGCCGGCGCCAAGGGCAACTTCGTCGAAGGCATCTTCAACTACGACCTGGGCACGTCGCTCTACGGCATGACCCGGATCGGCTTCACCGACGAGAACACGCTGTTCGTGGACGACTCGCTGTACCAGGAGTTCGGCTGGAAGGCCGGCCAGGTCGGCCCGGCCTTCCTGGACCTGAACGGCGGCATCGGCACCCGCAAGTTCACCACCGGCCGCGAGACCTTCGTTTCCCTCGGGCCGACCTTCTCCTGGTCCAACGGCGCGCTCTGGCTGCGCCGCGAGCAGTCCACCACCGGCGGCGGCTACCGCCACCTGGTCACGGTGCGCCAGGAGTTCCTGCCCGGCTGGCACGTGGAGGCCTTCGCGCTCGACGAGAAGCGCAGGAAGTACACCCTGCCCATCGGACCCGGCGTCACCGGCACCGATTTCGAGGGCCAGCGCTACTCGCTGGGCGTCGGCCACCAGCTGACGCAGGCGGTCTCGCTGTACGCCCGCGCCGAGAAGGTGTCGCTAGAGAAAGTGGGCACGCCGGGCAAGTACTACGCGCCCAAGGGCTACAGCCTGGGCCTGAACTACAAGTTCTGAGGCGAGCGGCACCACCCACCGACGAGACCGCAGTACGTGACCCAGTGGCTCCTCGTCGGCAAGCGGTGGATCCTGCTGCTGCCCGCTCTCCTCGCGGTCACCACGCTGTCGGCCGCCTCGGTGACGGCATGGGAGCCCAGCCTGCGGGTGGACCTGAGCACGCCGACCGCGATCATCTGGATCTTCGTGAGCACCGTGGCCATCGCGCCGGCGGTGCTGTTCATGCTGGCGGGACTGGCGCGGTCGGTCTCGCGCCCGCCGGCCGTCGCATCGCAGCCGACGCGGGCGCCGGTGACGCACTTCGTCGTCATCGTCCCGGCCTACAACGAAGAGAAGGTCATCTCCAACTCGGTCGGCTCGCTGCTGGCGCAGGACTATCCGCGCGAGCTGTTCACCGTCACCGTGGCCTGCAACGGCTGGGACCGCACCGCGAGCGTCGCGCGTGAACTGGGCGCGCAGGTCCACGAGACGCGGCAGAAGGGCATCGGCAAGTCGGCCGCCATCGACGAGACGCTGCACGCGCTGGCGCCCGCCCCCGAGTCGTACATCGTCATCTTCGACGCCGACAACCTGGTGTCGCGCAGCTTCCTGCGCGAGGTGGATGCGGAGATCCAGGCCTCGGGCGCGCTCGCACTGCAGGGCAACCACCAGCCGCTGACCGCGTCCGACAACATCGTCTCGGTCGGCATCCGCGCGGCCTACCGCGCCTCGTCGATGTTCTACAGCGTGGGCCGCAGCTTCCTGCTGCGCAGCGCCCTGCTCTGCGGCACCGGCTTCTCGGTGCAGGCCGGCCTGTTCACGGCGATCTGGTCGAAGGTGCGCACCCAGACCGAGGACATCGAGTCCAACGCGCTGCTGCAGCTGGACCACCAGCTGGGCGTGGTGTGGGTCGAAGCCGCCGAGTTCTTCGACGAGAAGCCCGACCAGGTGGTCATCGCCATCCGCCAGCGCGTGCGCTGGATGGTCGGCCATTTCCATGCGTCGCAGCTGTACACCTGGCCGCTGATCAGGCACGCGTTCCGGCACCGGTCGCTGCGCTCGCTGGAGCTGGCGATCTACTACCTGTTCCCGCTGGCGCTGTTCCTGTCGACCACCTGGTACCTGCTCGCGCTGCCGGCCATGGCCGTGGGGCTGGGCCATTTCCATGCGGGGGCGCTGGCGATGACCGTGGCCGGCACCGCGCTGGGGCTGGTCTACATCGTGGCGATGCCCGCGCTCGCCTGCCTGCTGGAGCAGCGCTCGCTGGGGCCGCGCGCGCTGGCGATCACGCTGCGCGAGACCCTCGCCGCGCTGCTCATCTCGCTGCTGGTGTGGTCCATCGCCATCCTGCTGGCGGCGGCCTGCCTGCGCCGGCGCGACTGGATCTTCCACACGCCGCACAAGGCGGCCGTGCCGCTGCCCCGCCGATGAACCGGCGCGACTTCGGTCTTTCGCTGGCGCTCGCGCTGGCCACGCAGGGCGCGAGCGCCGACGAAGGCCCGGCCGGCAAGCTCGTGCTCGCCCGCCGGCGCTTCCGTGCCTGGCTGCGATCGCTGGAGCGGCCCGGTGCGCGCGGCCTGTACCCGTACATGGCGAGCGGCAACTCGCAGCACATTTCCGGCCTCTCGCCGATGGCCAGCGCCGACGTGGCGATCTGGGCGCTGGGCGCGGGCGACGACGAGCTGGGCCTGCAGGTCGCGAACGGACTGGTGCACTGGCAGCGCGAAGTCGAGCGCCAGCTGCCGGCCCGCGTGCACGGCGGCCTGCCGAGCGACCTCACGCCCGACGGCGCGGGCTGGAAACCGGGTTCCGCCTTCTACGCCGGCGACAACCTCATCTGCATGGCCGTGCTGGCGCGGGCCTACGTGGCGTCGGGCAAGGACCGTTTCGCGCAAGCCGCGCTCAAGATCGCGCGCTGGATGCGGGGGACCCTGCTCGACGGCCGCCGCGCCGGTGTCTGGTCGCGCAACTACGGCCCGCCCATGCACTACATGACGGCGGCGGGCGCCTACGACAACGCCATCCACACCGCGGTCGACTACCTGTGGCTGGGCGCGTTGCGCGAGGTCGACCTGCTGGACCCGCGAGGCGGCTGGGCGCAGATGGAGAGCGAGGCGTCCAACTTCCTGGCCACGGGGCAGAGCGCCTTCGGCAGCTGGTACACGTTCTTCCGGCCCGACAAGCCCGGCAGCGTCGGCGGCCAGTGGCACTGGTACCGCGGCACCGACGTCACGGTGGGCGACGACAACCTGCGCGCCGCCCTCGCGGCACACCGCTACGGCCGCATGGACCAGGTGCGCGGCTTCCTCGAATGGCTGAAGCCGGTCGATGGCACCTTCGTCAACGGCTACCTCGATCCGCTCACCGGCCGCTCCAAGTTCCTGCCGAGCGACGCGCCCTACTTCGACCTGGTCTGCACCGGCCTCCTGCGCACGCTGCACGAGCGCCTGGGCCAGCGCGAAGCGGCGGGCCGCTGCGAGGCCGCCGTGCTGCGCTGGCAGGCCGAGGACGGCGGCTGGCACTGGGGCCGCCGCCAGTCCGACATGCAGCCGCTGCAGGACGAACGCGCGGTGATCACCGGCGTGTGGGCGGTGGGCAGCGCGATCTAGGCCCCGTGCCGCCGCAGCCGGATCAGCTCCAGCAACCGCTCGAACGACGCGTCGTAGAGGCCCTCCAGGTCCCTCAGCTCCGACGCGAGACGCTCGAGCGCCTCGTCCGGCGGCTGGTCCTTGCGCTGTCGCAGCTGCTGCTTGAACAACCGCAGCCGCAACCGCTGCTCGTCCCATTGCCGGAAACCGGCCTGCACCTGCTGGTCGAGCGGATCCATGGTGACCTCCTACGCTGCTGCATCACGCGCTAACCCCGTGACCCCGCTTCCGGCTTGAGATCCACGTGCCGGATCATCGCCACGATCTGCCGGGGATCCGCCAGTGACGGGGCCATGCCCCAGCGCCGGTACGGATCGTTGCCGATGCGCACCATGCCCACGTGCCGGCCCTCCTGCTGGTCGACCTTCGGGTCCGGGTCGTAGAAGCCCAGGGCGTATCGCAGCTGCTCGATGTCCTCGGGCGCGCCCGTCAGGAACAGCCAGCCCGGCTGCACCGCATGCGACCGGGCGTAGGCGGCCAGCTCGCGCGCCGAGTCCTGCTCCGGCTTCAGGGTGATCGAGTACATGAAGATGTCCTTGCCCACGCGGTCGCCCAGCATCTGCTGCACCCGCAGCAGGTTGTGCGTGGTCGGCGGGCAGGTGTTGGTGCAGCCCGCGTACATCATGTTGATCACCACCAGCTTGTCGCGCAGCAGGTCGTCGTAGAAGCGCACCTTCCTGCCGGTGTGGGTCTCGAGGGCGACGTTCGGGATGCGGCCCGCGTCGCCGCCGGCGGGCCGAGGCGCGGGAGCGCGCCCCTTTTCGCCGGGCCGGCCCAGCAGGGCCACGCCGGTGCCGAGCAGCGCGGCCGCGCCCGCGGCGGCCAGTCCGAGTCTTCGTGCGTTCATGTGCATCTCCTCAGACGATGTCCCAGCGGATCATCATGGCGTGGTCCTCGTGCGTGAGGTTGTGGCAATGCATCATGTACTTGCCCTTGAAGTCGCGGAACCGCATCAGCACCCGGATGGTCATGCCCTCGCCGACGACGAAGACGTCCTTGCGCCCCCGTTCGTGGGCGGGGATCGGCACCGGCACGCCGTCCACCGACTTGCTCAGGATCAGCCCCTCTTCGAAGTGGATGTGGATCGGGTGCTGCCAGCCGTTGTCGGGGTTGGTCAGTTCCCAGATCTCGGCGCTGCCCATCCTCGGCGTGGCGCGCGCCTCGAACATGTTGAAGAACTGCTCGTTGACGGCCCACATGCCGCCCGAGCGGGCGAACACGAAGCGGCGCACCGGCAGCGCGGCGAGTTCCGCGGCGCTGGGCAGCGGCCGCAGCGGGCGCAGCAGCGCCGGGACCTTGCTCATGTCGGCCTCCGGCGGATTGCGGTCCACCACCAGCTTCAGCACGCGGGTGCCGGGCGCGCGCGACTTGTCCGGCCTGCGGGTCGAGGTCTGCTCGAGCAGGTTGACCAGGTAGAGCTCGGTGCCCAGCGGAAACCGTGCGAAGTCGATGACGATGTCCGCCCGTTCCGCCGGCGCGAAGCGCACGCTGGTCTGGTTCTGCAGCGGCGCGGGCAGCAGGTTGCCGTCGTTCGCGATGTAGGTGAACGGATAGATGGCGTTGGCGGACTTGTTCTGCAGCACGATCTCGTAGAAGCGCGTGGGTCCGCCATTGAGCAGCCGGAAGCGGTACTTGCGACGCGCCACCTTCAGCACGGGTTCGATCTTGCCGTTGCACAGGATCTTGTCGCCCAGCACGCCTTCCGGGTTGAGCTGGTCGAAGGTGAGCAGGCCGTTCACGTCGAAGCGGCGGTCCGCGAAGGTGAGCGGATAGTCGTAGGCACCGCTCGGCAGGCGCAGCCCGCTCTGCTCGCTGCCGGAATCGAGCTCGTCGAAGATGTTGTAGCGCCCGACCAGGCCCTTGAGCACGTTGGGCGCCGTCACGCCCTCGGTGTGGTCGTGGTACCAGAGGGTGCCCAGCGCTTCGCGCGGGTCGCCGATGCCGCCGAACTCGTCGAAGCCGGCATAGAGGTTGGGATAGAAGTGGTCGCGGAAGGCACCGGGACCGGTCAGGGTCGGTCCGTTCCGGAACGCGCTGTAGTAATCGCCCGTGAAGCCGTCGCTTTCGGACGGCGTATGCAGGTTGTGCAGGTGGGTCGTGATCTCGGGCGAACCGAAGCCGGTGTGGAACTGCGGCAAGCGGTTGTAGATGCGGCAGACGATGGGCTCGCCATAGCGCGCATGGATGGTCGGGCCGGGCGTGACCGCGTCGGGCATGTTGGCGCCCTGGTAGCCCCAGATGGGCTGCGGCGGGTAGTAGGGGTTGTCGCCGTTGAACCGCCAGGAAGGGTTCTCCCTGACGGTCAGCTGGTGGTAGACCGAGTCCTTGCCGCTGCGGCCCGAGCTTCCGCACAGCTCGCCGTAGCGCTGGTGCTCCACGCGCCCGCATTCACCGCCGGCGAAGTTCGCCCCCAGCATCGGCCCGGGATTCAGGGAGGCGAGCGGCGTCAGCGGCGTGTCCTGCAGCGGCAGTTCCTCGACCCAGGGCGTGGTCGGCGGACTCGGCGGCAGCACCGGCGGCAGCTGCGCCAGCGCCTTGCGTGGCGTCAGAACGAACGGGGCGGCGCCGGCCGCCACCGAAGCCTTCAGCACCGTGCGTCGGGCCAAGCCCGGCGACACGGGTTCGCTGGGAGTGAGATCGCGGTCTTTCATGGCTAACCCCTGTCGGTGGAAAACAAGAAAAGCACCCGTCACATCTGCCGCCCTGCCCTGCGCAGGGTGGTCGTGACGGGTTCGATCAGGTACTGCAGCGCGGTCTGCTTCGAGCCCTCGATGTAGACCTCCGCCGGCATGCCGGCCTGGAGCTTCAGGTCGCCGACCGCGGCGATCGCTTCGGGATCGGCCAGGATCAGCGCGGTGTAGTAGGGGTTGCCGGTCTGCCGGTCGACCAGCCGGTCGGCCGACACGTAGTTCACCTTGCCGCCCACCATCATGGTGTTGCGGTACTTGAAGGCGGTGAACTTCACGCGGGCGCGCTGCCCCAGGTTCACGTTGGCGATGTCCTCCGGCCGCACCCGCGCCTCCACCATCAGCGGTGTGCCGCTCGGAACGATGTCCGCGATGGCCTCGCCCGGTCCCACCACGGCGCCGGGGGACGTGAACTTGAGGTCGATGACCACGCCGCTGGCGGGCGCCACCACCACCTGGCGCTTCGCCGCGTCCTCCGACTTGCGCTGCTCCTGCTCGATCTCCCCCAGGCGCTGCACGGCCGCCTTCAGCTGGTCGCTCGCGGCCTTGACGTAGTCGTTGCGCGTGGACTGGATCTTCAGGTCGATCTCGGCCAGCCGCTGGTCGGCGCGGGCGAGTTCGCTGCGGCGCTCCTCCATCCGGGCCGCGTAGTCGATCACCGTGGCCTCCATCTGCGAGATGCGGCTGGACGAGATGAAACCCTCGCGGATCAGGCCGCGGTTGTTCTCGAGGTCGCGCCGCTGCAGATCGAGCGACTTCTGCGCCTGCGCGATCTGCGCGTTGACCGCGGCGATCTCCTGCTCCACGCGTTCGCGCTGGGTGCGCATGAGGGCCGTGCCGCCCTCCAGCGACTGGCGCTGGGCCCTGAAGAGCGCGCTCTCCTTGGCGAGCGCGTCCTCGATCCGCGCGTCCTGTCGAGCGGCCTGGAGCAGGTCGTCCGGGAAGCGCAGTTGCGGCGCGAGGCGCTGTTCGGCCTCCAGCCGGGCCAGCGCGACGCGCTCGACCAGCACGCGGTAGTCAAGGCGGTTGCGGTCGGCCTCGACCCGCATGTCACCCAGGACCAGCACCGGCTCGCCGGCCTTGACGTGCTGGCCGTCGCGCACCAGGACCTCGCGCACCGTGCCGCCTTCGAGGTGCTGCACCGGCCGACGGTTGAGGTCGACCTTCACCACCGCCGGCGCGACGACCGCCATGGCCAGCGGCGCGAGGCCCATCCACAAGGCCATGGGCATCAGCGCGCCCACGACGATCCAGCATCCCGCGCTCACCAGGCGCCCGGCCTGGCGTCGGCTGTCATGCGGCGGGGCTCCAGCGCCCGGGGCGACTGCGATGTTCATCTCGGTCCTCCTCGAGCCGCCTCAGGCGGCCTTGCGTTCCACGACCGCCAGGTTCTGGCGCTGCATTTCCTTCATCACTTCGCCCGCCGGGCCGAACTGCTGGATGCGTCCGGCGGCCACGACCATGATCTTGTCGACGTGCGCCATCAGCGACGGCCGGTGCGTCACGACCACCGTGGTGACGCCGGCGTCGCGCAGCGCGCCCATGGCCTGGGCCAGCGCCATTTCGCCGGCACCGTCCAGGTTGGAGTTGGGCTCGTCCAGGACGATGAACTGCGGGTTGCCGTAGACGGCGCGCGCGAAGGCGACGCGCTGGCGCTGTCCGGGCGACAGGCGCACGCCGTGTTCGCCCACCGGGGTGTCATAGCCCCGCGGCAGCGCCAGGATCATCTCGTGCGCATTGGCGCGCATGGCCGCCGCGACCACGGCTTCGGAGTCCACCTCGGCGAGGCGCGCGATGTTCTCGCCCACCGTGCCGTCGAACAGTTCCACGTCCTGCGGCACGTAGCCGATGTGGGGCCCGAGGTGCTCGCGCGGCCAGTCGGACAGGTCGGCGCCATCGAGCCGCACCCGGCCCGCGGTGGGCGCCCAGACACCCGTCAGGAGGCGCGCCAGCGTGGACTTGCCGGCCGCGCTGGGTCCGACGATGGCCAGCGATTCGCCCGCCGCCAGCGTGAAGCTGATGTTGGCCAGGATCTGCGTTTCGCCGCCCGGCATGCGGAACGACACGCCCTCGGCGGTCAGCCGGCCCGCGGGACGCGGCAAGGCCACGCGCGGTTCCTGGCGGTCGAAGTCCTCGGCCATCTTGCGCAGGCGCTCGAAGGCGGCGCGCGCCTCGATCAGCACGCGCCAGCTGCCCACCAGCTGTTCCACCGGCTGCACGGCCCGTCCCAGCAGGATGCTGGTGGCGATCATGATGCCGGGGGAAGCCTGCTGGCTCAGGACCAGGTACGCGCCCAAGGCCAGCATCAGCATCTGGATCGCCTGGCGCACGGTCTTGGTCAGCGCGGTGAACGCCGCGGCGCTGCGGCTGGCGCTGGTCTGCATGCGGGCGACCTGGTTCTGCAGGGCGCGCCAGCGGGCCAGCAGCCGCCCGGTCATGCCCAGCGCCTGCAGCACTTCGGCGTTGCGCAGCGAACTCTCCACGTACTGGGAGGCGCGGCGCCCTTCCTTCTGCAAGGTCTCCAGCGTGCGCCGGCTCAGGCGGTCGTTCAGCCAGGCGAGGCCGAGCATCAGGGCCGCCGACAGGGCCGCCCCGATGCCCAGCATCGGATGGAACATCCAGATCACCGCCACGTAGACCACCGCCCACGGGGCATCGAACAGGGCGATGAGGCCGGTGGCGGAGAACATGGAGCGCAGCGAGGCGACGTCGCGGATCGCGTCCGTCCGCGCGCCCGGAGCCCGGGTCGCGCGGACGACGACCGCGTTCACCACCGGCGGCGACAGCTGCTCGTCCAGCATGTTGCCGATCACGTTCTGCAGCCGCGTGCGCAGGTAGTCGAGGAACATCAGGACCGTCAGCGCGATGCCGGTGCCGGCGATCAGCACCAGCAGGGTCTCGTGGCTGTTGGTCGAGATGACCCGGTCGAACACCTGCATGCTGAAGAACGCGGGCGCCAGGTACAGCAGGTTGATCACGAACGAGAACGTCGCGATCCACCCCATCAGCGGGCGCAGTTCGCCCCAGAGGGACTTCATTGCAGCGTACCCACCGGTTCTTCGGCCGCGGCCTTGCCGGCCGCCTCTTCGAGGGCCTTCACGCGCAGCCGCAGGTGCTCGATCGCCACCAGCTGCGCGCCGTAGCTGCGCGTGAGCTGCTTGGCGACGTCGATCAGGCCGTCGATCGCGTTCGTCAGTTCATCCTTCTTCGCGGTGACCTGCTTGGTCCGCGCCAGCACCAGCGCGGCGACTTCGCGCGGGTCGGAGATCTCCCGCCGCACCGGCTTCTGCTCGGCCGGCTGGGCCGGTTGCGTCGCTTCCTGGGTCTTGGCTTGCTCGTTCATGGTTGGCTCCTTGGTTGGGGTGATGGCCCTGCTTCCATGGGACGGGGATGCCGTCCCATGGAAGCGGGGGTGCGGGGTCAGGCCAGGATGAAGTCCGCCTGGTTGATGGCGTTGGCGCCCACGCCGTCGACGCCGTGCAGCGTGATGGACTGGGATCCGATCGTGATCAGCGTGTCGAGGTAGCCGACACCGCCGTCGAAGTCGCCGACGGTGATGGAGACCTGATCGCCGAAGTTGTCGAACGTGACGCCCAGCGCGGTGAGGTCCATGCGGTCCTGGCCACCGGCGCCGTCGGCATCGAAGTCGACGATGTGGTCCTGACCGAACGAGGCCCCGAACACGAAGATGTCGGCCCCGGCGCCGCCCGCCATCGTGTCGTCGCCGACACCGCCGTTCAGCAGGTCGTTGCCGTCGCCTCCGTTCATCACGTCGTTGCCCGTGCCGCCGGACAGGACGTCGGTGCCCGCGCCGCCGTCCATCTGGTCGTCGCCGTTGCCGCCGTTCAGCACGTCGTCGCCCTCGCCTCCGGCCAGCGTGTCGGCACCGTTGCCTCCGACCAGGATGTCGTTCCCGTCGCGGCCGTCGATCACGTCGTCGCCGCCCTGGCCGCTCAGGATGTTGTCCTGCGCGTTGCCGATCATCCAGTTGCCCTGCTCGTTGCCGGTTCCGTTGACGGCCGCGCCCATCAGCTCCAGGTTCTCGACGTTCGCGGAAAGCGTGTAGCTGTCCGACGTGCTGCGCACCCAGTCCAGGCCCTCGCCCGAGGCTTCGGTGATCACGTCCGCCGCGTTGTCCACGACGTAGGTGTCGTCGCCTTCGCCGCCGGCCATCTGGTCGACACCGGTGCCGCCGTCCAGGAAGTCGTTGCCCTGACCGCCCGAAAGCTGGTCGTTGCCGGCGCCGCCATCCAGGTAGTCGTTGCCCTGGCCACCGTTCAGCTGGTCGTTCCCGGCGTCGGCGAGCAGGAGGTCGTCGCCCCCGTTGCCGACCAGGACGTTGTCCAGCGCGTTGCCGGCGATCCGGTTCGACTGCTCGTTGCCGATGCCGCTCACCGCGGCGCCCATCAGCTCCAGGTTCTCGACGTTCGCGCCCAGCGTGTAGCTGGCCAGCGTGCTGCGCACCCAGTCCAGGCCCTCGCCGGCGGCTTCGGTGATCACGTCCGCGGCGTCGTCCACGAGGTAGGTGTCGTCGCCCGCGCCGCCGGCCATCTGGTCATCGCCGGTGCCGCCGTCCATGAAGTCGTTGCCTTGGCCCCCCGCCATCTGGTCGTTGCCGGCGCCACCAGACAGGTAGTCGTTGCCCTCGCCGCCGTCCAGCTGGTCGTTGCCGGCATCTCCCAGCAGGAGGTCGTCGCCGCCGTTGCCGCTCAGGACGTTGTCCAGCCCGTTGCCGGCGATCCGGTTCGCCAGCTCGTTGCCGGTGCCGCTCACCGCGGTGCCCATCAGCTCCAGGTTCTCCGCGTTCGCGGTCAGCGCGTAGCTGGCCAGCGTGCTGCGCACCCAGTCCAGGCCCTCGCCCGCGGCTTCGGTGACCGCGTCCCCGGCCTCGTCCACGAGGTAGGTGTCGTCGCCCGCGCCGCCGGCCATCTGGTCATCGCCGGTGCCGCCGTCCAGGAAGTCGTTGCCCTGGCCGCCGGCCATCTGGTCGTTCCCGGCGCCACCACTCAGGTAGTCGTTGCCCTGGCCACCGTCCAGCTGGTCGTTGCCGGCATCTCCCAGCAGGAGGTCGTCGCCGCCGTTGCCGCCGAGGACGTTGTCCAGCGCGTTGCCCGCGATGCGGTTCGCCTGCTCGTTGCCGGTGCCGCTCACCGCGGCGCCCAGCAGCTCGAGGTTCTCCACGTTCGCGGAGAGCGCGTAGCTCGCCGCCGTGCTGCGCACCCAGTCCAGGCCCTCGCCGGCGGCTTCCGTGATCGCGTCGGCGGAGCTGTCCACCAGGTAGGTGTCGTCGCCTTCGCCACCGGCCATCTGGTCATCGCCGGTGCCGCCGTCCAGGAAGTCGTTGCCCTGGCCGCCGGCCATCTGGTCGTTCCCGGTGCCGCCATCCAGGTAGTCGTTGCCCTGGCCGCCATCCATCTGGTCGTTGCCGGCATCTCCCAGGAGGAGGTCGTCGCCGCCGTTGCCGCTCAGGACGTTCGCGAGCCCGTTGCCGGCGATGCGGTTCGCCTGCTCGTTGCCGGCACCGCTCACCGCGGCGCCGAGCAGCTCCAGGTTCTCCACGTTCGCGGAGAGCGTGTAGCTCGCCGCCGTGCTGCGCACCCAGTCGACGCCCTCGCCGGCGGCCTCGGTGATCGCGTCCGCCGCGTTGTCCACGAGGTAGGTGTCGTCGCCTGCGCCGCCGGCCATCTGGTCGGCACCGGTGCCGCCGTCCAGGAAGTCGTTGCCTTGGCCGCCCGCCAGCTGGTCGGTGCCGGCGCCACCATCCAGGTTGTCGTCGCCATCGCCGCCCAGCAGGGTGTCGTTGCCGACGCCGCCGAGCAGCGTGTCGTTGCCGGCCAGCCCGGACAGGACGTCCGCGCCGCGACCGCCGGTGATCACGTTGGCGACCTCGTTGCCGGTGCCGGTGAAGTTGCCGGACCCGCTGTAGCTCAGGTTCTCGACATCGACGTCGGTGAGCGTGTACTCGAAGGCGAACGACTGCACTTCGTCGATGCCTTCCCCGGCGGCTTCGCTGACGACGTCGCCCGTTTCATGCACCACGTACGTGTCGTTCCCCGCGCCGCCGGCGAGGCTGTTGATGACGCCCGCGGCGCCGACCAGCAGGTCGTTGCCGTTGCCGCCGATCACGTTCTCGACGCCCGCGATCGAAGCGAAGCCCGTGGCGGCGCCCGTCGTGAGGTTGACGGTGACGTTGCCGGTCGCGCCGGCGTAGCTCAGCGTGTCGTTGCCGCCGCCGAGGTCCGCCGCGACCTGCTCCACGTTCACCAGGGTGACGCCGCCGACGTTCGCCAGCGCGGCTCCGGCCAGGGCCACGGCCAGGCTGTCGTTGCCGGCGCCGCCCTTGACGTTCAGCCTGTCGATGCCGGCGCCGCCGTCCACCGTGTCGGCACCTTCGCCCAGGGTGTAGTTGACCGTGTCGCTGCCGGCGCCCGCGTCGATGACGTCGTCGCCTGCGCCGCCGTCCAGCGTGTCGTCCTGGCCGGCACCGTCGATCACGTCGTTGCCGCCGCCGCCGAAGATCAGGTCCTGGCCTTCGTTGCCGGTGAGCGACTGCGCTGCGTCATCGGCGGCGATGAAATCGCCGGTCACGATGGTCGGCACCGAGGTCAGCGTGTGCGTTCCACCCGCGTCGTCGGTGTAGGTGACGCGCACCTGCAGTTGCCGGTTCACCTGGCCCTGGCCCGGGGTGAAGGTCTCGCCGGTCGCGCCCGGGATCACCGTGAAGGTGCCGCCGCCGCCGAGGCCGCTCTGCAGCCACTCGTAGCTGAAGACGGAGTTGAACGTGCCGTCCGGATCGACGAAGGCGTTGACGGCGCTGATCGCCTGGCCTTCGGTCGGCGTGGTGTCGGAGATCTTCAGCGTGCCGGTGGGCGCGCCGTTCGTCACGGCCTCGGTGGGTTGCGAGTACACCGTCTCCAGCACGCCGTTCGCATCGGTGTACAGGGCCTTGACTCGCAGCGCGAGGCCGGTTTCCGCGGCGCCCGGCCGGAACGTCGTGCCGTTGGCGACCAGGTCGCCGGCCGGCGTGGTCACGACGATGTCCTCGAAGATGCCGGTGCCCGGCGTCGACTCCACCTGCCAGATGTACGAGATCGGGCCCGTGACCACGCCGGTCGGGTTGGTCGCGGTGATGTTGTCGGGGTCGGTGACGCCCGTGGCCGACACCGTCAGCAGCTGCCCGCCGGTCGGCGTGGTGTCGCTGATCGTGAGCTGCCCTTCGGGCATCGAGTCGAACCCGCCGAAGTCGACCGCCGTGTCGGCGAACAGCAGGCGCTCGATGTTCGTCAGCCGGTCCGTGCCGTCGACGCCGAAGGTGACGCCGTCGGTGGTGTGGGCGACCGTGAGCGAGCCGTCCTCGTTGGTGGTGATCGTGTACTCGGCGAAGTTGCCGCGGAACACGGCCGTGTCGAAGTCGGCCTCGCCCTGCACGAGCTTGCGCTCGATCACCAGCTGGCCGGGGTTGATGCGGCCCGCGAACACGTCGTCGATCAGCTCGTGCATGTCGTACACGCGGCGGATCTCATCGCCGGTGCCGTCCTTGTTGGTGCGCACGCTGATGTAGACGTCCAGCGCCATGTCGCCGTCGATCAGGTCGTCGCCACCGCGGCCCTCCAGCATGTCGCTGCCGCTGCCGCCGAGGATGATGTTGCCGGAGCCGAACGAGGTCTTGTCCAGGCCGACGAAAGCGTGCAGGCCCCCGATCAGGTCGAAGTTGGTCAGCACGCTGCCGTAGGCGCCCGCGACGGCGATAGCCCCCGCGTCCGACTCGTCGCCGATCAGCACGTCGCTGAACGCCGAGCCCGACAGGCCTTCGGTCGTCATGAAGCGCGTCTGCGTCTGCGCCAGGGACCCGGGCAGCAGGCCCGAGGTGTTGGAGATGCGGATGTTCATGTCCGCATACGCACCTTGGCTGGGGTGCCAGAAGCTCGCCCAGTCGAAGCCGGAGAAGCCCGTGTAGCGGTCCACCTGGCCGCCCATGCCGATCATGATGTCGTCGCCGCCCTCGCCGTCCATGCGGTCGGCGACGCCGCCGCCCATGAAGACGTCGTTGCCGGGCACGAGGTCGCGGCCGAGGGTGTCGAAGTTGTCGCCCGCGGCGCCGTCGGCGGTGCCCTCCTGGATCCAGTCGTCGCCCTCGTTGCCGAGGGTCAACTCGTTGCCCGGGGCGCCCAGGATGAAGTCGTTGCCGGGGCCGGCGATGATCTCCGTGGCGTCGCTGCCGCCGACGATGAAGTCGTTGCCGTGGCCGCCGATCACCAGCTCGAGGCCGCTGCCGCCGTGGATGGCGTCGTTGCCGTCGCCGCCCTGCAGGTTGTCGTCGCCGAACAGGTTGGTGATGATGTCGTCGCCGGCGCCGCCGCGGATCTGGTCGTTGCCCGCGCCGCCGTCCAGCCGGTCGTCGCCTTCGTCGCCGTACAGCGTGTCGTCGCCCTCGCTGCCGATCAGGATGTCGTTGCCGGCGGTGCCGCCCAGCACGACGTGGTCCACGCCGGTGTAGTGCAGGTAGTTGCCGTCCGGCCCGACCGTGTCGGGGTTGTCGCGGATGACCAGCGGGACCGACGAGCCGGCCGGCGCGGTCGGGTCGGCGCGGCCGTCGGCGCCCAGGCCCGTGTACTGGGTGGCCTTCTCGACTTCCAGCGTGTAGGCGGGCGTGTCGAACACGAGCGCGGGCAGGTGCTTGACGTCGGTGTTCGCCATGATCAGCCGGGCGAAGCTGTTGCCTTCCAGCTCCGACAGGAAGTTCAGGTTGGCCGTGCGCTCCAGGTAGTAGAAGCGGTCGCCGTTCTGCAGCGCCTCCAGCTGGTTCTCGAACACGAAGTTGAACGTGGAGCCGAGCAGGCCGCCGAAGGGCGTCTGCTTCTCGGCCAGGCCGCCGATCCACAGGTCGATCCCGTCCACGCCCGTCGTGGTGGCGCCCGAGGGCAGGTTGGCGTACGCACCGGTGCCGTTCAGGAACGCGAGGCGGTCGGCTTCGGTGGTCTGGAAGATTCGCTCGGACCCCGTGCCGGCGTTGATCACCGCGCTGCCGCCCATCACCAGGGCGAAGGCGACCGCGCGGCGCTCGGCGTTGGTGTTGACGTCGGCGGCCGTCAGGCCCGCGTGCGTGCCGTAGGCGGCGATGAAGTTGATCAGCGAAGTCTGGTGCTTCAGGCTGCCCGCGAAGTCGGCCCAGCTCGAGTACGGCTTCAGGTTGCTGTCGCCGGTCGCGGCGAAGAACTCCGCCCGCGCCTGGTTCAGGGTGGGCACGCCGGCATCCCGGCCGCGAGCGATGTTGATCGCCGGCAGGTCGAGCGGCAGCCCCAGCAGGTTGTTGCGCAGCGCCTCGGTCACGAACTCGTCGATCTCGTTGCCGGCCTGGCGCGTCACGCCGCGGATGATCGCGGAGGCGGCCGCGGCGTCGTCCTCGCCGCTGTTGGTGAAGGCCAGCGGGTTCAGGAAGGCGGCGATCAGGCCCAGCTGCTGGTCCCCGCCGACCGGGTCGAAGTTGGCATCGAGCCGGTCCACCGTCTCGGTCAGCATCGAGTGGCCGAAGCGGTACACCACGTGGGCGAACTCCGCGACGATGGCCGGGTTGATCGGCGTCTCGAGGCCCTGGCCTTCCGTCAGGAAGACATCGATGTTCGGCTGCACCTTGCGCGCGAACTCCTCGAACACCAGGTGCTGGTACTGCATCTCGGTGGCGAAGCGCGCGGCCTGGAACAGGCGCTCGCCGTTCCACGAGCCGTCGGGCAGGTGCCACTGGCCGATGAACGCCGGGTCGTTGGAATGTTCGACCACGTCCTTGATGTACTCCACCAGCCGGTTGTGCTCGGCGTGGAAGATGAAGTGCACCGAGGTGAGGCCGATGTTCTCGTTGCCGCGGCCGTCGCCCGTGATGAAGTGCTTGTCCAGCAGTTCGTCGTCGTACTGGCCGGGGGCGACCGCGTTGCCCACGTTGTCGTCCGAGTCCGCCACCAGCAGCTGGCCCCTGTCGTTCATCGGCGCCGCGGTGTGGGCGATGTCGTTCAGGAAGGCATGGCCGGTGCGGGCGGCGACGATGCGCGTGCCGTCCGCGGTGAAGCCGAGGTTGTGGATGTCCAGGCCCCCCGCCGTGCCCTCGATCAGGCCGATGTTCGTCACGACCTGCGCATAGCCGTTGAGCCCGGGGATGAACTTGCCGTAGGCGTCGGTGGCCAGCAGCGGCACGTCGAGCACGTCGACGTCGCTCAGCAGGATGCCCAGCTTCTCGGCGGCCTGCTGCTTGACCTCGGCCCAGTTGCCGATGCCGCCGTTCGCGCCGTCGAGCAGCCGGCCGGTCGCGACCGGATGGGTGCCGTCGGCACGGACCTCGTAGTCGCGCAGGAACACCTGGTGCGACGCATGCGAGGTGTAGGTCTGGTTCTGGTCGACGTACGGGGTCGTCTCGTTGTTGTGCAGGTGCACGTCGTCGGCGGTTCCCAGCACGCCGTCATGGCCCGCCTGCACGCCGATGTTGGTGGCGCGGCTCAGCACCATGAAGCGCTGGCTCGCGGCCAGGTCGTCGCCGGTGCCGAACACGCCATCGGCGCCGGCCACCAGCGGATCGTCGGCCTCCAGCGGGATGAAGATGGCGTTCGGGCCCTTGTCGACCAGGTCCAGGCCGTGGTCGAAGAACTGGCCGAAGAAGGTGAACCAGGAGTTGAACTGCGCGGACAGTCCGGCGTCCGGCGCCGAGTTCGGGATGAAGAACACCGGCCGGTCATCGTCCGTGCCGAAGATGCCGTCCATGCCCGGGCTCATGATCGAGACGGCGCCGCCGTTCGCATCCACCGCCGCCGGGTTGTTGGGCGTCTGGTCGGAGATCAGGTTGGAGATGATGCGCGGGTCGGCATCGACGACGGTCGATCCCTGGGGCACCGCGTCCGGCGCCGCCGGATCGAGGGCGCCGTAGTCGTTGTTGTTCACCACCCCGCCCGGGCCCGGGCCGTTCAGGTCGATCGAGTCGCCGTCCAGGTCGTTGCGGAAGATCTGGTCCAGCAGGAACGTGAAGGGCTGGTCCGACGCGCCGAAGTGCTCCTGGCCCGGCACGAGGTTGTTGTACGTGCCGTCCACCGTGCGCAGGCCCCAGGGCAGGCGCTCGTTCGGGATCAGCGTGTGCAGGTCCTGCGCAGGCGTGCCGTAGGCGCCCGAATGCTTCTCCGAGATGATGATCTGGTCCAGGATGAACTGCAGGTCGGACCGGATCAGGTGGATGCCGGGGGTCGCGACGTCGGTGGCCACGGGAACCGCGGGCGGCGGCGTGACGGGAGCGGCAGCGGCCGCCACGACCGCCGTGGGTGCGGAGTAGGCGTTCTCCAGCACGCCGTGCCCGTCCTTGTAGACCGCGCGCACGCGCAGGGCCAGCCCGTCCAGGGCGGGCGTCACCGTGAAGGTGGAGCCGGTCGCCGATTCGCGGTTGCCGAGCGTGGCCGTCACGATGTCCTCGAACACGCCGGAGCCCGGGACGCTCTCGACCTGCCAGAAGTAGGTGATCGGGGAATTCGCGATCGCACCGGCGGCGCCGACGCCGTTGTCGGCGTCCGTGACGCCGACGGACGAGACGGTGAGCACCTGGTTCACCTGCAACGTGCCGGTGACCGTCAGCAGGCCGGTGGGTCCGGCGTTCTTGCCCTCGTTGCCGGCCAGCACCACGGCCTGGTCGTTGAACTGCAGGCGCTCGATGTTGCGCAGCGTGTCGATGCCGTCGTCCTGGCCGACCGGGGCCACGTGCGCCACGGTGACGGTGCCGTCGGCGGCCGTCGTGATCGTGTACTCGGAGCGGTTGCCCGAGAACATGGCGGTGTCGAAGTTGAAGCTGCCGTCGCCCTGCTTGATCTCGCGCACGATCTGCAGCTGGCCGGGGTTGATGGCGCCGGACAGCACGTCGTCCACCAGCTCCTTCATGCTCTGCACGCTGCGGATCTCGGGACCTGTGCCGTCCTTGTTCTGGCGCACGCTGATGCGCACGTTCAGCCAGCGGTCGCCGTCGAGGATGTCGTTGTCGCCCCGGCCTTCCAGCAGGTCGCTGCCGTCGCCGCCCAGGATGATGTTCCCGGAGTTGAAGAAGGTCGCGCCGGCGGGAAGGATGTCCGCCAGTCCCTGGTAGAGGTTGACGTCGATCAGCGTCGGGTCCAGCGCGGTGGGGCTGCCGGCGACGTGCGCGATGACGTCGCTGTCGCCGCGCAGGTAGTCGGCGTGCTTCGAGCCGGACAGGCCTTCGACTTCGGCGAAGCGGTCCATGATGCCCTGGTTGGAGGGCGTGGGCGCCACTTCCACCCGGGCGTTGATGAACAGGTCCGCGGTAACGCCGAACGGGTCGTTCACGTAGCTGCCCCAGTCGAAGCCGCCGCCGCCGGCGTAGTTGTCCTGGCCGTCGGAGAACACCAGGATGTCGTCGCCACCCTCGCCCTCGAATTCGTCGAAGCCGTTGCCGGTGATGCAGACGTCGTTGCCGCGGATCGTGCCCAGTCCGAGCGGGTCGAAGTTGTCGCCGCCGGCGCCGTCCTGCGTGCCCTCCTCGATCCAGTCGTCGCCCTCGTTGCCCAGGGTCGGCAGGTTCAGCTTGGAGCCGAGGATGAAGTCGTTGCCCCGGCCACCGAACGTGGTGGAGATGTCCTCGCCGGTGATGATGAAGTCGTTGCCGTCGCCGCCCAGGATGATGTTGGCCAGGCCCGGGCCGCCGTGGATGACGTCGTTGCCGGCTTCGCCGTGGATGGTGTCGTCGCCACCCATGTCGGTGATGATGTCGTCGCCGGCGCCGCCGTGGATGACGTCGTTGCCGTAGCCGCCTTCCATCCGGTCGTTGCCGCCGTCGCCCCAGAGGGTGTCGTCGCCCTCGCTGGCGATCAGGGTGTCGGCGTAGTCGGTACCGCCCAGCACCACGTGGTCGGCGCCGGTGTAGCGCAGGTAGTGCGAGTCCTGGCCGGCGGTCGCGGGGTCGTCGCGGATCACCAGCGGCAGCAGCGCGGTGCCGCCCGTGGGATCGTCCCTGCCGTCGTCGCCGAGGCCGGTGTACTGCCGGTTCTGGTCGACCTCGAGGGTCAGGCCCGGCGCGGCGAAGACGTCGCCCGGCAGGTGGGTGGCGTCCGTGTTGAGCATGATCAGGTCGGCGAAGCTGTTGTTCTCCAGCTCGGTGCCGAAGTTCAGGCCCGCGGTGCGCGACAGGTAGTAGAAGCGGTCGCCGTTCTGCAGGCTCTCCAGCTGCACCTCGAAGATGAAGCCGAAGGTGGAGCCCAGCATGCCGCCGAAGGGGCTCTGCTTCTCGGCGAGGCCGCCGATCCACAGGTCGATGTCGTCGACGCCGGTGATCGTCTTGCCGCTCTGGTTGGCGTAGGCGCCGGTGCTGTTCAGGAAGTCGAGGCGGTCCGCCTCGTTCGCCGTGAAGATCCTCTCCTGGAGCGTCCCCGCGTTCAGGACGGCGCTGCCGCCCATCGCGAGGGCGACGGCGACGGCGCGCTTTTCCTCGATGGTGTTCACGTCGGCCGCCTGCAGCGCCGCGTGCTTGCCGTAGGCGGCGATGAAGTTGATGGCCGAGGCGGAGTGCTTGAGGTTCTGGGTCAGGTCGACCCAGCTCGTGTAGGCCTTGAGTGCGCTGTCGCCCGTCATCTCGTGGAACTGGCGCCGCGCCTCGTTCAGCGTGGGCACGCCGGTGTCGCGTCCGCGGGCGATGTTGATGGCCGCCAGGTCCAGCGGCAGGCCGAGCAGGGTGTTGCGCACGGCATCGGTCACGAACTCGTCGATCTCGTTGCCGGACTGCCGCGTCATGCCGCGCACGATGGCGCCGGCCGCCTGGTCGGCCGTGAGCGCGCCGTCGTCGTTGAACGCGACGGGATTCAGGAAGGCTTCCAGCAGCGAGAGGTTGTCCGCGTTGAAGTCGGGATCGAACCGGTCCACCGAGTTCGTCAGCATGGTGTGGCCGACGCGGTACATCGCATGCGCGAACTCGCCCATGATGGACGGGTCGATGGTGACGTCGTAGCCTTCTGGCGCCAGGAATTCGTCGATGCCGTTGTGCAGCTTGCGGGCGAACTCCTCGAACACCAGGTGCTGGTACTGCATCTCGGTGGCGAAGCGCGCGGCCTGGAACAGGCGCTCGCCGTTCCAGGAGCCGTCGTCCATCTGCCAGGACGCGATGAAGTCGGCGTCCTGGGTGGCCAGCACGGTCGCCTTGATCGCCTCGATCTGCCGGTTGTGTTCCGAGTGGAAGACGTGGTGGACCGCGGTGAGCGCGACGTTCTCGTTGCCGCGGCCGTCGCCGGTGATGAAGTGGCGGCCCAGCAGTTCGTCGTCGTACTGGCCGGCGGCGGGGGTCCCGCCGACGTCGCCGTCGGCGTCCGCGACCAGCGCTTCGCCCATGGACCCGCGCGGCGCGGCCGAGTGGGCGATGTCGTCGAGGAAGGCGTGGCCGCTGCGCAGGGCGCCGGTGGCATCGATGGGCGCGGACCTGTCGCCGACGGCAACGACCGGCGGCGGGCCGGCCTGCAGGACCAGCTGCGGCATGCCGGTTTCAGGATCGGGGACGAAGTTGCCGTACTGGTCGGTGAGCACCAGCGGCACCCCCAGCACGTCGAGGTCGTCGAGCGCGATGCCCAGGATGTCGTGGGCCTGCGCCTTGATCTCGGCCCAGGTGGGCAGCCCGCCGTCGGCGCCGTTGAGCAGCTTGCCGGTGGCCATCGGGTGGCCGTCGGCGTCCAGCACGTACTCGCGCAGGAAGAACTGGTGCGAGGGGTGCGAGGTGTAGGTCTGGTTCTGGTCGACGAACGGCGTGGTCGCGTTGGTCGGGTTGCCGTCGGCGTCCTTGGTGACGCGCGAGACCACCATGAAGTTGGTGTGGCTGCCCACCACGTACAGCGGGTCGTCCGGCTGCAGGGGCATCATCACGAATTCGGTCGAGCTCTTGTTCACCAGGTCGAGGCCGTGGTCGAAGAACTGGCCGAAGAAGGTGAACCAGGAGTTGAACGGCGCGGACAGGCCGGCGTCGGGCGCGACGTTCGGGATCGTGAGCAGCGTGCCGGGCGGGATGACGTGGCCGTCGAGGTCGAGGAGCGCGCCGTCCGACTCGCGGATGGTGCCCAGGCCGCCGGCGACGAAGGCCTGCACCGCCGCCGGGTTGTTGCTGGTCATGTCGGCGACCAGGTTGCTGATGATCCGCGGCTGGGCGTCCATCACGCTGCCCGGGTTCGCATAAGCGCCGGGCGGGTTGGGATCGACGAAGGTCGGGAACGGCTGGTCCGACGCGCCCAGGTGCTCCTGGCCGGGGACCAGGTTGTTGTACGAGCCGTCCACCGTCCGCAGGCCCAGGGGCGCATAGGGGTTCGGGATCAGCGTCGCCAGGTCGGCGCCGGCCGCGTGGGCCTCCGCGATCTGGATCTGCTGAAGGATGAATTCCAGATCCGAGCGGATCAACGTAGCCATAGCCATCTCCCTGTTGGGCCGGTCCGTTTTGCGCCGGCGTTACGTTCGAAAGGCAAAGCGACTCCTCGCCTGCCCGCGTGACAAGCCATCAGCTGGTCCGACCTGGCCAGCTACGAATTCAAGAAAGGGTGAAAACGACGAACGCCGTCAGCGCCATCGCGGCCGCCGTCGGCCGGGGCGTGGGGGCGTGTAACCATCCTTGCCGGACGGTGGACCCGAAAATGACGGGAGCAGGCTAGCCTCGAGGCCGTGAATACCGCACGATCGATCTGCCGAACGCGAATTCCTGCACATCTGAACCCCTCCCAGCGGGTGGCCCGCAGTTGGTTTCAACCGTCACCGTTCTTCGCAATGCGTTGCAAGTGTGGGTCAGCTACAAATGTGAGCGGGTGTCAGCATTACCAATGGATACATTTGTTACGACCAAAATCTACCAAATGTTCTTGACCTCACGGAGAAATGTGATAGCACGCACATAGCAACTGCCCAGTTCACCACGGCCGAGCTGCGCCCCTGCGGCTCTCGATAACATCGGCGGATGAAACGCCGACACCTCATCCTCTCCGGCGCGGCCGTGGCCGCCATTCCCGCCCTCCCCGCCTTCGCGCAGCAGCGCCCGATCCGGCTGATCGTTCCGTACGCTCCGGGCGGCCCGATCGACGCCACCGCGCGCATCCTGGCCGAGCGCGTGAAGGACACGCTGGGCACGGTGATCATCGAGAACCGCCCCGGCGGCGGCGGCAACATCGGCGCCGATGCGGTGGCCAAGGCGGCGCCGGACGGCAACACGATCGGCATCTCCGCGGTGGCCACGCACGCCATCAATCCCTGGCTGTTCAGCAAGATGCCGTACGACCCGCTGAAGGACTTCGCCGCCGTCACGCAGATGGTCCGCGTGCCCAACGTGCTGGTGGTCAACGCCGACACCGCCGCGCGGCTGAAGATCAACACGCTGGCCGACCTGATCTCGTACGCCAAGGCCAACCCGGCCAAGCTCAATTACGCGAGCGGCGGCAACGGGAGCGCGGGCCACCTGGCGGGCGAGATGTTCAAGCGCGACGCCGGCATCTTCGCGGTGCACATCCCGTACAACGGCGGCAATCCGGCGCAGCTGGCGCTGCTCTCCGGCCAGGTCGACTTCAACTTCGACAACCTGGCGACCGCGGCGCCCAACATCCGCGCGGGCAAGCTCAAGGCGCTGGCGGTCACCACGCTGAAGCGCTCGCCGATGCTCCCCGAAGTGCCGCCGGTGGCGGACACGCTCAAGGGCTTCGCGATCGACACCTGGTGGGGCCTGGTGGCGCCCGCCGGCACCCCGCGCGATGCGATCCAGCGGCTCAACCAGGCCTTCGTCGCGGCTCTGCAGTCGCCGGAAGCCAAGACCCGCTTCGCGGGATTGATGGCCGAACCCGTGCCCACCACGCCGGAGGAGTTCCAATCGTTCATGCGCGCCGAACTGGCCAAGTACGAGAAAGTCGTCAAGGCCTCCGGCGCGAAGGTGGACTGAGCGCTCACCCGCGTTCGGTCGGCGCGACACTCAGGGTAAAAACGGATCAGCCATGTTTTTCCTGGCAACCCGCTGCGAGGCCCTGTCGGACCAGCAACTCGCGCTCCTTTTTCGGGAGCGCGGGTTGTAACGTCCTACTCCGCGTGTGCGGTTTATCCGACAGCCGCTGAGCTACATGCGGCTTAGATTGTTCCAACGGGAAACAGCCAGAGGAGGCCCGTGATGGAGGCAATCCGCGTAGTCCGTTGCTCACCAGCCGCTTGCGCGCTGGGACTCTCGCTGCTGCTCGGCAGCGCGCACGCGCAGCTGGTGCATCGAGGGGGGATCGACCCCTTCGAATCCCGTCCCGCCGCCTTCACCGCCGGCCAGGGCCTGCAGCCCGCGCGGGTGGAATACCAGATCGGCTGCGGCGCCTCGCTGCTGCGTTGCGAACCCGGCCAGACGCCGGCCATGGCGGCGGCCGTCTCGCCCCTGAACTGGAACCTGGAGCTCTCTCAATTGACCCTGGGCCGCGCCGACCGCTTCTCGGTGGGCCCGATGCGGCAGGGCCTCAATCTGAGCCTGGTGGGCCGCCGGCCGATCGGCGCCAGCTCGTTCTCGGTGTACGGGAAGCTGGGCGCGACCTACGGCTACACGGATCCGACCGGCGCCCCGGCGGCGCTGTCGGCCGCCGGCGGGCAGGACCAGGGCTACGGCGTGTCGTTCGGCGCGGGCCTGAGCATGGACCTCACGCCGCGCCTTTCGGCCACCCTGGGATTCGACAGCCACGACCTGCGGCTGGGCGGAAACCGCGACGGCTTCCGCTCCACCAGCCTGGGGCTGCAGTACCGCTACTGAGGAGGCGGGCTCACTCGCCCAGGTACGCGGCGCGCACCTTGGGGTCGCTGAGCATCTGGCGGGCGTCGCCGGACATGGTGATGCCGCCGGATTCCATGACGTAGGCGCGGTCGGCAATCTGCAGCGCGCGGCTGGCGTTCTGCTCCACCAGCAGGATCGTCACGCCCTGGGCGTAGACCTCGCGCACCACCTCGAAGATCTTGTCGACCATGATGGGCGACAGGCCCATCGAGGGCTCGTCCATCAGCAGCACCTTGGGGCGGCTCATGAGCGCGCGGCCCATGGCCAGCATCTGCTGCTCGCCACCCGACATGGTGCCGGCCAGCTGGTCGCGGCGTTCCTTCAGGCGCGGGAAGATGCCGAACACCTTGTCCATGTCGCTCGCGATCTCCGCCTTGTCGTTGCGGATGTGGGCGCCCATCTGCAGGTTCTCGGTGATGGTCATGCGGGTGAACACGCCGCGGCCTTCCGGCACCATGGCCAGCCCCTGCTTGACCAGGTCCCACGCACCGCGGCCGCGGATGCTGCGGCCCAGGTACTCGATGTCGCCACCGGCCATCGGCAACAGGCCGGTGATGGCCTTCATGGTGGTGGTCTTGCCCGCGCCGTTGGAGCCGATCAGCGTGACCAGCTCGCCCTCGCGCACTTCGAAATCCACGCCCTTGACGGCCTGGATGCCGCCGTATGCGACCTTCAGGCCGCTGACCTTGAGCAGCACTTGCGACATCAGTGGCCTCCCGTCCCGAGATAGGCCTCGATGACCTTTTCGTTCTTCTGCACGTCCGCGGGCGTGCCTTGCGCGATCTGCTTTCCGTAGTCGAGCACCGTGACCCGATCGCACAGACCCATCACCAGCTTCACGTCGTGCTCGATCAGCAGGATGGTGCGGTCGTCCTTGCGGATGCGATCGATCAGCTGGCGCAACTGCACCTTCTCGGTGGAGTTCATGCCGGCCGCCGGTTCGTCCAGCGCGATGAGCGCGGGATCGGTGGCCAGCGCGCGGGCGATCTCCAACCGGCGCTGGTCGCCGTACGACAGCGTGCGCGCCTTGTAGTCGGCGTACTTGGCGATGCCCACGTACTCCAGCAGCTCTTGAGCGCGCTTGGCGATGGCCTGCTCTTCCGCGACGAACTTGCGGGTGCGGAACATGGCGCCGAGCAGCCCCGAGGAGGTGCGGATGTGGCGGCCCACCATCACGTTCTCCAGTGCCGTCATGTCGGCGAAGAGGCGGATGTTCTGGAAGGTGCGCGCGATGCCGGCCTTGGCGACCTCGTGCACGGCGGTCGGCTTGTAGGGCTTGCCGGCCAGCTCGAAGCTGCCGCTGTCGGGCGTGTACAGCCCGGTGATCACGTTGAAGAAGGTGGTCTTGCCGGCGCCGTTGGGGCCGATCAGGCCGTAGACCTGGCCGCGCTCGATGGTCAGGCCCACGTCCGAGAGGGCCTGCAATCCGCCGAAGCGCTTGGAGATGCCGGAGACGCGCAGAACGGTGTCGCTCATGGTGCTCTCCTCACTCCGCCGCGGCAGGTGCGGCTGCCGCGCGGCCGTTCTGCTTGAGCGACTTGCCGTGCTCCGGCGACGGCCACAGGCCGCGCGGACGCCACAGCATGATGATGATCATGGCCAGCGCGATCAGCAGCTGGCGCAGGATGGCCGGGTCCAGCCGCCCGCCGGTGACCGACTGCAGGTCCAGCGTGCCGGACACCCAGCGCAGCACCTCGGGCAGCGCCGACAGCAGCACCGCGCCCAGGATCACGCCCGGCAGGTGTCCGATGCCGCCCAGCACGACCATGGCGACGATCATCACCGACTCCATCAGGCTGAACGACTCGGGCGAGACGAAGCCCTGGAAGGCCGAGAACATCGCGCCCGACACGCCGCCGAAGGTGGCGCCCATGCCGAACGCCAGCAGCTTCATGTTGCGGGTGTTGATGCCCATCGCCTTGGCGGCGATCTCGTCCTCGCGGATGGCCATCCAGGCGCGGCCGATGCGCGAGAGCTCCAGGCGATGGCAGAGGACCACGCTGGCCAACACGAGCACGAGGAAGAGGTAGTAGTACAGCGTGACGCTGGAAATCGTGAAGTCGCCGATGTCCATCCGGCGGCCGAGGTTGATGCCCGGGATGCCCAGCGCATCGAACTTGAACAGCCGGATCGAGTCGATCTGGCCCAGGCCCTTGGGCCCGTTGGTCAGGTTGACCGGATGGTCCAGGTTGTTCAGGAACACGCGGATGATCTCGCCGAAGCCCAGCGTCACGATGGCGAGGTAGTCGCCGCGCAGCTTGAGCGTCGGCGCGCCCAGCAGGATGCCGAATATGCCCGCGATCCCGGCCCCGAGCGGGATGACCAGCCAGATCGAGGTGTGCAGGCCCTCGGGGAACATCGCGGCGAACCAGGCGAAGGTCTGCGACAGGTGCGGCGACGCCATCAGTGCGTACATGTACGCGCCGATCGCGAAGAAGGCGACGAAGCCCAGGTCCAGCAGGCCGGCGTAGCCGACCACGATGTTCAGGCCCAGCGCGAGCATCACGTACAGCAGCGCGATGTCCGCGATGCGCACCCAGAAGTTGCCGAAGTACTGCAGCGCCAGCGGCAGCACCAGCAACAGCACCCCGGAGATGAACCAGACGGTCAGCTTTTTCTGCTTGTCCATGTCGGCTCCTTCAGGCGCGATCGGCGACGCGTTCGCCCAGCAGGCCGGAGGGCCGCAGGGTCAGCACCCCGATGAGCACGATGAACGCGAAGATGTCGGCGTAGTGGCTGCCCAGCACGCCGCCGGTGAGCGCGCCGATGTAGCCCGAGCCGATGGCCTCGATCAGGCCGAGCAGCAGCCCGCCGACCACCGCGCCGGCCAGGTTGCCGATGCCGCCGAACACGGCCGCGGTGAACGCCTTCAGGCCCGGCAGGAAACCCATGGTGTGCTGCACCGTGCCGTAGTTGGAGGCGTACATCACGCCCGCGATGGTGGCGAGGATGGCGCCGATGATGAAGGTGGCCGAGATCACCATGTCGGGCTTGACGCCCATCAGCGCGGCCACCCGCGGGTTCTCGGCCGTGGCGCGCATCGCGCGGCCGAGGCGCGTGTAGTTGACGACGTACGTGAGCACCGCCAGCGAGATCGCCGTGAGGCTCAGGATCATGATCTGGGTGGTGGTGATGACCGCGCCGGCGACCTCGATGGGCGCGGCCGGCAGCAGCGTGGGATAGGGCTTGTAGTTCGGCTTGAAGATGATCATCGCCAGCGTCTGCAGCAGGATCGACATGCCGATGGCGGTGATGAGGGGAGCGAGCTTGGGACTGTTTCGCAGCGGCCGGTAGGCGACCTTCTCGATGGCGAAGTTCAGGGCCGACGCGACCACGCACGCGATCACCATCGAGACCAGCAGCACGACCCAGCCGGGCAGCCCGGGCATCGACTCCTGCATGCCGGAGATGATCGCCCAGCTGGTGATCGCGCCCACCATGAGCACCTCACCGTGCGCGAAATTGATCAGGTTGATGATGCCGTACACCATGGTGTAGCCCAGGGCCACCAACGCGTACATGCTGCCGAGGACCAGACCGTTGATGATCTGCTGCAGCAGGGTTTCCATAAGGGAGCTCTCTTTCCGTTTCTTGGCCGGACGTTGCGCCGGTCGGCCCGCGGGTGATGCGTGCTTCGCGGTGGACGATGCCGCCTTTTGGGCTTGCACCGCCATCTAGCAAAAAACCCGCCAAGTCCTCAGCGGGTTCCACGGCGAGCGATTTTAGTCAGCGGCAGACGCGCTTCCGCGACTGCTGATGCAGTGTTTACCCTCGTTGATATCGCCGATTCACGGCGCCTTCGGAAATCGGTGTGCCCGCGAACGGAAGCGCCGATCCGTTCAGGACGATTCGTCGTTGAGGCGCCGCAATTCGCGCAGCTTTTCGGCGATGCGGATCTCGAGGCCGCGCTCCACCGGACGGTAGAAGCCGGGCGGCGCCATGCCCTCGGGCAGGTACTTCTCGCCCGCCGCGAAGCCGCCCTCCTCGTCGTGCGCGTAGCGATAGCCCTTGCCGTACGCGAGGTCCTTCATCAGCTGCGTGGGCGCGTTGCGCAGGTGCATCGGCACCGGCCGCGTGCCGTCCTTGCGCACGAAGGCCTTGGCCTCGTTGAACGCGTTGTAGACCGCGTTCGACTTGGGCGCCATCGCGAGATAGACCACGCATTCGGCCAGCGCCAGTTCGCCCTCGGGCGAGCCGAGGCGCTCGTAGACCTCCGCGGCGTCCAGCGCCAGGCGCAGCGCGCGCGGGTCGGCCAGGCCGATGTCCTCGGCCGCCATGCGGATCATGCGGCGCGCCATGTAGCGCGGGTCGGCACCGCCATCGAGCATGCGCACCAGCCAATACAGCGCAGCATCAGGGTCCGAGCCTCGCACCGACTTGTGCAGCGCGCTGATGGTGTCGTAGAACTGTTCGCCGCCCTTGTCGTAGCGGCGCATGCGCTCGCCCAGCACCCGCAGCAGCCAGGCATCGGTGATCTCGCCGAGCTGCTCCTTGGTCGCGGCGACCGCCAGCGTCTCGAGCGTGTTGAGCAGGCGGCGCGCGTCACCGTCGGCGTAGGCCACCAGGCGCGAGAGCGCGGCCGGCTCCAGCGCCGGCACCGCGCCTATCGCCTGCGCCTTGCCCACGATCTGCTGCAGGTCGTCTTCGGTCAGCGGCTGCAGCACGTAGACCGCGGCGCGCGAGAGCAGCGCGGAATTGACCTCGAACGAAGGGTTCTCGGTGGTGGCGCCGATGAAGGTGAACAGGCCCGATTCCACGTGCGGCAGGAAGGCGTCCTGCTGGCTCTTGTTGAAGCGGTGCACCTCGTCGACGAAGACGATGGTGCGCTGCTGCTGCAGGCCGTCGCGCGCGCGTTGCGCCGCCTCCACCGCGTCGCGGATGTCCTTCACGCCGCCCAGCACCGCGCTGATGCTGATGAACTGCGCGTCGAAGGCGTCGGCCATCAGCCGCGCGATGGTGGTCTTGCCGGTGCCCGGCGGGCCCCAGAGGATGCAGCTGTGGGGCTGGCCGGATTCGAAGGCGATGCGAAGCGGCATGCCCTCGCCCAGCAGGTGCTGCTGGCCGACCACCTCGCCCAGGTTGCGGGGACGGAGGCGTTCTGCGAGAGGGGCGTGGGGCGCGGCGGACTTGGGCACGTGGCCGAGTTTAGGCGCGCGTCACTGCCGCACCACGTCGGCGCCCTTCGGCGGCTTGAAGTCGAAACTGCCCGCCGGCACCGGCGTATTCAGCTGCAGCTGGTTGAACGTCATCACCGAGGTCTGGCCGAAGCTGTCCAGGATCTCCAGCCTGGCGAGGTCGTTGCCGCGGAAGCCGATGCGCACCTGGTTCAGCTGGCCTTCGCGCGACTTCGGCGTGGCCTGCACCCATTGGAGGCCGTCGCGATCGGGCGCGGGCTCCAGGTTGAAATCCTGGCGCAGGGCCGCGAGGTCCGGCGCCGCCGCGATCAGCGCCGCCGGCGTGCTGCCCAGGACCTGGGCCTGCGTCCGCGCCGTCACCTGGTTGAGGTCGGCGTCGTACAGCCACAGCGTGCGGCCATCGGCCACGATGGCCTGCTGGAAGGGCTTCTTGTAGTCGAACCGGAAGCGGTTGGGACGGCTGAACTCGAAGGTGCCGCTGGAGGTCTTGCTGCGGGCCGCCTGGCCTTCTCGCGCCGGCGCGGTGACCACCTGGGTGAATTCGGCGCGGCCGGTCTTGGCCGTCTTGACGAAGTTCTCGAGGGCGTCCATGCCGGCCGCGTGCGCGGCGAACGCGGCCATGCCGAGGACGATTGCGGAAATCGCTTGTTTCATGAAGGTTGGGTCAGCGGCTGGCCGCGAAGTTCGCAACCAGCCGTTACTCGGCGCGCGACGGAACGAGGATCTCGCGCTGGCCCTGGCCGTTCATGGCGCTGACCAGGCCCGCCTTCTCCATGTCCTCCACCAGCCGCGCGGCGCGGTTGTAGCCGATCTTCAGGTGGCGCTGCACCAGCGAGATGCTGGCCTTGCGGTTCTTCAGCACCACTTCGACGGCCTGGTCGTACATCGGGTCCTTCTCGCCGCCGCCGCCTTCGCCCAGCAGGTCGCCCATGCCGCCCTCGTCATCGACCGTGCCGCCTTCGAGCACACCCTCGATGTAGTTGGGTTCGCCGCCCTGCTCCTTCAGGTAGGCCACCACGCGGTGCACTTCCTCGTCGCTGACGAAGGCGCCGTGCACGCGCACCGGCAGCCCGGTGCCGCTGGCCATGTAGAGCATGTCGCCCATGCCCAGCAGCGCCTCGGCGCCCATCTGGTCGAGGATGGTGCGGCTGTCGATCTTGCTGGAGACCTGGAACGCGATGCGGGTCGGGATGTTGGCCTTGATCAGGCCGGTGATCACGTCCACGCTGGGACGCTGCGTGGCCAGGATCAGGTGGATGCCGGCGGCGCGCGCCTTCTGCGCGAGGCGGGCGATCAGCTCCTCGATCTTCTTGCCCACCACCATCATCAGGTCGGCCAGTTCGTCGATCACCACCACGATGTGCGGCAGGCGGTCGAGGGGCTCGGGGCTGTCGGGCGTGAGGCTGAACGGGTTGTAGATGAACTCGCCCTTGGCCTTGGCATCGTCGATCTTGACGTTGTAGCCGGCCAGGTTGCGCACGCCCATCTTGCTCATCAGCTTGTAGCGGCGCTCCATCTCGGCCACGCACCAGTTCAGGCCGTGGGCCGCCTGCCGCATGTCGGTGACCACGGGCGCCAGCAGGTGCGGGATGCCCTCGTACACCGACATCTCCAGCATCTTCGGATCGATCATGAGCAGGCGCACGTCGCGCGCCTCGGCCTTGTAGAGCAGCGACAGGATCATCGCGTTGATGCCCACCGACTTGCCCGAGCCCGTGGTGCCGGCCACCAGCACGTGCGGCATCTTGGCGAGGTCCGCCACCACCGGGTTGCCGACGATGTCCTTGCCCAGGCCCATGGTGAGCATCGACTTGGCCTCGTTGTAGACCTGCGAGCCCAGGATCTCCGACAGCTTGATCGACTGCCGCTTGGCGTTCGGCAGCTCCAGCGCCATGTAGTTCTTGCCGGGGATGGTCTCGATCACGCGGATCGACACGAGCGACAGCGAACGCGCGAGGTCCTTGGCGAGGTTGACGACCTGCGAGCCCTTCACGCCGGTGGCCGGCTCGATCTCGTAGCGCGTGATCACCGGACCGGGTTGGGCCAGGACCACGCGGACTTCGACGCCGAAGTCCTTGAGCTTCTTCTCGATCAGCCGCGAGGTCATCTCCAGCGTCTCGGCCGACACGGATTCCTGGCGCGCCTGGGCGCCATCGAGCAGGTCGACCTGCGGCAGCTTGCTGTCCGGCATGTCCGTGAACAGCGGCTTCTGGCGTTCCTTGGCCACGCGCTCGCTCTTGGGCACTTCCACCAGCACGGGCTCGATCAGCACCGGCGTCGGATGGAGCTCCTCGATCTCGACGCGTTCGGTGTGCACGGTTTCCTCGCGCTCGCGCGCGGCCTGCTGGCCCATCGCGAGGTCCTGCGCGATCTCGCGCTTCTCGCGGCGCGAGTGGATGAAGGCCTCGATGCGCGAGCCCACGCGCTCGGCGACGTGCGCCCAGGAGAATCGGAAGACCAGCGCCGCGCCGATCACCGCCAGCGCGACGAACACCAGGCCGGAACCGGCGAAACCGAGCCACTTCACGCCCGCCGGGCCGATCAGGTAACCGAGGGCGCCGCCCGCGTGATCGGGCAGCCGGGCTTCGAGGCGGTACAGCCGCGACCACTCCAGCCCCGTGCTGGCGCACAGCAGCACGGCCAGGCCGATCCAGAACGCGAGGCGGGTGCGCCAGAAGCCGGGGACGGTCTCGACGCCACCGCGCATCCAGCGCGCGAGCGTCGCCAGCCAGGCGCGCACGCCCGCGACGAAGCACCACCACACCGAGAAACCGAACAGGAAGTAGCTGCCGTCGGCGAGCCAGGCGCCCAGGCGGCCGGCCCAGTTGGCCACCGGCGCGCCGGTGCCGGAGCTGGAGAACGAGGGGTCCTGCGCCGAGTAGCTGACCAGCGCGAGCAGCCAGTAGACCAGGGCCGCGCCGCCGATCACCAGCGCGAACTCGTTCAGGAAGCGGGGAGTGGTGCGGGCCGCGCCGGCCGCGGACTTCTTGCCGGGATGGGCGAGGGTGTTGAGCGAATACGTCATCCGACGTGAAGCTTACCGCCCGGCTACGCCCTCCGCCACCGCGCGTGACCGCGGCGCAACGCCGCGGACAGGACTCGCGCGGACGCGCTCAGCCGAGGGTGCTGAGTCGTTCCTTCACCAGCATCGAGCCGTCTTCGCGCGTCTCGATGAAGCCGCGGTCCTCGAGGTCCTTCATCACGCGGCTGACCATCTCGCGCGAGGCGCCGACCATCTTGGCGATGTCCTGGCGCGAGATGCGCTCGCGGATGATGCTGTTGCCGTCGCGGTCGGGCACCGCGAATTCGAGCAGCGAGCGCGCGACGCGGCCGTAGACGTCCATCAGCGCGAGCGACTCGATCTTGCGGTCGGCCTGGCGCAACCGCTGTACCAGCCCCTTCATGATGGCGTAGGCCATCGAGCTGTTCTCGGGCAGGCAGCGGGCGAACTCGGCCCGGCCCAGCGCCAGCATGTCGGTCTGCACCTCGGCGCGGACGGTGGCCGAGTGGGCCTCGTTGTCGATCAGGCTCATCTCGCCGATGTAGTCGCCGGGATTGAGCGTGGCCAGGATGACCTCGCGGCCGCGCTTGTCGGAGGTGACGACCCGCACCCGCCCGGTGAGGATGATGAAAAGCGTGTTGGACTTCTCGCCCTGCTCCACCACGATCTCGCCGCGCTTGAACCGGCGCTTGACGACCGCGTCGGCGACGGATTCGGCTTGGTTGGATGTGAGCAATGCGAACAACGGGACCCGGCGGATCAGTTCCAGGTTGGACAGCATCGACATCCAGTTCCCTCCAGCGTGGCCGTGCGCAATCGGTTCTTACAATCAACGGGATTGAGACGCCCAGGCATCGAAGCGCGCCGACGCGCTTGATACTTGCAACGTTCACCCCGAAATGTACAACGACCTGTGGTGTTTCCCACACAGGTTTTCCAACCAATGAACACTCGACACGCCAAAGTCCTGATCCTCGGCTCCGGCCCGGCCGGCTACACCGCCGCCGTCTATGCGGCTCGAGCCAATCTCAACCCCCTCCTGATCACCGGCATCGCGCAAGGCGGCCAGCTCATGACCACGACCGACGTGGACAACTGGCCGGCCGACGTGCAGGGCGTGCAAGGCCCCGAGCTGATGCAGCGCTTCCTGGAGCACGCCGAGCGCTTCAAGACGGAGATCGTGTTCGACCACATCAACAAGGTCGACTTCAGCAAGCGGCCGTTCACGCTCACCGGCGACAGCGGCACCTACACCTGCGACTCGCTGGTCATCGCCACGGGCGCCTCGGCCAAGTACCTGGGCCTGCCGTCCGAGCAGCATTTCATGGGCAAGGGCGTGAGCGCCTGCGCCACCTGCGACGGCTTCTTCTACCGCGAGCAGGTGACTGCGGTGGTCGGCGGCGGCAACACCGCGGTGGAAGAAGCGCTGTACCTCTCGAACATCGCAAGCAAGGTCTACCTGATCCACCGCCGCGACAAGTTCCGCGCCGAGCCGATCCTCATCGACAAGGTCATGGAGAAGGTCAAGACCGGGAAGATCGAGCTGAAGCTGTTCAAGACGGTGGACGAGGTGCTGGGCGATGACAGCGGCGTCACGGCGCTGCGCCTGAAGGACGCCCGCACCGGCGAGACCGAGGACCTCAAGACCCAGGGCTTCTTCGTGGCGATCGGCCACCAGCCCAACACCGAGATCTTCCAGGGCCAGCTGGAGATGAAGGACGGCTACATCCTGACCAGGTCGGGCCTGAACGGCTTCGCCACCATGACCAGCGTGCCGGGTGTGTTCGCGGCGGGGGACGTGCAGGACCACGTATATCGCCAGGCCATCACCAGCGCGGGCACGGGGTGCATGGCCGCCCTGGATGCCCAGCGGTTCCTGGAGCAGGACCAGTAAATCCGCCCTGGGCTATAATCGCGGGCTTTGCCGGCTGCACCTGGGAAGGTGCGGCAAGCCGGCAGATGGGTTACCGCCACCCTTTCTGGCGAGGTGAGGCAGTTGCGAGGCTGCGGCGCTTTCCAAGCGCGACAGCCGCGAGTGACTGCCGTTTTGATGCGAATGGAGTGCTCATGGCACGCGTCTGCGAAGTGACGGGCAAAGGCCCGATGGTGGGGAACAACGTCTCCCACGCCAACAACAAGACCAAGCGCCGGTTCGAAGTGAACCTGCAATACCGCCGTTTCTGGGTTGAGAGCGAGAACCGCTGGGTGCGCCTGCGCATTTCCAACGCCGGCCTTCGCCTCATCGACAAGAAGGGCATCGACAGCGTGCTGGCGGACCTGCGGGCCCGCGGCCAGGCTTAATTCGCAAGGAGCACGATCATGGCAAGCAAAGGCGGCCGCGAGAAGATCAAGCTGGAGTCCACCGCGGGCACCGGCCACTTCTACACCACGAGCAAGAACAAGAAGACGATGCCCGAGAAGATGTCGATCATGAAGTTCGACCCGAAGGCTCGCAAGCATGTCGAGTACAAGGAAACCAAGCTGAAGTGATTCGGCTGGCTCCATGAAAAAAGCCCCGCATCGCGGGGCTTTTTCTTTGGCGGCGGCGGCCGCTCAAGCGTGCGCCGACCGCAGCTTGAGCGAGAACTGGCGCAGCGCCTCGATGCCGCTCTCTTCCGCCCGGCGGCACCAGGCCTGCAGGTCGGCGGCGAGCTGCTCGCGCGAGTGGTTGGTGTTCAGCCACATCTGGCGCAGTTCCTCGCGCATGGTGACCATCTGGTCCAGCACCGGGTGGGCGGCGCGGGCCTCGGCCAGCTGCAGGCGGGCGGCGGCCGGCACGCGGTCGTCGTCGCGGTGCAGCCAGCGGCGCGCGGCCTTCAGCGGCGACAGGTCGGCGCGCTTGGTCTTGAGGACAGCGATCTCGTCCTGGCACACACGGCGCATCTCGCGCGCGTAACCGGCCATCACCTCGTAGCGGTGGGCGATCAGGGCTTCCAGCGTGTTCTCGTCGGCCACCGGCTTGACCGCGCCCAGGCGCAGCTTGGGCGGCACCTTCTTGACCTTGGCCCAGCCCAGCCGCTGGAACAGCGAGATGTAGACCCAGCCGATGTCGAACTCGTACGGCTTGACCGAGAACTTGGCCGAGGTCGGGTAGGTGTGGTGGTTGTTGTGCAGCTCCTCGCCGCCGATGATCAGGCCCCAGGGCGAGATGTTGGTGCTGGCGTCGGCCGCCTCGAAGTTGCGGTAGCCCCAGTAGTGGCCGATGCCGTTGATGATGCCGGCCGCGGTGATCGGGATCCACAGCATCTGCACCGCCCACACGGTGGCGCCGACCGCGCCGAACAGCGCCAGGTTCAGCAGGAGCATCACGCCCACGCCCTGCCAGCTGTAGCGCGAGTACAGGTTGCGCTCCATCCAGTCGTCCGGCGTGCCGTGGCCGAACTTGGCGATCGTTTCCTTGTTCTTGGCTTCTTCACGGTAGAGCTCGGCGCCGCGCCACAGCACGGTTTCGATGCCGCGGGTCTGCGGGCTGTGCGGGTCGTCCACGGTCTCGCACTTGGCGTGGTGCTTGCGGTGGATGGCCACCCATTCCTTGGTGACCATGCCGGTGCCCAGCCACAGCCAGAAGCGGAAGAAGTGCGACGGGATGGGGCCCAGGTCCATGGCGCGGTGCGCCTGGGTGCGGTGCAGGAAGATCGTGACCGACGCGATGGTGATGTGCGTGGTGACCAGCGTGTACAGCACGATCTGCCACCACGTCAGGTCCCACAGGCCATGGCCCAGCCAGTCGACGGCCGCGTTCAGCACGGCCCAATCGGGAAGCAACATAGGGTTTGGGGTTCTTTCTCTCGAGAGGGCACGGCGAGACTGCCGTCAACCCATCCGATCCATTCTAGGTCGAAGGGTTCAAAAACCCCTGATTTTTGTCAACGGCGGCCGCTTTCGCGGCCGGACGTCAACTTTTGACCCAGGCGGCGGCGAAGAAGCCGTCCGTGCGGTGCCGGTGCGGCCACAGCCGCAGGTAGAGCTGCCCGTCCGCCGCCCCGGCGGTCAACCCCGCGGGCGCGATCTTCTGCTGCTCCAGGATGCCGCCGACCGGCAGCGGCTGGAACTGCTGGGCTTCGGCCGTGAACGCCTCGGCGATCTCTTCGTTTTCCTGCGGCAGCAGGCTGCAGGTGGCGTATACCAGCCGGCCGCCCGGCTTGAGCAGCCGGGCCGCGCTCCGCAGGATCGCCGCCTGCTTGGCCGCCATCTCCTGCACGCCTTCCGGCGACTGCCGCCACTTCAGGTCCGGATTGCGGCGAAGCGTGCCCAGCCCGGTGCAGGGCGCGTCCACGATCACCCGGTCGATCTTGCCGGCCAGCCGCTTGATCCGCTCGTCGCGCTCATGGGCGATGGCCGCCGGATGCACGTTGCTGAGCTTGCTGCGCGCCAGCCGCGGCTTGAGCGCCTCCAGCCGATGAGCCGACACGTCGAAGGCGTACAGCCGCCCCGTGTTGCGCATGGCCGCGCCCAGCGCCAGCGTCTTGCCGCCGGCGCCGGCACAGAAGTCCACCACCATCTCGCCGCGCCGCGCCTCCAGCAGCAGGGCCAGCAGCTGCGAGCCCTCGTCCTGCACCTCGATCGCGCCGCGCGCGAAAGCGTCCAGCTTCGTCAGCGCCGGTTTGTCGGCCAGCCGCAGGCCCCACGGTGAATACGGCGTCGGCTCGGCCGCGATGCCGGCCAGCTGGAGCTCACGGCGCACGTCGTCGCGCTTGTCGGTCAGCGCGTTCACCCGCAGGTCCAGCGGCGCGGACTGCAGCAGGCTGTCGGCCAGAGGCCAGAACTCCTCGCCCAGCTGCGACTTCAACGGCTGGGCCAGCCAGTCCGGCAGGTTGTGGCGATGCCGCTCCAGCAGGTCGGCCGAGTCGATCGCATCGCACTGGTCGAGCCAGCGCTTCTCCTGGTCGTCCAGCGCGCTCTTGAGGAAGTCACGCGGCCCCTGGAAGCCCAGGATCGCCAGCCGGCGCGGCTTGGGCCCGCTGCCCGAGGGCGCGAAATGGTCGAACAGGAGCTTCTTGCGGAGCACGGCGTACACCGTCTCGGCCAGCGTCGCCCGCTCGCGCGGGCCCAGCGAACGGTGCTCGCGGAAGTAGCGCGACACCACCGCGTCGGCGGGGTGGTCGAACCTCAGCACCTGCTGCAGCAGGTCGGCGCACGCGTCGAGCAAGGCCTTGGGATGCATCTCGTCAGCTCCCCGAACGCAGCAGCGCCTCGATGGCGCGCGGATACAGCTGGTGCTCCTGCGTCAGCACGCGCGCGGCCAGCGTCTGCTCGGTGTCGCCCGGCAGCACCGGCACGACGGCCTGGTCGAGGATCGGGCCATGGTCCAGCTCGGCCGTGACCTGGTGCACGGTGGCGCCGGCGAAACGGCAGCCCTCTTCCAGCGCGCGGCGATGCGTGTGCAGGCCCGGGAACGCCGGCAGCAGCGAAGGATGGATGTTGAGCAGCCGGCCCGCGTAGCGCGACACGAACCCCGGCGTGAGGATGCGCATGAAACCGGCCAGCACCACCAGCGACGGCTGGTGGCGGTCGATCACGGCGGCCAGCTCGGCATCGAACGCCTCGCGCGAGTCGAAGCGCTTGTGGTCCACCACCTCGGTGGCGATGCCGTTCTCGCGGGCGAAGGCCAGCCCGCCCGCGTCGGCGCGGTTGCTCACCACGGCCGCGACCTGCGCGCCGCTGCGCCCGCGCCAGTCGCGCGACTGCGCCGCGCGGACGATGGCAGCCATGTTCGAGCCGCCGCCCGAGATCAGGATCACTATGTTCTTCATGGGAGGGCGGGATTATCCGGTTTGTCGCGACGCGGACAGGCCGGACGCTCGCGCTTGCTGGAAAATCCGCGATTGCGAATCACGCCGGAGACAACCATGGATTTGGCCTTCACGCCCGAGGAACAGAAGTTCCGGGAAGACATCCGCGCCTGGGTGCGCGACAACCTGCCCCAGGACATCGCGCACAAGGTCCACAACAGCCTTCACCTCACGCGCGACGACATGCAGCGCTGGGCGAAGATCCTGGGCAAGAAGGGCTGGCTGGGCTACGGCTGGCCCAGCCAGTTCGGCGGCCCGGGCTGGAACGCGGTGCAGAAGCACCTGTTCGAGGAAGAGTGCGCGCTGGCCGGCGCGCCGCGCATCGTGCCGTTCGGGCCGGTGATGGTGGCGCCGGTGATCATGGCCTTCGGCAGCCCCGAGCAGCAGAAGCGCTTCCTGCCCGGCATCGCCAGCGGCGAGGTGTGGTGGAGCCAGGGCTACAGCGAACCGGGCTCGGGCTCGGACCTGGCCTCGCTCAAGACCCGCGCCGAACGCAAGGGCGACAAGTACATCCTCAACGGCCAGAAGACCTGGACCACGCTCGCCCAGTTCGGCGACTGGATGTTCAACCTCGTTCGCACCAGCACCGAGGGCAAGCCGCAGACCGGCATCTCCTTCCTGCTGCTGGACATGAAGTCGCCCGGCGTCAGCGTGCGGCCGATCATCATGCTGGACGGCGGCCACGAGGTGAACGAGGTGTTCTTCGACAACGTCGAGGTCCCGGCCGAGAACCTGATCGGCGAGGAGAACAAGGGCTGGACCTACGCCAAGCACCTGCTCTCGCACGAGCGCACCAACATCGCTGACGTCAACCGCGCCAAGCGCGAGCTGGAACGCCTCAAGCGCATCGCCCGGTCCGAAGGCGTGTGGGACGACACGCGTTTCCGCGACGAGATCGCCAAGCTCGAAGTCGACGTGGTGGCGCTGGAGATGCTGGTGCTGCGAGTGCTCTCGGCCGAGAAGTCGGGCAAGAACTCGCTGGACATCGCGGGCCTGCTCAAGATCAAGGGCAGCGAGATCCAGCAGCGCTACAGCGAGCTGATGATGCTGGCCGGCGGCCCGTTCGCCGTGCCGTTCATCAAGGAAGCGATGGAAGCGGGCTGGCAGGGCGACTTCCCCGGCGGCGCCGCGGGGCTGGCGCCGCTGGCGGCCACCTACCTCAACCTGCGCAAGACCACCATCTACGGCGGCAGCAACGAGGTGCAGCGCAACATCGTCGCCCAGACGGTCCTGGGCTGAGGAGGCAAGACATGGATTTCGATTTCTCCGAAGAGCAGGAACAGCTGCGCGACGCGGTGCGCAAGTGGGTCGATCGCGGCTACGACTTCGAGCGCCGACGCGCCGCGGTGGGCGCGGGCGGCTTCGATCGCAAGACCTACAACGAGCTGGCCGACCTGGGCCTGGCCGGCCTGTACATCCCCGAGGAGCACGGCGGCATGGGGATGGGCCCGGTCGAAGGCATGGTGGTGATGGAAGAGCTGGGCCGCGGCATCGTGCTGGAGCCGCTCGGCCAGGCGCTGGTGGCCGGTGCGGTGCTGGCCGGCTACGCGCCCGACGCGGTCAAGAGCGAGTGGCTGCCGAAGATCGCTACCGGTGAAGCGCTGGTCGTGCTCGCGCACCAGGAGCGCAAGGCGCGCTGGCGCCTGGACCGCTGCGAAGCGCAGGCGAAACAGCAGGGCGACGGCTGGACCGTCAGCGGCACCAAGAGCGTGGTGCCCGCGGGCGACCAGGCCGATGCGTTCCTCGTGCCCGCCACAGCGGGCGGCAAGATGGTGATGCTGCTGGTCGCACGATCGGCCGGCGGCGTGAAGGCGTCCGGCTACACCGCGCTCGACGGCAGCCGCGCGGCCGAGGTGTCGTTCCAGGACACGCCCGCCGCGCTGGTGTCGCAGGACGGCCTGGCGGCGCTGGAATACGCAGTGGACATCGCCATCGCCAACACCTGCGCCGAGGGCGTCGGCGCCATCGACAAGACCATGCTGCTGACGGCCGAGTACATGAACACGCGCAAGCAGTTCGGCGTGCCCATCGCCAGCTTCCAGGCCCTGCGCCACCGCATGGCCGACATGAAGATGCAGCAGGAGCTGGCCCGCTCGATGAGCTACTACGCCAGCCTCAAGCTCAACGTGGCGACGGACGAGCGCCGCCGCGCGCTGGCCCGCGCCAAGTACCAGCTGGGCGTCGCCATGCGCTTCGTCGGCCAGAACTCGGTGCAGCTTCACGGCGGCATCGGCGTGACTGATGAATACGTGGGCAGCCACTACTTCAAGAAGCTGACGCAGCTCGAGCTCAGCTACGGCGACACCCTGCACCACCTGGGCGAAGTGTCCGCGCGCATGCAGGACACGGCCGGCGTGTTCGCATGAGCACCCGCCGGGACCTGCTGGCCGCCGGCATCTCCGCTCCGCTGCTCGCGGCCTGCGCGGTCCCCGCCGCCGGCCCGGCGGGCGAGCGGCCGCCGATCGTGTTCGTCCACGGCAACGGCGACAGCGCGTCCATCTGGCAGACGACTTTGTGGCGCTTCGAATCCAACGGCTGGCCGCGCGATCGCCTGCATGCGATCGACCTGCCCTACCCGCTGGCGCGCGATGACGACACCCGGGCGCAGCCGGGTCGCACGTCCACGGCCGAGCACATGGCCTTCCTGAAGAGCGAGGTCGAGAAGTTGCTGCGGACCACCGGCGCCAGGCAACTGGTGCTGGTGGGCAACTCGCGCGGCGGCTACGCCATCCGCAACTTCATCCAGAACGGCGGCGGCGCGCCGCTGGTGAGCCACGCCGTCCTGGGCGGCACGCCCAACCACGGCGTGTGGGCGCTGCGCGATTTCTCGCCCAACAGCGAGTTCAACGGCACGGGGCCCTTCCTCACGGCGCTGAACGCGCCCAAGAACGGCGCCGGCGACGAGGTACTCGGACCGGTGAAGTGGCTGACGATCCGCTCGGAGAACAACGACAAGTTCGCCCAGCCCGACGGCCTGTGGATCGGCCGCCGCGGCCAGCCCACGAACGTGACGTTCGCGGGACCGGAGCTCAAGGGCGCCACCAACGTCGTCATCCCGCGCATCGACCACCGCGAGACGGCGTTCTCGCCGGCGGCGTTCGCGGCCATGCACCAGTTCATCACCGGCCGCGCCCCGTCGGTGGCGGACGTCGCGCCGGAATCGCGCGTGGTGCTTTCCGGCAAGGTCAGCGGGTCGGGCGTGTCGTCCACCGATCCGGCCTCCGGCAACTTCGCCAACAACCTGGCGCTGCCCGGCGCGCGGCTCACGATCCATGCGATCGACGAAGCTTCGGGCGAGCGGCGCGGGCCGGCGGTGCACGAGCAGGTGGTGGGGCAGGACGGCGCCTGGGGGCCGTTCAACGCCGATCCGCGGGTGCGCTACGAATTCGTGGTCGCCGCACCGGGTTACGCCACCACGCACATCTACCGCAGCCCGTTTCCCCGCACCAGCGCGCTGGTGAACCTGCGTCCCGAGCGGGTGCCCGAGGCGGACCGCGCGGCGCCGGCGCTCGCCATCCTGAACCGGCCGCGCGGCTACTTCGATCCCAACCGCGACCGCATGGCCTTCGACGGCCAGAGCCCACCGCCGGGCGCGGTGCCGGGCGCGGGGGTGTCCAGCTCGCGCATCCGGCCCGCCGGGCCGCCGCGCACGGTGGTGGGGGAGTTCAACGGGGAGCGGGTTGTCGGGCGGACGTGGCCGCTGAGCGAGAACCGGGTTTCGGTTCTCGAACTGACGTACTGAAGGAAAGCACTGGACCCCCGCCTCCGCGGGGACGACGGTTCAGGAGTGCAGCCGCGACGACTTCGGCAGGTGCGCCATCAGGAACTCCATCTGGTCCGCCAGGATGCGGCGGTTGCGCAGGATGAAGTCCTCCCACAGGCTGGGCACGTAGGGCGCGTACAGCAGCGGCATGTGGGCCTGTTCCGGCGTGCGACTGCTCTTGCGGTGGTTGCAGGCGCGGCAGGCCGTCACCACGTTCATCCAGTGGTCCTTGCCGTTCTGGGCGAAGGGGATGATGTGCTCGCGGGTGAGTTCTTCCTCGCGGTGGTGCGTGCCGCAGTAGGCGCAGACGTTCCGGTCGCGGGCGAACAGCTTGGCGTTGGTCAGGCCCGGCTTGAGGTCGAAGGGGTTGATGTTCGGCACGCCCTTGGTGCCGATGATGCTGCTGACGGTGATGACCGACTGCTCGCCCGTGACGGCGTTGTGGCCGCCACGGAAAACCGCCACCTGCGCGCCCACTTCCCAGCGCACCTCGTCGGCCGCGTAATGCAGCACGGCCTGCTCGAGCGAGATCCAGGACTGGGGCAGACCCTGGGCGGACAGCTTCAAGACCTTCAAGACGAACGCTCCTTCCTCAACACAACCGACTGGGAGCCTCGCGGCTCCAAGGAAACGGAACAGCAAGCACAATATACCCCGATTCACATGACATTTCGTCGCGCGGCGCTCTCCGACCGGGCACGCGCTGCTATCAAAACGATACCAATCGCCGATGCGGATCTTTCGAGGCTTCCACCACCCGGACATCGCGCCGGCCTGCGCGGTGACGATCGGCAATTTCGACGGCGTGCACCGCGGCCACCAGGCCATGCTGGCCCTGCTGAACAGCGAGGCGCGCCACCGCGGCGTGCCCAGCTGCGTGCTGACGTTCGAGCCGCACCCGCGTGACTACTTCGCCCGCGTCGCCCGCAAGCCGGAACTGGCGCCCGCGCGCATCGCCACCCTTCGCGACAAGCTTTCCGAGCTCGCCAACTGCGGCGTCGGCCAATGCGTGGTGCTGCCGTTCGACGCGCGCCTGTCCAGCCAGAGCCCGCAGGACTTCATCGACAAGGTGCTGGTGCAAGGCCTGGGCGCGCGCTACGTGCTGGTGGGCGACGACTTCCGATTCGGCGCCCGGCGCGCGGGCGACTACGCGATGCTCGACGCGGCCGGCCAGGCCGAGGGCTTCGACGTGGCGCGGATGAACAGCTACGAGGTGCACAACCTGCGCGTGTCCAGTTCGGCCGTGCGCGAGGCGCTGGCGCGCGGCGACATGGACGGCACCGCGGCCTTGCTGGGACGCCCGTACAGCATCAGCGGCCACGTGGTGCACGGACGCAAGCTCGGCCGCGAGCTGGGTTTTTCGACGGTGAACCTGCGCTTCTCGCACTGGAAGCCCGCCGCCAGCGGCATCTTCGCGGTGCAGGTGGACGGCCTGGCCGACCAGCCGCTGCCCGGCGTGGCCAACCTGGGCATCCGGCCTTCGCTGGATCCCAACGACGTCAACGGCGGCCGCGTGCTGCTGGAGACGCACCTGCTCGAATGGCCCTCCCACCTCGGCCAGGAGGGGGGCTACGGTAAAATCATCCGGGTGGACCTGTTGCACAAACTGCACGACGAGCTGAAATACGACAGCCTGGATACGTTGCGCGCCGGCATCGCGCGCGACCGCGACGAGGCCCGCGCGTACTTCGCGTCCACCCGCCGCCAGACCACGCGCGACCGAATTTAGAGGGCGCCCGCCGCTCGCCGCCCTTCGACAGGCTCAGGGCGAGCGGTTACGCGCAACGCCCTTTCGGCCCGATTTCCTTCCGGGCTGAGCTTGTCCTAGCCCCCAGAGGCTGACCCATGTCCGACAACAAAACCGACTACCGCGCGACCCTCAACCTGCCCGACACGCCGTTCCCGATGCGCGGCGACCTGCCCAAGCGCGAGCCGGGCTGGACCAGGCAGTGGGAAGAAGAAGGCCTGTACAAGCGCCTGCGCGACGCCCGCAAGGGCCGCCAGAAGTTCGTGCTGCACGACGGCCCGCCCTACGCCAACGGCCAGATCCACATGGGCCACGCGGTCAACAAGATCCTCAAGGACATGATCGTCAAGTCGCGCCAGCTCAAGGGCCTGGACGCGGCCTACATCCCGGGCTGGGACTGCCACGGCCTGCCGATCGAGAACGCCATCGAGAAGAAGCACGGCCGCAACCTGCCGCGCGACGAGATGCAGGCCAGGAGCCGCGCCTTCGCCACCGAGCAGATCGCCCTGCAGATGTCGGACTTCAAGCGCCTGGGCGTGCTGGGCGACTGGGACCACCCGTACCGCACGATGGACGTCCGCAACGAGGCCGACGAGATCCGCGCGTTCAAGCGCGTGATCGAGCGCGGCTTCGTCTACCGCGGCCTCAAGCCCGTGTACTGGTGCTTCGACTGCGGCTCCTCGCTGGCCGAGTTCGAGATCGAGTACGCCGACAAGCAGAGCCAGACCCTGGACGTCGGCTTCCTCGCCGACGACCCGGCCGCCTTGGCCCGCGCCTTCGGCCTGCCGAAGCTGCCGGAAGCCAAGGACGCGTTCGCCGTCATCTGGACCACCACCGCGTGGACCATCCCGGCCAACCAGGCGCTCAACCTGAATCCGGAGCTGGACTACTCGCTGGTCGACACCGCGCGCGGCTACCTGGTGCTGGCCAGCTCGCTGGTGGAGAAGGCGCTGGAGCGCTTCCACCTGCAAGGCGGCACCGTGGTCGCGACGGTTCGTGGCCAGATGCTGGACGGCCTGCAGTTCCGCCATCCGCTTTACGACGTCGACCCGGCCTATCGCCGGCTCTCGCCCGTGTACCTGGCCGACTACGCCACGGCGGAGGACGGCACCGGCATCGTGCACTCCTCGCCCGCCTACGGCCTGGACGACTTCAACAGCTGCGTGGCCCACGGCCTGCAGTACGACGACATCCTGAACCCGGTGCAGGCCAACGGCAGCTACGCCGGCGACTTCGCCCTCTTCGGCGGCCAGAACATCTGGAAGGCCGTGCCCGACATCATCGGCACGCTCGACCAGGCCGGCCGGCTGTTCGCCACCGCGCCCATCACCCACAGCTATCCGCACTGCTGGCGCCACAAGTCGCCGGTGATCTACCGCGCCGCGGCCCAGTGGTTCATCCGCATGGACGAAGGCGAAGGCGTGTTCACCAGGGACAAGGCGCCCGACACCCTGCGCAAGATGGCGCTGGCCGCGATCGAGGAGACCAGCTTCTTCCCCGAGAACGGCCATGCGCGCCTGCGCGACATGATCGCCGGCCGCCCCGACTGGTGCATCAGCCGCCAGCGCAGCTGGGGCGTGCCCCTGCCCTTCTTCCTGCACAAGGACACGCACGAGCTCCATCCCAAGACGATGGAGATCCTGGACCTGGCCGCCGACATGGTGCAGGCCGGCGGCATCGAGGCGTGGAGCAAGGCCTCGCCCGAGGACATCCTGGGCCGCGTGGGCGCCGCCGCCGACGCCGCTTCGTACAACAAGAGCACCGACATCCTGGAGGTGTGGTTCGACTCCGGCACCACGCACACGACGGTGCTCAAGGGCTCGCATCCCGGCGCCGGCCACGACAACGGCCCGGAGGCCGACCTGTACCTGGAAGGCCACGACCAGCACCGCGGCTGGTTCCACTCCTCGCTGCTCACGGCCTGCGCGATGTACGGCCGCGCGCCGTACCGCGGCCTGCTCACCCACGGCTTCACGGTGGATTCGCAGGGCCGCAAGATGAGCAAGTCGCTGGGCAACGGCGTCGATCCGCAGGAAACCTGGAAGAAACTGGGCGCCGAGATCATCCGCCTGTGGGTGGCCGCCTCCGACTACTCGGGCGACATCGCCGGCGACGACAAGATCCTGGCCCGCGTGGTGGACGCCTACCGGCGCATCCGCAACACGCTGCGCTTCCTGCTGGCCAACGTCAGCGACTTCGATCCGGCCAAGGATGCCGTCCCGTTCTCCGAGATGCTGGAGATCGACCGCTACGCCATGAGCCGCGCGGCGCAGTTCCAGGCCGAGGTGCTGGCCCACTTCGAGGTGTACGAGTTCCACCCGGTGGTGGCCAAGCTGCAGGTGTACTGCTCGGAGGACCTGGGCGCGTTCTACCTGGACGTGCTCAAGGACCGGCTGTACACCACCGCGCCCAAGTCGCACGCCCGCCGCAGCGCCCAGACCGCGCTGTGGAACATCACGCACGCCATGCTGCGCTGGATGGCGCCCTTCCTCAGCTTCACGGCGGAGGAGGCCTGGAAGGTGTTCGGCACCTCCGAGTCCATCTTCCTCGAGGAGTACGCCGAGATCGGCGGGCCCGACGCTGAGCTGATGGCCAAGTGGAACCGCATCCGCGAGATCCGCGACATGGCCAACAAGGAGATCGAGGCGGTGCGTGCCGAAGGGAAGCTGGGCTCCTCGCTGCAGGCCAACCTCACGCTCACCGCGCCGGCCGACGACTTCGCCCTGCTGCAGGCTCTGGGCGAGGACCTGAAGTTCGTCTTCATCACCTCGGCCATCACGCTGAAGCAAGGCGAGGCGCTGGCGGTGGAAGTCGTGCCTTCGGCCGACCGCAAGTGCGAGCGTTGCTGGCACTGGCGCGCCGACGTCGGCAGCGATCCCGCGCATCCGGAGATCTGCGGCCGCTGCGTCAGCAACCTGTTCGGGACCGGCGAAGACCGGCATTTCGCCTGATGGCCGCGCGCGGAACGACGGCGGGCGGCGGCATGCTGCCCTGGGTGGGGCTGGCCCTGATCCTGCTGATCGCGGACCAGATCACCAAGACCCTGATCCTGGGCTCCTACCGGCTGGGCGATGCCACCTACATCACCGGCTTCTTCAACATCGTGCGGGTGCACAACACCGGCGCCGCGTTCTCCTTCCTGGCCGCGGCGTCGGGCTGGCAGCGCTGGTTCTTCACCGGCATCGGCGTGGCGGCGGCGCTGTTCATCCTCTGGATGCTGCGAACGCACGCCGGCCAGCGGCTGTTCTCGTTCGCCCTCGCCTGCATCCTGGGCGGCGCCGTCGGCAACGTGGTCGACCGCCTGATGCACGGCTACGTGGTGGACTTCCTGCAGGTCCACTGGGACAACCGCTGGTACTTCCCGGCGTTCAACCTGGCCGACGCCGCGATCACCATCGGCGCGGCCTGCCTGATCCTGGACGAACTGCTGCGGGTACGCCGAAGCCGCTGACCCGTAGTCGCCCCAGTCCCGTCCTGCTCGACGGGGCGTATCATCGGTTGCCTCAAGCATGAAGCATCTGTTGAATCTGCTGGCGGCCATCGCGCTGCTGGTCTGGGGAACCCACCTCGTCCGCACCGGCATCCTGCGCGTCTTCGGCGCCAACCTCCGGCAGGTCCTCGCGCGCAGCATCAGCAACCGCTACA